>Ga0209550_10003324_pt1 | contig 15332 bp, 14 predicted proteins | sample LauGreSuBDMM15SN_2_FD_187567 | JGI IMG/M metagenome (GOLD analysis project Ga0209550, IMG submission 187567) | Freshwater lake microbial communities from Lake Michigan, USA - Su13.BD.MM15.SN (SPAdes) (version 5) | ecosystem: Environmental > Aquatic > Freshwater > Lake | place: Lake Michigan...
TGACATTGAAACCTTGTTTGGCTTGGTAGCTCAGTTGGTACGAGCGAACGACTGAAAATCGTTAGGTCGCCGGTTCGATCCCGGCCCAAGCCACATTGTATTGGAATGAGTTTCTCAACTCTCAATATCTTTTTGCTCTTTAGCTCTTTGTGCCAAGCGCACATACAAGAACACTAAAGGTACCAACAGAATTGACCGGTGCCTAAATGACGTACCAAGATTCACTTCTGCTAACGCGCTAAGAGCAATTTCTCCTGCCAAGAAGATTAGTGTGAAGAGAATTTGAGGGTCTCGCAAGAATTTTACTTTTCTGAATCGTATGAATTGAAAAATCACAAGAGCATAAAAAGCCCACCATAAGGGAGATTCGAATGAAGAGACAAAAACTGCAATTCCTGAATTACCAATAAATGGAAATGGTCCACAAAGGAATATGAATGCTGCCCAAATCATTGTCAAGGGTTGACTAATCACTCCTGGCTCAAGAATTTGTCCATTAAAGGATGAGGTATCCGGACTAGCCTGTTTATCCTTATGGACTAATCCCAAAGCAACTTGTTCATCCCAGAGCGTTTGGATATTCCTATCTAATTTGAAAATCCTCAATACTTTGCTAAAAATTGAATTGGGGTTGTCCAACAAGTAGAAATGGAGAGATATAAGAGTCGTATCACCGTAAAAAGTTACGAGCTGCTTTCCCGTGCTACTTCCCGTGCTACTTCCCGTGCTACTTCCCGTGCTACTTCCCGTGCTACTTCCCGTGCTACTTCCCGTGCTACTTCCCGTCAAATCCACATCGATTTGGCTGACTGAATTACTGGTCCGTTGGCCGATTTCTAAAATATCCGCTTTGAAAATGAAACTCAAAGTATAAAACGAAGTCGTGCTTGCGAAAGCAATCGCTGGTGCCAATAAACCAGCAATGAGAAACTTAATAATTATGCGGCGGTTAATCCGATGGATCGCAAAAATACAACAACTTACAACCACGGAAATCATCAAGCATGCCCATAGATAGTTCTTTGTTGAGAGTAGTCCATAGGACCCAAAAAAGAGCAGAAGCACTGCTTGCTTATTCCTTCCCCGAACAAGGAAATTGAAGCCAGCAAGAAACGCAGTTAATTCAGCGAAAATAAAACTTTCCCTCAAACCAATTGAGCTCCACAGGAAAATGGAAGGTATAAAGAAGACTAGAAAGATGACTCTCTGTGAGATCTTCTGATAGAAACCGCTCTCATTTAGAATTTCTCTTAGTAGATACAGACTGAACGTTGCCAGAGAAATAGATAGAAAGCGAATGGAGAGATAATCTGGGATACCCATTAGAGTAAAAATCTTGGCTGGCAAATACGCAATCCACAAAAATATTTTCGGGGTACTAATCCAACCGCTGAAGTATTGTGGGTTTACAACCTCGCTAGATCCATACAGGTTATTGAATGTATATAAGTACCCACTTTCATCCGGCGCAAAGCCATACATCCGACCTATAAACATCGCTAAAACAATATGTGTCGAGACGAAGACAGTGATTAAGCGGTTTTCGGCAAGAAATCTCTTGGTGCCCGTCAAAGTTCCTAAGCCCATGAACCAATGCTACGCCAGTTATTGGCTTTTTTGCCTTCTCCTTCGACTTTTTGACTTAAATGTTAACTCAAATCACGACACTTGCTTTCGCAATTCATCAAAATTGCTGAAGTTATACCGGTTTTCATTCTTCTTGCTGAAAGACCCATTTGGTTGTTTCTTAAAGAACAGTGTCTTATCAGGAAAGAGATGGTCGCCATCACTATCACCGATTGTCCATGAATTAGGAGGTATTTCTCCCACCAAATTTAAAAGCATTTGTTGGGGTTTCCCCGTTATTTTGTCTCCGCCTGCTTGCTCAGAAGTGATTATCAAGTCAAAACTTCTTTCCAATCCTAACCACGCCAGTTTTCTGAGTTGAATATTTGAAGTCATGTCCGTGACAAGAAACGTCTTACATCGACCGTAACGTAGAGTTGTTAACAAAGCATGAACTCCATCGAACAATTCAGAATTTCCAAGATAAGCTCGCCAATAAACTTGTTCAGATTCGAGAAGTAATGTCGCCCTTTGGGAACTCTTTTGAGTTTGCATGAAATCCATGATGTATAGAAGGCGGCTATGCGATGAAGCGATGTAACCTAAACGGTTCTTCACTTTTTGGCGGGAAATCTCCAGACCTTGGCTTAACTCCTTAATATCCAAACTAAGTTCTCTAGCTAAAAAATCATGCAGTGCATTAGTTCCAGCATTATGAGCCTTGCTATATTCATATAAGGTATTGTCAAAATCAAAAATTGCAATTTTAGGAAATTCCATCGGCCTATGACCTCTTTTTTGCTAGCACAAGAATGGAAATTAGGGCCATTAAGCCCGTTACTCCCTCTGAAAATTTGGGGTTGCTAACAAAAAACTGGTCAGGCTTCTCCATAAACTTCTGCAGGATAAGTTGGGCATCTTCACCTGAAAATTCAGTTGCATCCACCTTCAAATATGATTCGCCATCTCTTCGTTCGAGTAAAGTGGGACAAGTAGTGAGTGCAGATATTGCGCGATGAATCTCATTTAGAAACACAATATCGGCTGTCTTAGTCATTAAACTCAAACGCAACGGCTCGTTTGAGATCAGCGATAGGTGAAAGAATATATCAGATTCAGCTTGTTGCGGTTTAACAAATTTCTCATAATCTAGTTTTCGGCGAGCGATTGATTCCCGAATTACATTTTCATCCGCATGTCCCCGCTGCTCAATATCACGATTAATTTTGAAGCGAATTCTAAGTTCTTCTTCCATCGACAAGAAAACTCTTACGTCAATTTTTTCACTTCCAGGGAATTGATGGGCATGTAGCCCATCCAAAATAATAAAGTGAGCGGGATTTATTTTCCTTGGCAACGTGAATCTGCCCAACTTATGGTCATAGTGTTTGACCAAAATTCTCTCTCGCGAAAGTAAGTTGCTGAAGTGTCTACCCATCTCTTGTAAATCATTTGCTTCAGGATTGAGATGCGTGGTGTTAAGCCAAGAGCTATCATCTCTTTCATGGAGATGGTAATCATCACCCAATAAAATGCTAACTTGTTGCTCACCGAACGCGTTGGCAATCTCTCGTGAGAGGGTACCTTTCCCGACCCCTGAGTCGCCTGCAACGGCTAAAGATAGTGGCTTTAAGGAGATTCTGTAGATGTCTCCAAATTTCTTTGACTCTTCCAAAACCTTGAGCACGATTATAATTCCTGTTATCAAATTCATAGTGAACATTAGACTGCGCAGATCAGCGCTTATAGTTGAGTGAAGCCAATTAGAACGGATAAATCTTCCTTCTATCTCTTTGCTCCCAGTAAAGTAATAAAGGCATGCACTCACTTGCCATGTTGCGAGGAGAATAAACGTTCTGCCGCTTGCATTCTTTAATACTAAGAGCACTAAGGGAAATCCCCAAAGAAACCATCCTATGGAACTAGTTTGTATGCATGCTATAAATAGAAGAGTGGCTCCAATATAAGAAATTAGAACAGTGTTGGATATTCTGCCAAGGTTCCAAAAGGATAAGAAGAGTAATAAGTAGACCACGGGAACTAGGAATAAGCTTGAAATACCCATATCTAATCTGGCATCTAGGGTCTTTAGGACTTCAGGTGTTCCTAGCACCATAGTTTGGTAACCGTTGGAGTAAATCGCAGGCAGTAGAGCGAATGAACCTGCAAACGTTAGCCAAATTAAGAAATTACGTGTGTTCTTCCTTGGGAAAGACCCTGTTGCAATAAAGAAGAGTACGAATGGTAAAACTAAAATTAGACTGAATTTTGCACTTATGCCTAATCCAAGAAATAGTCCGGCTCTAGACCAATTGCGGTCAATAATCTGGACCACAGAATATAAAAGAAAACAGGCGGGAATCACATCGAGTTGCCCATGGATGAAAGTTACATAAATACTTAAAGGGGCTAACAACACGCTCCATGACCAAAATCTCTGCCTATTTTCCGAGAATCCGCCTAAAATGCGGACCACAGAAAAGTCCACGAGAAGCAAAGATAGAACTAAGAAAATTTGAGTCTGATTTAACTGATCTAGGTTAAAAAGAGAATTGAATAATTGTCCAATTAGCGCTGCCGGCAGAAAACAAATAAACATTATAGGTCCATAGGGAAAGGCATCTGCCCTACCTTGGATCGTCAGCCAGTAACTCCAAGGGTCTATCACATGGCTAGATCCCGCAACTAGGAAAGGTAAAAAAAGGCTTGTTTGGATAAACGGGATAAAGAAAATGCCAAAGGCTAGTCGACTCGACAACCATATCGTTAACCGCGACAATTTCATGGTTGCCAGTTTGCATACTTTTTTGTACAGACGGCATCGATTTTGAGGCCTTCTGATACTAAAATGTTTTTAAGTCCAATCAATTCCAATTCTGAATCAAGTCGCTGTAGTTCAGGGGATACCAGGCAAGTTTTTTGACCATTGCGTGCAATCAAATCTACAGTATTAATCAAGTATTCCCATTCTCCCGAGAAAGAGTCTAGCCAAACCCAATTAGCACCAGAGCTGAGTGCCGTTGTGATATCTTCAAGATCGCTTACTCTTGCCGCGAAATTTTGATTACCCTGACTTCTCAGTCTTTGCATTGATGGAAAACTCTGGTCCAAAAAGAAATAGTCTTTCACAGCAAATTCCTCTAGAAGTTGAAGAATTCTCTCCTCCAGCCCGTCCTCCTTCACATTAAGTATTAATGATTGACCGTTCCAAGACTTTAGCCATTCACTAAACAGCTCTCCGGTAATAAATGGATCATGTTCGAGGATTAGATCTCGCCCAATTGACCTAATATCTATCTCAACCCCATATTCAGGAGAAATCTCTCTAAGAACATCGGAATGATTGATTCGATGTCGATATATCTTCATTTTAGATTTCTTCTTAGTCGAAGCGAGTAACTGATAGTTCTCCTAATAAATCGAGCTCGTGATTTCAACCCACTATTCCATTTTGAATTGCCCGCACCTCTTTTCATGAATGACACGTTAAATCGCTCAACTTTACCTTGTCCTCTTTTGGCCATGACTAGAGCATAAAGGTCAAGCGAAAAATCTGAAGGTGGGTCATCCCACTTTTCAAAAAAATCTCGTTTAAAAATAGTGGGTTGTGCGTTAATTTCACGTAAATGTGTCCAAAAAATAAGACTCTCCAATAGCCCCATGCATACTGAGAAGAATTTATCTCCGACTTCCCTGTTCACTCTAAAGCCTTTTACAAAATTTACATCCCCCTCAAGAAACTCTATTGCTGTCAAGCAGTCCTTCAGTGGGGTTTGTAAATCGGCATGAGTCCAACCAAGATATGGAGCAGTTGAGAACCCAAGTCCAAAAAGAATTCCACCACCATATCCACGGTTTGGGGTGGTACTAACAACCCGAACGCCTATTGGTAATTTACCGAACCTTCGGACTACTTCCAAAAAGTTATCTGTCGAACCATTGTCAACAAATATAAAATTTATTTGATGATTCGATTCACTTACAATTTTACTTGATTCGTTAATAACTCTTTCAAGATTTCCTGATTCGTTATAACAAGGAATGACGATGTCTATTTTATTCATAACTATTTAACCCTCTCTTTTTAGGAAAAACATACAGGGCCATTCCAAGGTAATTTAAAGTCATCGAGAAAAGAGTTGCAAGCAAAACACCGGTCACCTTCGAATCAACTAGCAGTGAAGTGTCGGTTACCAGAAAGCACTCAAGAACTAATATATTTAGGCCGAGTGAGGAAATATAAAGTTTTAGGTGGCGAGATAAAGCGCGAATACTGAGTCGCGACTCAAAAGTGTTGATACCATTCAATGCAAAAGAACATAAGGCACCCAAGATATAACTTATAAATTTTGCTGCCCAAGGCCTCAAGGATCCTTGTAGGTCTAATAAATAGAATGCCCCCCAATCTATTAAGACTGCTGCTGCCCCTGAGATAAGAAACCAGATTGGTTTCCCAACTGCACTAGTTCTCAACAAGATAGCTTGAGTTATCCTTGAAAAAGGATTCCCAATACCTATAAGTTTCATACTCGTTGGGTGTTCCAAGACTAATAAACCATTTCGGATGTAGTCCTTTGATTTTCCAGTTTCGAATCTGTGCAAATTCAATCAATGCGTCTAAATAGAATTCCTCATTTATTCTTTCACCAATGGAGAGAAATTCCCTAATCAGATTACAACTTTCTTCCGTATCGCCGAAAATAAAGGTTCCAGTTATGACATGCCAGCCTTGGAGAATTGGTGGGGATTCCTTAATAGAGACTTGCTCAATTTCGTCTGATTCATTCAGAAGTACCCACCCAAATTGTGAGGGAAACCGAATTGCATGATTTGATGGCTCTGTAACCCACACGCCTATAGTTTTACCATTAAATACCTCGTCGTAATTGTCAGCGTCAGGGAATAGTAGCGAATCACAAGTGGCAATGACGCAGTTCCTACTTTGTGAACTTTCAAGCATTTTCAGCGCAGATTCAGCCTGCCCAGAAGTTATTCCGTCAACTAATTCAATTTCAATACCATTGGTATGGCAAATTTGCAATACACCTTCCGGAATTTCGAAAGTTTTTTGAAATAGAACTCTCTTACTGGGAACTAAATCTCCAAGAGCCTTCATAGCCTCAGTTACCAAGTAATGTTCGCCCAGAGGCAAAAATGGCTTGAGAGTTGTGTAACCTGCATCTATAAATCGCTTGCCCGCCCCAGCTGCGAGCATCTCAACCCGTTCTAGTGAAGTTTGGGACTCTTCATGCTGAGATCTAAAAAGAAAGTATTTTTTTTGATCCATAAAATCTTGAAGGTCATTCGGTGTTCCCCATTGTAAAAATTTCTCTATTGGGAAATTCCGGATTTGTAGGCCTCGCTCGATCATATTTTTGTAAGTGAGACTCGTATAAAATTCCGTATTATATGAATGGTCTGAACGAATTTGTACGTCGATGGCTTCCAACAAAATTCGCCCTGATCCAAATCCATATGTCCCAGAGGAAGCCGGTTCCATCATCGGCGAATCCGTATATGAAAGTTTTTCCTGAATTCCACACACCTTGCCTGTTTCATCCATTTGCAAGAATGCGTAACTACTATTTCTCAGCATATGAGGATGAAATCCAGAATATGTCGCGATTAGTCCGTCAATTCCAGACTCAAGCGATTTTCGAAAATCTTGGAAATTCCATATACAAGAAAAATCGCAATAATTGACGATAACTGGGTCCTCTAGATTTATGTGAGTCGCGGCTTGATGTATTGCCCAAGCTGGACCCTGCTTATGGTGCGATATAACCGCGATCTCTGCATGTGGTGCAATTCTATAAAGGGTTTCCTGGAGAGATAAGGATTCATCAAGTGCATGCTCCTCATTTATGATAAATAGAACCTCATCAATACCTGGAAACATTTCAATTACATGCTGCAGAATAGGTTTGCCAGAGACAGATATCAATGGCTTAGGGATTTTATAACCTGCATCCAAAAAGCGTTGGCCCACCCCGGACATCGGAACAATAAGTTGCATTTTACTTGGTCATCCCAACCCGCAATATTTCTTTGTCCCAGTTCAAGAGTGCTTGAACTTCATGGTTGGAAAGGTATTCAATATTTGTCCTTTTGTGGATGGCTTTAGCAAGTCTAACGTAAAAATTTGCGACCTCTATTTTATCTTCGTTAAAACTAACCGGGATATTCACTTCTCCTGAATTGGATATCGTGATACGCGCTTCATCTAATTCATTCGATAATGCGAAAGGTACTGATCCAAGAAAGACGGCTTCGTCAGGGGTTAGAACCCCCCCAGTCAATATCTCAATCCAGGTCGGATTCTCGTTATTTTGTGGTTTTTTCAAAATCAATTCTCGTGCGAGAGATTCAAAATCTTCAATTAAGGAGTTCATAGACTCAAAACTATCAGCTGAGAAAATCACTCCGTGATTCTGGAGAAGATAAACGGTACTAGAGCCAAATGCAACCTTTTGAATCGAATTTGCCAATCCCACGCCTGGCCTTGCATACGGAATCCAGGTAATTTCATGATAACCCGAAACTTCTTCTATCATCTCAACTGCGCAGTCCGATATTGCAATCATTATGGAACCAAGGGAGTGCAAGTGTGTGACAACAGGTTTAGGAATTAATAAATGAAAGTTTGTCTCAATTGAAGGAGTAATGCAATTATCATGTGATTGGTTACCTGCAATGTAAGGTGAGAAATTTTCGATGGATGCTATTTCCGATGAATTAAGTGCACCTACTTCCAAATATACAAAAATGTCATCAATTTTTGAGTTTTTCAAACGTTTGCCAGACCCCTTAATCCAAATTCCTGTTCCAGTTTTTAAGGATGTGTTGCCACCTCCTGCTTGTACAAGATCTGAATTAATGCCGACCATTTCCGAATGCGTCTTTAGTGATTCAAAGTCAAGTTCACTCACATTGTTAGTTTACCCCTCTGAAGTCATTCATGCACTAAAACTTGTTCTGATTTTATCTCCCAAATTTGGGACTGGAAGCATGTACTCCCAAATCAGAGGTCTCACGGTGGACTACGAATACCGCTTCATGCATTCTAGGGTTTATCTTGAATCGACTGCAAGCATCTAAAGTTTCATATAGTGCGTGCATGACGTTTAATAATTAGATATTAGATTGAGGTCTAATCTGGAATTATCGTATAAGTGATGCTTATATAGTACATTTGGATTAATTTAGTGAGATGGGAGTAAATCAAATGGGCCTTAGTTTGCTTGATTTTACTATTTTTGTACTGCCAGTGGCTCTGAGCATTCGCGAGGTAGGTCGCTTATTCTTTAATGGCCCTTATTTCATTCAGCTTTTTGTGGGCCTTTGCGTTGCAGCAGGAACTATTAGCCCAATTTATTATTGGCAAGTAAGCTACGTTCGTCCCATACTTTTTATTTTTTTCACTACTGGAACTGTTCTTTTTGTTAAGAATTTCCCTTGGCAAAAAACCAGGGGGCTCTCTCTACAAACTATCGTCCGGCGTATCATGAAGTTAAGGGCTCCACTAATCATAGGTATTTCGGTCTTCGTGTTTCTTTTTCACCTATACAGCCGTTTTTATGTGTTCACTAATCATGATGTTCTTTATTTCGGATGGATGCAAGAAGCTTGGCACCCAGGATATTCGGGTCCTATTCGCGTTCCAAGTGAATATCCCGCACTTATGGCATCAAATCATTTGCTTCCTGGTGCATTGTTATCGACCTTGGGACTATTGCTTCCTAGTATGAATCTAGTGAAAGCAATAGATTTGCGATACTTAATAATTTGTTTTGTCTTAGCGGGATTGCTTGTTGAGATCTATAAGCACCAGAGTAAGCGTTTTCTCACAATTATTATTATAGGAGTTGTCTCGCTGATAGCTTACGGAGCAGAAATATCAACTGAGCTGATGATGTCAAGTTTTGTATATGTGCTCTTACTAGCATGCATAATGCTCGTCTTATTCGAGCCTGATTCAGATGGCAAAAGCCAAAACATTATCCTAATGTTTGTATTGTTGCTTCTTGCAAAAGCTCCGATTTTTCCGATTGCAGCAGTAGTTTTAGTTTACTTGGTTGTAAAAAACGTAAAGAAATCTGTCACTTTCAAGAACATAGTCATATTCGCAATTATGCTCGTAAATATTATTGTTTGGATGCTTGTTCCAAAGTCGGTTGGACTAGGTTCAGGAATTCCCCTTCCGGCAGGTTTCGAGATGGCCAATGGAATCCGATTTAATTGGTCGTCAATCAGTTACCATGAAATATTGAGTTGGTACGTAGGCCACGAGGCTTGGTTCATGAATAGGTACATTGACCCCCCCTACACTTACGGGATAGTTGTTTTCTTGATAGTTGTAAAGATTTATGCGGTCTACTTCTACTTGAGAAAGAAGATAGGTCTGGGTCCTTCGAGTGTCTTATTGCTAGATATTTATATGCTCCTTAGCATGCTTGCTGGACTATTTTTAAGAAATGACGGTAGCTTGCGTCATCAAGCGCACGCATATCTTTTGGCTGCAACAATAACTTTTATAGTTTTCGTGTGTTTTGCATCAACAAAATTGAACTTCAAATGGAAATATCTAGTTTCAATCTCATTAGTCGGTATCTTGATCCAGATTCCAATAAAATATCTTCCTTTTTTCGAAAATGATATTGATGTTAATCGGAGAGATGATACGCTCACTATGACACTAAGCCAAGCAGAAGCGGCTCAAATTTCCAAAAGTAGCCTAATCGGCAAGAGGCAAGTTTATTATTCAATGCTTGGCAAACGACTTAATTTCTCAACTAACCTAGATTATTCGAGTTCCCAAGTTCACTTATTTATACAAGGAGGACGATAACCTTCTTAAGGTGCCTTGGTATTGGTGAAAGATTTGGAAACGTCAAAACGGACTAGGAATAAGGTCGGCATGAAATATTGTTCCAGTGAAATGCCATTTCTAGCGAAGGCTTCGTTCGGAAATGCCTGAGCGAACAACTGTACCCTCGCATGATTAGATGCGGCAGAGCCAAGACAACCGACCAGAGTGTTGAACTGTGGTGGGGAATGACACCGATGACTTGTCTCCATATTCCAGATTGGTTCTATCTGAAATCCAGACGGCATCCCTGAAACGTTTTCAGACTTCCGATTTATTCGATTTGGGAAAGAGATTGGAAAACAAAATGTGATGTGAAGTATATCTGATAGAATTGTGAGAGATTTAGTAGCGCACTTGGAGAAATATTCGCGATGTATAAGCAACTAATCGATACCGGCAATGACAGTTTCCGCAACTCTTGGGTTCCGAATACACTGAAAAATTTGAAGCAGAATTCGCAGCTTGCATCTTTATTGGATGTTGGGGCTGGACTCTCACCATATAAGGATTCGGCTGTGGATTTGGGATATGAATATAAGTCACATGATTTTGGTGGTTACGTTCCTTCAACATCCCAAAATGTAGTTGGTCTACATAGTGCCACATGGGACTATCCAAAACATGATTTCGTATGCGACATCCTCGAACTTCCGGAAGATGCACGCGCTGATGTGATTCTCTGTACAGAAGTTTTTGAACATATTCCTGATCCAATTCGTGTATTTGAGAAATTATCAAATACAGTTAATTCTGGCGGCTATCTAGTCTTTACCGTTCCATTTTCTTCTTTAATGCATCAAGCGCCATATTGGTTCCAGGCGGGACTCTCACCATTTTGGTTTGAATACTGGGCAAAAGAATTTAAAATTGAAATTGTCGAATTGACTGTCTATGGGGACTATATCGATCAAATGTCGCAGGAAATGACTAGGTTATTTCCTTTTTTACTCCATATTCCAGGGGCAACTAAAGCGACTTCATGGTTAGCTAAGAAATATAGAGGACTACTGAGCGAGGAAGTCCTCTCCTCTGGGGGTTACGGGGTTTTATTCGTGGGTAAAAAAATTTAGGCGTTTAGAGGTGGGATTGTTCCTCTGTAGGAAAGAATCCGAACGCAAACTTTTCCGAAATATCGTGATTTCATAGGGTATTTTAAAATACTATAAATTCGTATCCAAATCAGGCGCTTCATTTTGTAGTTGCGGTTAGGCATCAAGCCGGCCTGGGCGCTAGAAATATTTGCACTGGCAAGGTTCGTATAAAATCTTGCCTCATCGTCATAGTTTTCTGGACGTTCATACCATGGGTAGTGAATGGCTTGGTATTTACCGGCAATTCTCAAGCCAGGGCGGTAATAAAATGTCTTATCTCTCCGAGGATAATATGCAGTCGTTGTATCTAACCCAGTTAAGTAAACATTCTTTGTCAATGCAACCTTCCAGTCGATTATGGCCCACTCACGAAGTCGATTTGCCTCAAAATCAAATGGCAGGTCAGTTATCTTCAAAGCAAGTCCCACTTTCGGAATCCACGGGTATTTTTCACTCAATTCAATCATTTTTTGAGCAGCATCATCTGCCACCTCAGAGTAATCAATATCGCCATCAGATAGGAAGAATCCACCTTGACCTAACTTTGCCAATTCACCTGTAACCCAAAGATCACGAGGCCCCGTCCCAAATGGAAAACTGTGAACTTGAACATCTAGTGAATCACGGTATTCAATATATGGCCCCCAGGTTGAACCCATGTCTAAAATAATTAATTCGATTGGGATGGTAGATCGTTTTACAAACTCCACAGCCATTTGCAACCCCTTGATTCTATTAAAAGCCACGATATAAAAGGGGGTTGCTGACTGCATGAAAGAAACCCTATCAATCAATAGAGAAGTCAAAAGAAGATTTGCCACTCGGCGCGTTGCTCTCTCGGAATGCTGATTAATTAAAACTACAATGGGAGCGTTGTCAACTTCCATTAGTTACTGCTAGGAGGGGTGAGTATAAAATCAGTGACAGATTTCTTTAATAGGGCCCGGAGAGCCTGGCTCCTTCGGTTCGGAATTATTCCTTCATTAAGGCGCGAATCGAGTAGAGTTTTGCGTATTAAAAAACTAAGAAAATATGGACTTATATCTGTTGGAGACTACTCCTACGGGTTTCATGATGCATACTTTTGGAACAATGAAACTAAGCTCGAGATAGGAAAATACTGTTCAATAGCTGAAGGTGTGCTTTTTATCTTAGGTGGGGAACATCGTGCAGATTGGGTTACAACCTATCCATTCAGTGCATTCCCGAATGAGTGGGAATCTGCTGCAAATATATCTGGCCATCCTGCCTCGAAAGGTGACATAGTCATTGGCCACGATGTTTGGATTGGAAATGGAGCCCTAATTCTCTCAGGTGTCACTATTGGACATGGGGCGATAATTGGGGCAAGAAGTGTTGTCACGAAAGATATTGAAGCTTATGCAATATATGCTGGAAATCCGGCGAAGTTGATCAGATATCGATTTGATCAAAATGTTCGTGAAAAGTTGCTAAAACTCGCCTGGTGGGATTGGCAACATGAAAAAATTGTTGCCAATATGCCACAATTACTCAGCGCTCCACAAATAGAGAGTCTGAGTGATGAAATCTAGTAAATTTTCATACTACTGAAGTGCTTTGAAAATCCAATGACCTATTAGCAAGTGAAGATTCTCAATTACCTGCATATCGTCGGATCGCACAACAAGAGCTAAATCCGCAATATCTCTTGCCGATCCGCCACTGAATCCCAGGAGCGCAACACTCTCGACCTTTAGATTTTTAGCAGCGGTTAGGGCATTGATGATATTTAAGGAGTTTCCACTCCCTGAAATTGCTATAAAAAGATCTTCTGAGTTGGCGCTAAGCTCTAGTTGGCGCTGAAGAGCAACATCATAAGAAAAGTCGTTGGCCCAGGCTGTGTTTATAGCCAGGTTGTCATTAAGGCAAAAAGCTCTAACTTGTCTATTGCTTCCTAGGGCTACACCTTTAGCTAAGTCGCAGACGAGATGACTTGCTGTGGATGCACTTCCCCCATTACCCGCAGTCCAAATTATTCCACCGCGATTAATGCAGCGCGAGATTGCATCCACCACTAATCTAATTTGTTCTTCATCTGCTAACAAAGCGTGAATTGCATTGTTGTGACTATCCAAATACTCAGTTAGCTCCATTTTTCTCCGATCGAAATATCACCTTGCAACCATCATTATCTATCCGCGGCTCAATAATTGCAGATTTACTCGGTAGTTGTTCAATATATTCACCTCGTGAACGGCTGTCGGGAAAGACGAGAAGAATGTAACCCGATTGCCCTGCTCCAAGCAACTTGCCCCCCAATGCGCCAAATTCCACAGCTGAATGAAGAGCACCTTCGATTTCTTCATTTGTGATCCCTTCAGCTAGTTTTGTTTTGAGTCCCCAGGATTCAGTTAGAAGAGACCCTAATGTTGCTACGCTCTCAGGTAATTCGCCACAAAACTTCTCAGTAATATCAACCAAGCCCGCCATTAAATCAAAATTAAGCCCACTTTGTAGCTTCTCAGATTGATCCACAAGAATTGAGCTAGATTTTCTAACTGTTCCTACCCGCAAGAGCAGACAACATTCGCTGATGCATGACTCAAGTGCATTCTTTTCAGGTAGCTGAGGAAGCGTAACTTGACCATTCTGGTGAAATATAAAGTGATTGATTCCCCCAAAACTTGCCGCATACTGATCCTGCTTGCCAATGGGCTCTTGAAGATCATTTAATTCTATGTCGCATGCAATTTCTGCAAGAGTTGAAGGCGAAAGAACAATACCTTTATATTCACTGAGGGCCTTTACTAAACCAACTGTGAAAGAAGATGAACTGCCTAATCCTGTGCCAGCGGGAATATCGCTAGTGATACTTATATCCACCCCGGACACTTCGAAGCGTTTCAATGCACTACGAACTATGGGGTGTTGAATGTCGTCGATATTTTGCACACGTTCAAGTTTGGAGTATTTCAAGAGAATATCCGTTGATTCGGCCAACTCATTGATAGTGATATAAATATATTTCGCGAGTGCAAAACTAATTACTGAACCTTGAGTCATTGTATAAAAAGCGGGAAGGTCAGTACCACCTCCAAGGAGACTTACCCTTAAGGGCGATCTAACGATGATCATTATCGATAGATCCTTCCGCAAAACTAATTAGCTCGCTTTTAATCTGTTCAAAATTTCTGGCGCATACATGGGTGGTAAGAATATCGCAGTTTCCTTGTGGGCAATAATGAATTCGCAAGCCCAAATTTGCTTCTATCTCAACGTCTCGAAAAGTGTCGCCGATTATGACGCTTTTTGAGACATCAATATCGTGTTGTCCTGCAACCTCTTTAATCATCCCATCTTTGGGTTTTCGGCAGCTGCAAGTTTTTTTTAGTTCTTTAATCTCAGATTCAAACCCTGTTTCAGGGTGGTGTGGACAGTAAAGCCATTTATCTACATAGACATGCTCGTCAGATAGCAATGCCTGAATCTCTCTATTCTGTACATCAATTTTCTGGAAGGTACTTTGTCCTTTTGCAATGGCAGGCTGGTTTGAAATACATATAACTGGGATGCCTGCATCATTAAGTAATTTGAGGAGAGGGATAACACCAACCGTCAATGCAATTCTTTTTCCTATATTTGCCGGTGTTGTTGGATCATTAATCAAGGTGTCATCTCGATCAATAAACACTGCCCAATTCAGAATCATTTCAACTTTTGCAAGAGTAGCTTGGACGCGTTCTAACCTCTCGGGCGTCCCGACGTCTAATGAGCGCCTCAATAGGTCCTTTGCCGAAATCACTACTTGGGATTCGAGCAGGACGGGCAAAATGTCATTAACAAGG
>Ga0209550_10003325_pt1 | contig 15327 bp, 13 predicted proteins | sample LauGreSuBDMM15SN_2_FD_187567 | JGI IMG/M metagenome (GOLD analysis project Ga0209550, IMG submission 187567) | Freshwater lake microbial communities from Lake Michigan, USA - Su13.BD.MM15.SN (SPAdes) (version 5) | ecosystem: Environmental > Aquatic > Freshwater > Lake | place: Lake Michigan...
CCCACACTCGGCCTTGCAACAATCGATGGAGAATTCGCTCCTGCCGCCTTTGCTGAGCAGTCAGAGATGCGTCTATCTCGTGAAGAGCTATTGAAGGCTTCAAACCTTGAAGATGGGCAACTTGTTGAACTTGAGTCCTATGGACTTATTACTATTCGCGGTCGCCACTATGACGGTGATGCACTCGCTGTTGCTAAGGCAGTTGCGGAGATGGCAGGTTTTGGAATTGAACCTCGCCACTTGCGCTCCTTTAAGTCTGCTGCCGATCGTGAGATCGGTTTGATTGAACAAGTGATTACGCCGTTTACGCGACAGAAGAGCAGTGAAGCAAAGGCTCGCGCCGAGGAAGTGCAGAAAGAGATTGCATCCCTTTCCGTGCGCCTTCATGCAGCTCTTGTTCGCGGCGGATTACACCGTCCTCGTTAATTGAATCCTTAGGTATTCATCCGTGTTGGTCCAAGTAGAGGTAGTCGGCGTTCGCATTGAGATGCCCTCCAACCAACCGATAGTTCTTCTCAAAGAAATAGAAGGCACGCGCTTTCTTCCCATTTGGGTCGGAGCTGTTGAGGCGACATCAATCGCCTTTGCCCAACAGGGTCTTGAAGCTCAACGCCCACTTACCCACGATCTGATTCGCGATCTCTTGGAGCGAGTGGACATAACTTTGACGAGTGTCCACATCACCTCCATCAAAGATGGGGTCTTTTATGCAGACCTTCTTCTTCGAAATGGAGAGGGAGCTATTGAGCCGCTCTCAGTGCGGCCATCGGATGCGATCGCTGTTGCCCTTCGCACTAAGAGCAACATCATGGTCAGCAGTGAACTCCTCGATGAGGTCGGTATCGATATCCCTGAGCAGATTGCCAACGATGTATCGGCTGCGGGGGACCAGGAGCTAGAGGCTTTTCGGGAGTTTCTGGATGGGATCAACCCCGAGGATTTTGCTGGATAGAGCGTAAAAGTCTGAACCTCAAGTCGAGGTTAGGTTCGTGTCGCTCTCTCATTTCTACCCTTTCCGGGCGTAGCCTTTACCCAACCCCACTACGTGAAAGCGAGCCCCCTCTCGTGACAGATCAAGAATTTGAAATTGGATATCGCGGAGCGACTGCATGCTCCGCGGCCGGAATTTCTTATCGTCAATTAGATTATTGGGCACGTACTGGTTTAGTAGAGCCATCGATTCGCACAGCAACAGGTTCTGGAAGTGCGCGCCTCTACGGTTTCCGCGACATTCTGGTTCTCAAGATTGTAAAGCGCCTTCTCGATGCTGGTGTTTCACTCCAAAATATTCGCACAGCTGTTAACCATCTTCGCAGTCGCGGTGTGACTGAACTCGAGCGCATCACTTTGATGAGCGATGGCGCATCTATCTATGAGTGCGCAAGCCCTGATGAAATCATCGATCTTCTTGCAGGTGGCCAAGGAGTCTTCGGCATTGCGGTCGGCAAGGTCTGGCATGAAGTTGAGGGCTCACTTGCCACCTTGCAAGGTGAAGTTAACGGTGAGGCTGTCGGTGGGGAAAATAACGATGAACTCTCTCTACGTCGAAAGGCGAAAGGGGCTTAACCCTTCTATATTTCTCTCCTAGCGCACAGCATGTGCGCCATGGGCAGGGGAGTAGTTCGTTGAGCAACTATCAAGACTTCGAGGATCGCCATATTGGTCCATCGGCATCCGATGAAGCGCAGATGCTCGGCGTCTTGGGTTACTCCGATATCAAGAGGTTTATTGCAGATGTAGTACCTGAAAATATCCATATTGCAAAGCAACTCAGAGATGTTCTCGATGGCCCCAAGAGTGAAGTAGATGTCATTGCCGAACTTCGCCAGATTGCATCCCAGAATCAAGTATTTACATCTTTGATTGGTAGTGGCTACTACGGAACAATCACACCGCCTGTCATCAAGCGAAATGTTTTAGAAAATCCTGCCTGGTATACCGCATACACACCATATCAACCTGAAATTTCACAAGGTCGCCTCGAAGCACTCTTCGCATTCCAAACAGTGATCTGCGATATGACCGCACTCGCTCTCTCTAACGCATCAATGCTTGATGAAGGAACTGCGGCAGCGGAGGCTATGACACTTGCTCGTCGCAGCTCAAAGGTTGCAGATGATGCAGTCTTCCTGATTGATAAGGGTGTTCACGCACAAACCAAGGCGGTCGTTGCAACCCGTGCAAAGCCTCTTGGAATCTCTATTCTGGAAGTTGATTCACTATCGATTCCAACAGGCACTTGCTACTTCGGTCTGCTTGTTCAATACCCTGACACAACGGGTGCGATTGTTGATTACTCCAAGGTTGCAGACGCAGCACATGATGCTGGTGCAATCGTAATCGCAGCTACTGATCTTCTTGCGTTGACACTTCTCAAGGCACCAGGGGAGTGGGGCGCAGACATTGCTGTGGGATCAGCGCAACGCTTCGGTGTTCCGATGGGATTTGGTGGACCACACGCTGGATTTATGGCAGTGCGCACAGGGCTTGAACGCTCTCTTCCAGGTCGTCTTGTTGGACAGAGCGTTGATGCTCATGGGAATCCAGCATTTCGTTTAGCGCTACAAACTCGTGAGCAACATATTCGACGCGATAAGGCGACAAGCAACATCTGCACAGCGCAAGTTCTCCTTGCCAATATGAGTGCCTTCTATGCGATGTGGCACGGACCTGCAGGACTGACTCGCATTGCAGAGCGAATTCATAACTATGCAGCGCAGCTTGCTTCCGTTGTCGACACAGAGAATAAGAGTTACTTCGACACCCTCACCATCAAGGTCGCAGATGCTTCAGTAGTTCACGCAAAGGCGAAGGCGCTCAAGATAAATCTCGGAATTGTGGATGCGAATCATGTTCGAATCTCCTTCGATGAAACAATTACCGATTCGATCTTTGCATCAATTACTTCGATCTTTGGCGTCAAGGTCTCACCTGCGCAGGGGAGTGGCATCGCAACAGCTATCAAGCGCACCTCGTCATTCTTGCAACACCCAGTCTTCAATACCTACTTCTCTGAAACCTCTATGTTGCGATACCTGCGCACATTGGCAGATCGCGATCTAGCACTTGATCGCACAATGATTCCTCTCGGCTCCTGCACCATGAAACTCAATGCAACCACTGAGATGGAAGCTGTGACATGGCCAGAGTTTGCATCCCTTCACCCCTTTGCACCTGCTGAGCAGACCCAGGGTTCACGTCTTCTCATTGATCAACTCTCCAAGTGGCTCGTTGAAATCACTGGGTATGACGCAGTCTCACTACAACCAAATGCAGGAAGCCAAGGCGAATTCGCAGGACTTCTTGCAATCAGGAACTATCACGATTCACGTGGTGATGCATCGCGCAATATCTGTCTTATTCCATCGAGTGCCCACGGCACCAATGCAGCAAGTGCCGTGATGGCTGGAATGAAGGTTGTTGTCATCGAATGTGATGAAGCTGGAAATGTAAGCCTTCATGATCTCAAAGCAAAGATTGCAGATCACGGCAATACTCTTGCTGCCTTGATGGTCACCTATCCATCAACTCATGGCGTCTTTGAATCAGCGATTTCCGAAATTTGCGCACTCGTCCATGATGCAGGTGGTCAGGTCTATGTTGATGGTGCAAATCTCAACGCTCTTGTTGGCACAGCTCAACCTGGAAAATTTGGCGCAGATGTTTCGCACCTCAATTTGCATAAGACATTCTGCATTCCTCACGGTGGTGGGGGACCGGGTGTTGGTCCGGTGATCGCAAAGGCGCACTTGGCACCATTCCTGCCGAACCATCCACTCGATGCTCTCGCAGGACCTGCAACTGGACCTGGTCCAATATCAGCAGCCCCATTTGGTTCAGCAAGTATCTTGCCGATTTCATGGGCATATATTCGCTTGATGGGGGGAGAGGGCCTCACTCACGCAACAGAGGTTGCAATTCTCAATGCTAATTACATGGCCTACCGCCTTAAAGATTCCTACCCAATTCTTTATACAGGCAATAAGGGTCTTGTTGCCCACGAATGTATCCTCGATGTTCGTGAGATCACCAAGGAATCTGGTGTCACAGTTGATGACATTGCAAAGAGATTGATGGACTTTGGATTCCACGCACCAACAATGTCTTTCCCGGTAGCTGGCACTTTGATGATTGAACCAACTGAATCGGAGGACATCCTTGAGATGAATCGCTTCATCGATGCGATGATTGCAATTCGCTACGAGATCTCCGAAATCACCGATGGCAAGATTGCGGTTGAAGATTCAGCTCTTCGCCATGCACCTCACACCATTGGCACGATCGCATCGAGCACGTGGGAGAGAAGTTACCCACGTGAGCGGGCAGCCTTCCCAGCGACCCTCACAGGCCTTATTCCAGGTGAATTAATCGGCATGAAGGGTAAGTATTGGCCGACTACAGGGCGTATTGATGGGGCATACGGCGATAGGAACCTGGTCTGCTCATGCCCACCGGTGGAGGCCTTCGCATAGCTTGATTGTGGTTACTTTACATAATGTAACTTATCGGCGTTAGGCCGTAAGCGTCGAGCAAATCCCCACAGGGTCGTCTGCCACAGTGCCTCAATAACAATTGCTCTGCTCATCTTTGAAACCCCATTAATGCGCTCGACAAAGGTGATCGGAACTTCCACCATTGTGGCACCAGCAAGCTCTGATGCCATTGCCATTTCAATTTGAAAACAATAACCGGTCGCAGTCATCTGACTGAGATTTAGTTTTTCCAGTAATTGGGAGCTATAAACCCTAAATCCACCAGTTAAGTCATTGAGTGGAATTCCGAGTGCAATGCGTGCATATTTGGTGCCAGATTTGGATAGTAATTGTCTACTTTTTGGCCAATTCACTACCGATCCACCAGGCATCCAGCGAGTTCCCAATGTGATTGCGAGAGGTGCATCTGTTGCATCCAGCATGAAAGGAAGATCTGCAACGCGATGGGAACCATCTGCATCCATCGTGACGACCTTTGAATACTTCTTCATAGGCAGAACATATGCAAAACCTGCACGATATGCGGCGCCAAGACCTGCTTTTGCGGGACGACGTAAGACGCTGACCCAAGTAAAATTCATTGAGTCGACAATATCTGCAGTTTTATCGGGTGAACCATCATCAAGAACTACAACATCAAAATCTCGCGTGTTGTGTAAAGTCAATAATGAGTTGAGAAGTTCAACGATTGCAACTGATTCGTTGTAGGTAGGGATAAGAATTACTGGTTTCATCACAATCCCCTTCTACCAACCTAACGCTGATATTAATCTATCAACGCTTGCTCCTAGGCCATATTCATCCTTCATCTGGTAGATATGCGATAAATCATCGGGCTTCTTTGGCATGGCAATATCCATCTGCGGGATGGCGACATCTTTGGCGCAATGCACCAGAGTGGGTGCAATCTTGAGATAGTCCGCTCCATCGATGATTTTCTTAGCAAGGGATTTCGTGAGAGCTTCATGTTCGCCCTTGGCTCCAGCTAAAGCTTCATCCACCGTAGCGAAATGATTAGCGATTAAAGCAGCCCCCTTCTCACCAATTCCGCGTACTCCTGGGAGTCCATCGGATGGATCACCACGGAACATGGCAAAGAGGGCATACCTATCCCCTGGGATTCCATACTTTTCTGAAACCCATTTGATATCAACTAAATCATGTTGGGAAACTCCGCGAGCAAGATAAACAACCTTCACGTCGCGCTTGTCATCAACAAGTTGGAAGAGGTCCCTATCCCCCGTCACAACGCGGATTGGCCCCTTCTCCTTCACTGCATAAGTTGCCATGACATCATCGGCTTCATAGTCATCAACACCGAGCATAGGAATACCAAATGCATCAAGGAGATCTAGCAGAACCGGAATCTGCGGAGTCAGAGTCTCTGGCTCTTCCTCTTCATCACTCTCATCCTCAAGACGATTAGCTTTGTAAGCCGGGAAGATATCCACACGCCAACTTGGACGCCAATCACCTTCGATGCAAGCAACAATTCTGTTGGGTGAATACATTCCAATAAGGCGCGCTGTCATATCAAGATATCCGCGTATTGCATTCACTGGCATCCCTGTAGGTGAGAGAAGCGTGTCAGGCATACCGTAGTAAGCGCGATACCAGAGAGATGCGCTATCCAAAAGCATCAGTGTCATAGATCGCCCAACATATATGAGATTACGCCTCTGTCCAAGCGCCTTATCCCATCGCGACAAGCAGGTCGTAGCTCTTCAGCTGCTCCACCTATTTGAGTGAGCAAGTCTATGAGTTGCTTAATGCTTCGTACGAAATCTCCCACAGTCATATCAGTTCCTTTTAGAACGCTACTTAAGGAGTGACCGTTCGCCCATCGATATGCTGCGTAACAGAATCCGAAATCTGGTTCGCGTTGTGTTTTTACATCAAATTGATTCTCAATGGCTTCCAATTCAATCCAAATCTTTGAGATTGCAACGAGTGCGTTTGCCACATTGTCATTAGGCATCTTGGGTGCATAAGCTTCAGTACTTCGACCTTGATAAATCATTGCTGAGGCCACCGATAAGAGCTCTGGTGGTGTCAGTGAATCGAAGACTCCACGTCGAATAGATTCGGTGAGCAAGAGGTCGGATTCTGCGAAAATCTTGGCAAGGATTTTGCCCTGTTCAAGTGGCTTCTCCCCCTCGATATATCCAAGGTGTGTGAGAACGTCACAGATGCGGTCAAAAGTTTTGGCAATAACGTGAGTGCGGTTCTCAACCCGATCACGTAAACCATCAGATTCACGATTGAGTCGATCAGCCTTCTCAGCAAAACGGGCGTGAGTTTCACGGTCATTACATGCATGGCATGAGTGCTGGCGAAGTGCTCGGCGCATTCCATCGAGTTCGTTCTCAAGTTTGACTCTTTGACGTTGGTCTATGCCACGTCGACCATCTCGCTTACTGAGTAATCTCTCCATCTCCCTAATATCTATGCGCATGCGCGAGTAATCGCTGAAATCTCCCAGGTGACATTGCGCCGAATCCGTAAGTTCTGCGGCAGCTGAATTGTTCTTCTTAATCTGCCTTACTAGGCCGACAACTGCCCTATCTGCTTGGAATTGAGCGAAGGAAGATTCAAGGCTTCCGTGTGCTCTCTCTCGCCCAAAGCGAGCAATGAGATTGATTGACATGTTATAGGTCGGAGTAAATGAGGAACGAAGTGGATAGGTTCGAGTTGATGCAAGGCCCGCAGCAGTTGCTGAATCAACTGTGGGCGACCACTGCACGACAGCGTTGCCTTCAATATCGATGCCGCGGCGGCCAGCACGACCGGTCAGTTGTGTGTACTCTCCCGGAGTGATTGAGACGTGGGCCTCACCATTCCATTTGGTGAGTTTTTCAAGAACAACTGTGCGCGCTGGCATATTGATTCCAAGTGCCAACGTTTCTGTGGCAAAGACGGCCTTCACAAGTCCCCGTTTGAAAAGATCTTCGACTGCGCCTTTAAAGCTAGGTAATAGACCTGCATGGTGAGCGGCCACTCCCCGTTCGAGAGCAATGAGCCAATCGCGATAACCAAGAACTTCTAGATCCTCTTCGGCAAGATTCTGTGTGTATTTCGCAGCAGTTGCTGCAATCTCAACGCGCTCTTCCGTTGTCGTGAGCTTTAGCCCTGCAGCCAAACACTGCTTCACAGCTGCATCACACCCAGCGCGAGAGAAGATAAAGGTGATTGCAGGAAGGAGATTCTCCCGTTGCAACTTCTCAATAATGTCCGGACGTGTCAGCCTGTTATCGCTCTCACCGAATCTTTCACGACGATGTCGTGGGGTGCGAACTTGTCGAAGCGCTTCGCGCTCAAGTCCCAGGATTTCAGGGTTGATGCGCCCTTGCTCGCGGAAGAGGTCTACAAGACGATCACCGATGAGAACATGCTGATACAACGGAATAGGTCGCACTTCAGAAACAATTACTTCTGTCGAGCCTCTGACTTCTCCTAGCCAATCTCCGAATTCTTCAGCATTGGAAACGGTGGCTGAAAGTGAGATGACTTGAACACTCTCCATGAGGTGGATTAGAACTTCTTCCCACACCGCACCTCGCGACTTATCGGCAAGGTAATGGACCTCATCCATGACTACAGAACCTAGGTTCTTCAGTGTGCTGGAGTTCGCATACAACATATTGCGAAGCACCTCGGTAGTCATGACCAAGATGTCTGCCTCTGAGTTGATGTTGGTATCGCCCGTTAAGAGCCCCACTCGATCTTCGCCAAAGCGCTCTACAAACTCTTGGAACTTCTGATTTGATAACGCCTTGATTGGAGTTGTATAGAAACACTTCTTGCCTTGGGCGAGTGCGCTAAAGGCTGCGAATTCTCCAACGACAGTCTTTCCTGCACCAGTAGGAGCTGCGACAAGGACTCCTTTGCCATCTTCAACGGCTTGGCAGGCAGTAATCTGGAATTCATCAAAACCGAAATCAAATTGCTCTATGAATTCGATCGTGAGTGGGTGTTTACCGCGAACTTTGGCGGTAGCAAATCGTTCTGCAGGAGTCGTCATAGCGCCCACGTAAGCCCGGCGTCGCGAACACACTCAGCAGATATCGGGGCAGGTCCAATGCGCTCACCATCGGCATAGGCAATTGCATTAGCAACCAGAGTTAAACGCTTGGTGCGCAAGGTCTTCACCTGAGGATGTGTGATGTGAGAGCCCGAATAGACCTTGGGAAATACTTTAAGGAATTCAATCTTTGAGACAGGTTCAAGAATCATCACATCGAATAGACCGTCATGCATTTGAGCCTGAGGACATACATACATCCCTCCCCCATAGGAACGGCCATTGCCCACTGCAATGAGCATCGCCTTTGTTGTGAATGAGTGCGTGTCGACGGTAATGTCATATTCAAGCGGCTTGAATTTAGGAAGTTCCATAGCAATAGCGACGTTATATCGCTGAGGACCCTTTGGCCACGATAATGAATTCGCTCTCTCATTGACCACAGAATCAAAGCCGGTAGACAAGATGGCAGCGAACCATTCGGAATCAACGTTTCCAAGATCTATGGGTGCAGCAGCGGTTGTCGTCACGCGATCAAGATGGCTTTCAATGTCATCGAGGGACCAACCTAATGTCCGGACAATGTCATTGCCTGTGCCGGCGGGCATCGCCGCAAATGGAATATGTCGGGGAACAGCTACTTGCAAAATCAAATGAGCTAATCCATCGCCCCCAACGCTAATGATTCCTTCGCATGGTTCTGAGTCGAGAAATTGCTCCAGGGAAGTTCTTAACTCATGGGCGCTATGACCAGAGAAGACCTGATAATTGAGATTGCGCGCTGCGAAGAATGAAACAACCTTCTCCCCAACTGGAATACCTCTTCCGTGACCGGCGGTCGGATTGATTGCTATCGCCCACATGGGACGACCCTATCGGCTATTCGGTAATTGGGCCTGGTGCAGCAATCTTGGTACTACCAGTTTCTATGCTTTCAATTTTTCTATCGCGCTTTCTATCTACGAGCAGAGCGATTCCGCCTGCCATAAAGTAGAAGAGGATTAATGGCGCAGACAGAAGAGCCATACTCAATGGATCCCCTGTTGGTGATAGAGCTGCGACTGCAAAAAAGATGGAGAATACCCACGCACGCCATGGCTTGAGGATGGTGCGCCCTCTAAGGAATCCAATCAAATTAAATGTAAGAAGAAATATAGGAAGTTCAAATGCGAGGCCTACGAAGAGGATTATTCGAAGAACAAAATCTAAGTAATCATCGATGCGCACCAAGTTGCTCACCGCATTTGGAGTGAAGCCAAAGAGAGCATCTATTGCAATAGGAAGAACCAGGTAACCAAGGGTTGCTCCCATAACAAAGAACGGAGTCGCAGCTGCGACGAAGAGGATGCTGTTGCGTTTCTCCTTTCTATGAAGTGCAGGAGCGATAAAGGCCCAAAGTTGGTAGAGCCAGAATGGTGCCGAAACAATGACTGCAGTCATCAGAGCGACCTTGATTTGTAGATCCAGGGGACCCAAAACACCACTGATATAGAGAGCACCACAACTGGCGGCTCCTGAAGCTTGAGCTGCACGAAGGTCACATACTGGTTTTGCTAGCGTGACGAGAATCGAATTGTAAAAAAACCAACCTCCACAACCAGCCACGACAATCGCAATCGCTGAACTCAGAACTCGTTTCCGGAGTTCTCGTAGGTGGTCGATGAGCGGCATCTGCCCTTGTGGTGTAGATGCCATCAGATTACTTCTCTTTTTTGCCGTCTTCTTCAATAACAGAATCGTCAGCCTTCATCTCTTTCATCTCACTCTTGAAGATTCGCATTGAACGACCGAGAGAACGAGCAGAATCAGGAAGACGCTTTGCGCCAAAAAGGACCAGAACAACAATAAGCAGGATGACGATTTCTCTTGGACCTAGATTCATACTGTGAACTCCTTAACGTAAGATTTGACCTTAGATTACACCAGGTATCTTTGAATGGGTAGGTGAGGTAATTAACCCTCATAACGATTGAGTATCAATTCGGCTCTTTTGGCGAGTTCACTACGAATCTCCTCTGGAGACAGTAATTCGACAGCCCCTCCAGATGCCAAGATAGATCGCGCAATCCAATGTTGTGAAAATGACGAACCTTTGAAGACAGTTCCAGCTTCCAGGTTGGATTCCTCAAAGCGTTCAGCAACATCTCTAGTAGGCCTCACCACCTTTACCGAAAAACCAATTTTCTCTGGATTTACGGGCAGTGCTGTCGAGGGCTTTTCTACCTCCACTGAATGTGCTGATTGAATTCTATCTATCCGAAAATGTCTGAAATCAAGCGCTGTGAAGCAGTATGCGTGCAGATACAAATATCCCTGACTATCAAGAATCTCAAGTGGGAGTATAACTCGTGAGGAGATTTCATCCTTATAGAGTGAGTGATATGAGATCTGCAGACCACTTCGATGAGCTATCGCATCCTTCACTGAAGTTGTTACTTCTTGGCTGATGTTGCTGGATGCGGATAGCGCTAACGGAAGATTAACTAGGCGAGCGATACGTTGTGAAAGTGAAACAATTGCTTCAATTAGATCTATTCTTTCGCTCGAGATTCCAGATCGCAGGACATCCAAACCGAGAACGAGCGCTACGCCCTCTTCGTGTGTGATGGATCGAGGCCGTGCAAGGGTAGGCGCATTTCTTATCGTGACATAGCCAGATTCAAAATCTAAATCCATGAGTTCTAGGGGTGTGTAGCCAGGAAGACCGCACATCCATAGTGTTGTTAAATCGCTGATCATTTGGTCGGTGGAAACCTCGAATACTTCAGCCAATTCAACGAGAGAGATACCCTGATGCGTATTGATATACGGAACGAGATCTAGCAATCGAGAAGTGCGCTCTAAAGGGCTCACAGCATTCTTTGACTCGTTCTTAGCCATGTGCCTTCACTATCTCTTTGAGGCTTGAAACGATGCTCTCCCGAAGCTCCATTGGTGAATGAACATAGACATCGTCTCCGTGCCAGAGGATCAAGGCAGAGAGACTCTTCACATCTAGGATCGGAATCTGCAACTGATCCCACTCACCGATCGACTTCGTCGATGATGCGAGAGCGCGCAGTGAGGTACCTTTTCCGCGACGAACATCAATTACTGCGTCAATATTTTCCACTCTTTCGAATAGATTTTGAGAATCAAAGTTCTCAGGAGTTTCGAAATTCTTAGGTCCTTTCTTCACAGTGAAGCTTCCGATTACCCGATCAAAACGGAAGGTACGAACCTCCTCGATGTCCTGATCTACTCCGGTCAAATACCAGTAGCCTGAGCGAGTTGATAGACCTATCGGGACCACGCGTCTATTTTCCTCCGACAAGTCATAGTTTCGGTAGATGAATTCCAGAATCTGGTGCTCTGCTATAGCGTGCGTGATCTTTGGAAGATCTAAACCGCCATCGGAGAGGAACGGTATAGAGACCGGCAAGTTTGCGTCATCAACTGCAATTCCAAGTGAATTCAACTTAACTAGAGCACGCTGCGCTGCATCATCTAGTGAAGCTCCTTGCCATGCCTGAGCAGCTAAGGAGAGAAGAGAAATTTCAAGGGTAGTTATATCGCCAAGATCTAGTTGGTATCGCTCCTGCTTAATGCGATAACCAGCCTCATCATTAAAGAGCGGGTCGAAGGAACCAACTTCAATCTCTATGCCAAGAGAACGTAGATCATCTTTATCTCGCTCGAACATTCTCTCTTTAGACTCAGAACTTCCTTCGTATCCTTCAATGGTCTCAAAGATTTCAGATTTAGTGACAAATCTCTTCGTTGCCAAGAGCGCAATCGTGAGATTAATGAGTCTCTCACTCTTCCGGGACACCATACGCACCTTTAGCTGGTCTACGTCGTCGCGCAAGGACCTCTACTCCAGGTGCCATGCGCCTACTTTGGATAAGAAATCCTGTGTGTCCAATCATGCGTTGCTGAGGACGCACAGCAAGACCTTCATGATGCCAACCGCGAACGATTGTCTCTGAACTCTCTGGCTCTGTGAAATGACCATCCTCTTTTAACGCTTCAGCTGTTGCAGAAAGTTGTGTCGTGGTTGCGACATAGGCCAGGAATACTCCACCTGGACGAAGAACTTTCGCTGCCATTGCTACACATTCCCATGGCGCTAACATGTCGAGGATGACGCGATCGAAGGTGGTCGTGAACTCTTGTTCCTGCACAGAACCTACATTCAGGCTCCAGTTTGTAGGCATAGCTCCAAAGTAATTTGTGATGTTGGCGGTTGCATTATCTGCAAAGTCTTGACGTCGCTCAACGGAATGAACTGAACCTTCTGAACCCACTGCGCGAAGGAGAGAGAGTGTGAGTGCGCCGCTTCCAACACCTGCTTCAAGTACTCGCGCACCCGGATAGATATCGGCAACGCCGACAATCATCGCCGCATCTTTTGGATAGACAATGGTTGCACCACGCGGCATAGACAAGACGTAATCTGCAAGAAGTGGAATAAATGCAGTGAATTTTAAACCTGCAGTGGTGCTCACAACCGAACCTTCAGGAAGACCGATCAAATCATCATGAGTGATCCAGCCCTTATGGGTATGCCACTCTTTTCCAGGAGTTATCGTGAAGCTATAGAGCTTTCCTTTGGGATCGGTCAGTTGAATACGATCGCCGGCTTTGAAATACCCTGGATTAGACACATGCGCATCTTAGGTGAAAGTCGTCCATGTGTCGGTACTGCGCTGTATCGTCTGCGTGATGGAACCGTTACGCCTCTCCCCTAGTCGTATGAACGATTTCACCAATTGCCCACAACTCTATAAATATCGAGCTATCGACCAACTCCCTGAACCTCCCAGTATCGATGCTGAGCGAGGTAAGTTGATTCACGCAGTACTTGAAGATCTCTTCGAGCTACCTGCCGAATCACGAACTTTTGAATCAGCTATCGAGCTCCTGCCGAAGAAGTGGAGTGCGCAGTTAGAAGGCACCCCGGAGCTCGCTGCTCTGGTTCTTGATGAAAAGGAATGGTTTGATCGCGCTCAATCACTTCTTACCAATTACTTTTCGCTAGAAAAACCATCGACATTTGAGTCAACATATCGCGAACTCCATCTTGAGCGAGATATCTCAGATGAGATTTATCTCCACGGCTATGTCGACCGTCTTGATATCGCACCCACAGGTGAAGTTCGCATCGTTGATTACAAGACTGGAAAATCACCCAAGCCGGGTTGGGAGGAGAAGGCGCTCTTCCAGCTTCGCGTCTATGCACTGCTCTATTGGCAGAACGAAGGAGTACTCCCCCGCCTTCTTCAATTGATTTACTTGGGTGATTCCAAAATAGTAAAGAGTGAGCCGAATGAAGCCCAGCTGAAGTCTACAGAGAAGATACTTAAGAATATTGGTGCTGAAATTCTCACAGCTATCGAACAGAATGACTTTCCAACAAAGAAATCACGGCTCTGTGATTGGTGTTTCTTTAAGGCTATCTGCCCAGCTCATAACTAAGACGAGGATTTAGTTGGCGTTGAAGTACTTAGCTTCTGGGTGGTGCACGATGATTGCAGATGTCGATTGCTCAGGATGGAGCTGGAACTCCTCAGAGAGTTCAACTCCGATACGTCCTGGCTCAAGAAGCTCACAGAGCTGAGTCTGTTGTTCGATATCGGGACATGCTGGATATCCAAATGAGTAGCGGGAACCGCGATAACCCTGATCCAAGATTCCTTGCAGATCCGGTGAATCGTCACCACGAACAGCCATCTCTTCACGAATACGCGCATGCCAATGTTCTGCCAGAGCCTCTGTTAACTGAACAGAGAGACCATGAAGTTCTAGGTAATCACGGTAGGCATCGGCTGCAAAGAGTTCATTAGCTGCTTTACTGACCGTATTACCCATAGTGACAACATGGAAGGCGACAACATCAGTCTTTCCTGAATCCTTGGATGCAAAGAAGTCTGCAAGACATAATCTGCGATCACGTGATTGACGAGGGAATGAGAACCGGGATCTCTCTTTTCCAGCATCTGGTCCTTCATGATGCAAGATAACCAAATCGTTTCCATCTGAGACACATGGGAAATATCCATAGACAACAGCAGCTTCCAACCAACCATTGGATTGAACCTCGTTAAGAAGCTTGCGAAGGCGTGGACGCCCTTCAGTCTCAGCCATTGCTTCGAATTCACCGCGAGCACCCTTGAGACCCCACTGGCCCATAAAGAGCGCGCGTTCATCAAGCATTCCTACGTAATCAGCGAGCGGAATTCCCTTAACAATGCGAGAACCAAAGAACGGTGCTTTTGGAATTCCAACGTCGAGGGCCACATCACTGCGCACCGTATCTAGTGGACGTATCTCATCCTTGCGCGATACGGCTTTGACTTTGCGCTCTCGAAGAGCGGGAAGTTCTGCGCCTTCATCGCCACGTTTAACTGCCATGATCGCATCCATCAAGCGCAAGCCTTCAAATGCATCGCGTGCATAGCGAACTTCACCAGGGAAGATTGCAGCGAGATCTTGTTCAACATAGGCACGCGTGAGCGCTGCTCCACCTAGAACGACTGGCCATTTATCAGATAACCCGCGAGATGCAATCTCTTCCAAGTTCTCTTTCATGATGACAGTTGATTTCACCAAGAGTCCGGACATTCCAATTGCATCCACCTCATTTTCAAGTGCTGCATCAATGATCTGATTAATGGTCTGCTTAATTCCAATATTGACTACTTGATAACCATTATTTGAGAGGATGATGTCAACGAGGTTCTTTCCAATATCGTGAACATCGCCCTTTACGGTTGCTAGCAACATGCGACCACGGCCAGCATCACCAGTCTTTTCCATATGTGGTTCAAGGTA
>Ga0209550_10003326_pt1 | contig 15323 bp, 7 predicted proteins | sample LauGreSuBDMM15SN_2_FD_187567 | JGI IMG/M metagenome (GOLD analysis project Ga0209550, IMG submission 187567) | Freshwater lake microbial communities from Lake Michigan, USA - Su13.BD.MM15.SN (SPAdes) (version 5) | ecosystem: Environmental > Aquatic > Freshwater > Lake | place: Lake Michigan, USA...
CATTTGCAAGTGAAATTAAATTAAAGTTTAAATTATTCTTAAAAATTAAAATCAACATATCTACTTTTTGGTTTTCTTACCGCCTTTCTTACTCCCGAGAACAATAGAAGACTCCAGCAATTGTTTCCTCATCTCTTTGTATTTCCCGTACTCTTTTTCTAAAATATCCAATTCGCCCAACCACATGGTTTCAACCGAGGTTTTTTCCAACAAATCCAACTCTCGGATTTGCTCATCTCTTTCTTTTAGTAATTTCTCTACTCGTCCCTTGTTGATATTATGCATGGGTATCCGCGTCAAGTAATCGTACTTGTCCCCGACTTTGTCATATTTCTTAAGAAACAAAGCAGCATCGGTTTCGTCGTCGTCTGCAAATTTCCGGAGATCAATTGTATTCGCCACCACTTCTTGAATAAACCGACTACGGTTTGACAATTCACACACCTTCGCCTGCAATTCTCTGACCAACGCAGCTTTGCGTTTATGGTACGCTCGCATCCGAACTTCATAATGTGCGTCAATGATCTCTTGCACCGACTTATATTTGTGCAACTGTTTTGTGTCATTAAACATATTCATATTGGTCGTATTTGTCGTACTGGTGAGTTTGAGTGCCTTTTCCAAACCGTTCACCCCGTTCTCATCTACTACACTTTCCAACTCGGCCTTCTTTCCTTTCTCCAAAGTGACGGTGATATGGACATGTATCTCAGTAGACATGTTGACAAAATCTTTGATAATTTTTGGTTTCTTTTTCAGTTTGTCTACCTCCATCATATCCTCCAATACGGACAAATAATTCATCGTCCATGTTCCAATTGGAAGTTCTGTGATGAGAATCGTGTTCGCGTCCACCGTTTCATAAAGCCCTTTAATCAAGAACTTATCTTTATCGGATTCTTTGACCGTTCCTTTAAAACTTTCAAAGTATGGAATGAACTGTTTTTCTTTATTGTCCACCGAACGAAGCTTTGCACGCAGGGCCGATATCAACTCTATAGGATTATAGGATGGTATATTGCATGAAAACCCCGTGCCGATCCCGGAAATTCCATTCACCAAAGCAAACGGGATAATGGGAATATAAAACGTAGGTTCCACCAATTGTCCGTCGTCGTCCACATAATCTAGAATCATATCATCGGCTTCTGGGAAAATCGCTCTAGAAATCGGATTCAAGTAAGTAAAGATATATCTCTCGGACGCACTGTCTTCACCGCCTTTCAATCGCGTACCAAACTGACCATTCGGAACGAGGACGTTGATATTATTGGATCCGACATAATTCTGCGCCATATTCACAATGGCTCCATTCAAACTGGCCTCGCCATGATGATAGGCACTATTTTCCGATACATACCCTGAAAATTGTGCCACCTTGATTTCGTGTGTCAGTTTCCGTTTGAAGGCGCAAAACAGGATTTTCCGCAGACTTGTCTTGAGTCCATCTACCATATTCGGAATAGAACGCTCGCAGTCATATACACTGAAATGGATCATTTCCTGGTTGAAGAATGTATCGTATCCGACATTGGCTTGATTCGTGTCTAGATAACTCGTCTTGTCGTACTTCTCCAACCACGTTTTACGGTCTTCTGCTCGTTTCTTATTAAACACCATATCCACCGTGTCGTTAGAAACGTCACCGGTATGGTGAAAATCAACCACCTTTTTATTGGCGAAATAATCTTTGAATTCGGTGGCGGTTGACGTGCCCAACCCTTTGAAATACTTCATATTCCAACCTTTCAGATTGCCCTGAAGCCCGTCTTTCCATTTAGAATATTCACCGTCATTATAGAATTGCAGTTTCTGGTTTCCCTTGACTGCTCTCAGAATAGGCGTGTTCATGAAACATAAGAAACCGTCTAGTTGGACCAGACTCGGCCACATGGCGTGAAACAAGTTGATACAGAGTCCTTTGATATGCGACCCGTCTAAATCCTGATCAGACATGATCATGATTTTACTGTAGCGTAATTCCTTGTGTACATCTGCGAGAGTATTATAGGTTTTGCCTAACTGGAGACCGAGAATCTTGATCAGATCGCCGAGCTCACGGTTCTCCGTCAAGTCGCGCGTAGCGCCTCGCACATTCAAGACTTTTCCTTTTAGAGGATAAATGCCGATGAAATTGCGATCGTCGCTTTGCAGCCCAGAAACGATGCCAGACATGGCGCTTAATCCTTCGGCCAAAATCAATACACAATCGTTTGATTTATCGGTGCCGGCAAAGTTCGCATCCACGAAATTATTAATTCCACGGACTGACCGCGTTTTACTACCGTCCATTTTCTTTTTGGTTTTACCGGCTTCTTTCGTCTCAGTCAACTGACACGCCATATCCATCACCCCCATCTTGGCCAGTTTCTCAATGAAACCATCCGACACGACACATGTGGAACCAAAGTTGCTAGAAGGTGTGTTCATGAAATCTTTCGTCTGGCTGTCGAAAGAAGGGTTTTCAATGTCGCAACGCAAAAACAACATCAATTGTTCTTTTATAGTCGCCTGGTTGACCGTAATCTTCTTTTTTTTCTCAATATACGCACACAACTTGCGCAGAATCTGGCCGAGAATATAATCCACGTGCTTTCCGCCCTTGTTGGTAGAAATACCATTGACAAAGGAAACTTGGATGAATTCTTGTTTGGGAGTCAGCGCGACGGCATATTCCCAACGTTCATTGGACGATTCGTACACGCGCTTGTTTTCCTCTTTTGGTCCAATATAGAGGTCAACATATTGGCTGAAATTCTTGACTGGAAGAATGGCCCCATTGTAAAGAACGCGAATCTTTTTAGTAGAATGATCCGTCACTGCGCCAATGTCATAAATCCGTTTAATCATGAGCGCCAGCATGTCTTTGGAAAGCCCGTCAATACCCAGACGTTTATAGTCAGGAATAAACGAAACTTTTGTATACGGTTTAGAACCTTTCATTTTTGTGATTTTGGGGGGTTCAATGGTTTCCAAATTATGGAGGAATGTTTGGGTATACTTTAATCCGCGAATATGGTCAAACGTTTCAATACATCCCCATGTAGACCAAATAAGAACCAATTTGAATCCGAACCCGTTCTTTCCTCCGACTATTTTTTTCTGTGTTTTATCGTAATTGGTGGATGTGCGCAAATGACCGAAAATCATCTCCGGGATCCAGATGTCTTCCTCGGGGTGTTTGGCGACATCGATACCGTTTCCGTCATTTGTCAAAGTAATCTTACCGGTTAATTCTTCAATGTCCACTTCAATACTCGTGACGACTTTCTTGTCAGGCGCCGTGCTTTGAATCATCCGAATCACATGGTCGCGACAATTGACCACACCCTCGTCTAATAATTTGTATAAGCCGGGGACATATTCAATCGGTTTTAGAATAATCTTCTTAGACGCTTCGTCAAATACCCATTGATCGGCATCTACTTTTTCTACAGAGCCGATGTAGGTGTCTGGATTATCTAGTACGTGCTGTTTGTCGGTTTTGCGTTGGTATTGAGTTGCGAGATCGGACATTTGTTGTATTTATAATGTATAATACGGCGAATATAAAATTCAATTTTTTGAGATTAGTTTTTTATGTCTAATAAAAATATATACCGATGTTTTCTGTGAAATTTCCCACGGTCACAAAAACAAATATAAATATCATACAAATAAACTTTCCTGAAGATGCGGTCAGTTGGAAATATACCACAGAGAGCGGAGACAGCGGATGGTCTGGTCTGATATATAAGTCGGCCAATACTACTTTCAGGTTAATGGACGGGACATACGATACCGGAACTATCGGCGTGAAGTATTACGATACAATAGGGAATGAAAGTGGCATACAAAGAAATACGTTATCATTCGTTCTGTATACAGTGCCATTTGTCGGATTGTTTGCGAGCTTCCCAATCCAACAAACGGAGGACAACAAGATTTCGGTTACGCTTCCCTCCAATAGTGCTTATTGGGAATATACATATGATTATGGTAGTTCCTGGAATATGGGATATGCCAGTTCGTTCACACTCCCATGTGGATCATATGATCCATCTTATATAAAAGTACGTGGCCGCGACGCTTTTGGCAATAGTGCAACAATAACAAATCAATCTAAAGTCACCATTATCCTTGCGTTGCCAATCCCGACGTGCACGACGACCGGAAAAAAACGAAACTGCTCGGTTGGTATCATTTCTATGGACAAAACACGTTCTTCAATGGATAAAATGAATTCGTCTACGACCTTGCTATATGCAAAAATGGTGAAACGTGGCCGATCATCCAGAGTATATCAAGGGCAGCCGTCGTCATTGCAAATAAAACAGGTTGGACTTACAACTGCACATATTTTTTTTCAATACGTGGGAACTCCCTTATCCTATCAAATAATACTAACAAATGTATCCGGTATAAAATACTATTCTGTGAATCACGATGCGTTCGCGTCGGTCGGATATTATAAAGTCACAGGGCTCGTTCCCAACAATGTATACGAAGTGAATGTGATTGCGTATTACGTCAGCGGAGATACATTTCCTCTGAATTTTTCCAAATCGTTCGAGACGACAAATGTAGAAGGGCCTGTGAGAACCATACGTTTTCAGAACCCGACGAACCTCTTATATTCATTCCATACATGGCCATTTGCTACATCATTTGATATTATATTCTCACCACTAAACGATATTGTGAATTACGAAGTTTTAGTGAAAGACGCAATAATGATTCCTTACGATAAAACGGCTTCAGAATTTAAAACGAATATCCGAGATGTTTCGTTTAATTTTTCATATGATATAAGTATTTTTTCTATCTATGGTAGTCCGCCCGATGGCTATTCATTTTCTGCAAGCCGAACACATACCACCTTATATGAAAACCTAACTAAGTGTGATTTGTCTTTGATATATATTTATAGCACATATGTCGACTTTTCTTATACGAAAGTTGAATTTCCTCTTATCGTTTATAAATTGTATTTGGAGGATATATGCGTAAAAACAGATACAACGTATCATGGTACATTTCGTCTGTCCGGTTTACAGATTAATACACATTATGGAAATACATATGTTTCGGTAACATACCCCGAAACAGGAAATGAGTATAAGAACAGAATAAAAGATATCAGTTTTACAACTTTAAATGAAGGGAATGCGACGATTGACAATAAAATAATACGCAACACAGAAATTGACATAAGTTTTTCAAATATCTATGGCTCTACAAAAACAATAGAATTTTATATAACAGATGTTGTCCGAAATACATCCACACGGGGCTTGGGATCTCCTTTTACAACTACGGAAAGTACAAATATAAATAATGCAGGAGTGTTTACAAATTTGACGATTGATACAGAATACAAAATATCTATAGTCACGACTTATATTGAAACCGGGCATGTCTATGATGATTGTAATCTTATATTGCGAACGTTAAACGAAGGCCCGATCCGAAATATTCAGGATACGCATCCTGACATAAACACAACTAAAATTGTTTTCAGCCCTTCGCCTTATACGGCAGGGCTAGAAACATATGAATATTCGTTGTTTTTGATTATTGATAATATAGAAATTCAAACAGCAGGTCCAATCGCTTTATCCAAAGACGCCAGTTTCGTTTTATTACCAGATTTGAGCGCAGATTCATATTACAGAATAGAATTTGAGTCCGTGTATTCGGCCACGAATCATAAGTATACATCTGACATTACTTTTTTAACGATAAATGATGTAAACGAATATAATGAGAACTCAATTGTAACTACTTCTAATATAACAGGAAATTCGGTGATTCTAAAACTCCAGGAGGGATCTTACTACCAAATTGCACATGATATAAGCTATAGCAAATTCGATGAGAATTCGCTCACATATACTAATACTTTCATCAAATCCGCGGTTTGGTATCCGGAGTCAGGTTCGTTTTTTTATAAAATTAACGGCATAGAGAAGGATACAAGCTATAACATAGAGGTGACTTCTTTTATAACCAAAGACGCGGTAGGTTATACACATCAGCCGACACTTTTTATTAAAACGTTAAACGAAAGTGCTGCCGAAATATACAATATTCACATTTCCGACACAAGTGCGAAAATCACGTGGAAACATAATTTAGACATTTCTTATATTTTGATAAACAATAAAAAAGCTATCGATTTCAGCTTCACCTACGATGATCTTTCTATGAATACAGCCAATAATTTCATTATTGAGACTGTATACAAAACGTCTAATAATACCTACATATCGGATATAACGATAAAAACCTTGCACGAGCAAGCCCCTGTATATTTCACCAACACATATTTTGATACGTATCTTTCCGGAGATACGATCACCAGAATTGAGGTCCAAAATGTAAATCAACCTCACGTAAACAATACCGTTATAAATATCGGCGATAAATCATATTCTACTCTTTTATTGGATGTATCTATGGTAGATCGTTATAGTGGTTATAGCGGAAATATTGTGACTACATATAACACGACACAACCAACTGGTGTTTTTACCTATAAAACCAGATCATATATTTCTGAATTTTCATTCGTGACGATTATGTACAAACCGAAATATACTGTTTATTCAGATCGTATAAATATGAAGTGGTACGATGTTGGCCAGACAGTTTCTTCATATTCTATTTATGTAACTGAAAATGGAGGAACGATGAGTATTATTAATTTGAACAATACAGATTCGTCGTATGACATAACGAATCTTGATATAGATACACGGTATGATATTTCATTTGTCCGTCTGTTTGGTGCTATAACTAAAACTGAGTTTGAAAGTATACAAACATTAAATGAGGGACCTGCATGATTATTTTCTTTCATTAAATAAAATGAGAATTCTACAAAATTCTGGAATGCAAGGGACAAATGTAGTCATAGAAGTAAATAATATTAACCCATCCCAAGTTTCTAGTAACACACTGAGACTTATGAGAGATGGATATCAAGATATTTCATACACCAGTCAACGTTCTTTAATTGATGTCGATGTGAGTAGTGACGCGTTTTATAATTATCAGATATCAACCAGGTATAATTCGGTGATCCCATTTTCTTTAAATATAAGGAATTTTAATGGAACCATTTATACTTCCGCAGTTTCATCGACGTTTCACGTAGAGCCTTATATAAATCCACAGGTAATTGAGAATGGAAAGTTCTCACTGCAGTCAAACAAACCAACATTTATTAATGGTATCGCGAAATATACACCATACCCTTGGTCAGGTCAGTCTATTGTACTAACTGAAAATGTTCGTTCAACAAACAAAACGAGTAAATATTTAAATGGTGTAGATGTTTCTTACAATGTAATTTTATACAACCCGAAATCGGGCGCAACGATACCTCCAATGATAACACAACAGATCCCTTATTTGTTCAAGGATTTCTATAAACTGAGTTTCTATGTGGCGACCCATGTTTTGGCAGGTAGTCCATTTGCTTATGAGGAAGCGAATAGAACGATTGAATATAAAATCATACTTTCATCTAATACAGAAACTCTTTTTGAGACATCTCCCATTTTATCAAATGATAATTCGTGGAATAAATTTGAAGCCCTTTTTTATTTTCCGAGTTCCTATAAAGAAGTAACGTTCACTATACAAAGAAATAATTTTGAATTAAATAATTTATTTTTATCGGATATCTCTCTCATTGGCTTGGGCAAAATATTCCAATCACAAACTCCACATACGTACTTCATACGAAATGAATGGAAATTACCCGACCCGAATCCTATCACCACTTGGAAAGATATAATGCCTCCCGACGAGAGGCTAAACGGAAACGTGTATTGCCTCTCTACTAATATGTCTATTGGTTTTTGGGTGTATTTTCACGATTCATATGCAATTCAGGAATCCCAGGGGATTTTTGTGTTGGGTTCGGGACATCCATACATATACATCAAAGACGGTTCATTGCACATAGATGACAATAGTGAATCGCGTATCCAGTCGCAGCTCTTACAGTCGGATATTAAAATTCCTATTTACTTCAATGTCTCGTTTTATCAGAAAACAGTTTCTCTTTATAAAAACGGTGTTTTAGATTGTTCTGCTACTTCGTCTGAATACTTCACGGAAGCGTTTCCAGAAGACTCTATTTACATCGGTACTCCTTCATTGAAGAGCGTCGGATATCTTATGAAAAATATAAATTTATACGATTTCCCCCTTTTAGATTCTCAAGTTCAGAATTTATACAAAACTGCAGATTATTCGCAAATCGGTAACTTTTACGATCTCAGTGGACATTACATCACGGTAGATTTGTCAATGAATCATTCGTCATTGACAGATGTATCATTCAATTTAAATAATGGTACTGGCAACGCGCTAGTTCTAGAAAAAAGAATCAAGTTATATAATTCATCCTCGTTTGATTTGTCATTAAATGTCGATTCCATATCTTTGTCCCAGTTTTCAATCGCGTTTTGGGGGAAAAATTTGTACGGAAGCTTTGTATTCAAAGACGATAACGGCGAGTCAATTATGACGCTAGTATGTGATTCTACCAGTATTATTCCTAGTGTAAATACGTCGTTAGCAATACCAGTTCGTACAAACGAATTACAACACTTTTCTTGGACATTTGACTTTTTTGGTGAATCAAAATCATATTTAAATGGATATATGTATGACATATCTTTTGAAAACCAAAGAAATAATTTAAATACCTGTTCTAGAATAAGTTTCGCCAGCAGAAACATCTTGTCAACTCCTAAAATTGGAGAAATCAATATTTTCAATAAAAAATTGACGCAAGCTGAAATTTTGACAAACTATTATAATTTTTATAGTTTATATTCGACTTATATCGACATTTCTGGAATTTATAGAATATATGTCCAAGTACCTGATGATATTACACGCGATGTGTCGTATACGTTTGGTATGGTAAGCGGCAGTATGACAGGCAATTATGTTGACATCCGCATGAGCGATTTAAGTTTGAATACGTTTAATAAAAATAATGAAACTATAACGTTTACTCTTACTGATTATAATATATTCACACACGTCAATGGACACGGAAATCCATATATATCTATTATAAACGGTACTACAGACATCTCTGAAAATACAACAATACAAGTGGAACTTCTTAATATCACAAATGACATTAGTTATCCGTTCATCATTCATGAAAACGTAGATTCTAATGATATTTCGGGAGGTGCAACGACTGGGTTTATAAGTAGAAATCATCCGGTAAGAATCACTATGAAAGAAGATTATAAAACGGAAGGCGAGGAAACATTCACTTTCAGAATCACTGAGTTGGGATTGGCGACGAGCCTTAAGGTATTAGATACGACCAGAAATTTGCTAATCACACATCCTTACAGTTATTATTGGGAGGGGAACATTTTTGTTATTTCTTTGATCATTCCAGATGAGTTAGATCATATAACTGATTTTTTTTATACAATCCGCGAGGGGGAAGAGTTTGTAGAACGCGTTGAAGATAAAAATTCAAAAGTTTTCCACAGAGAATCTAACATTATCCGACAGATTGATATATCATTCCAAGTGATTTCGCCCGATGCAGTTCAAAAATTTATTCTGAATTTAAGTGATTTTGAATCGGAAGTTACTGTTGTATTAAATGATCTAAAACGTCCATTGCTAACAATATCGGAAACTTCTGTCAATGAAGGCGATGAAGTTATGGTGATTTTAAAAACACCCGTTAGTTTTGCGAATGGTACAATACTTCCCTTTATAATAAGCGGTATCAATATAAATAGCGACGATATATCTTGCGGGAACATAAGTTATTCCTCATCGAATATGTCAGGGTATTTTGTGGTACAAGAAGCACTTTCCTCATTGACATTCAAAATAAATCCAAATAATAATTATACAGAGGGGAGGGAAAATGTAATTTTTCGTCTTACAGATGTATCATATAACGATATATCGGCAAGTGTATTTATTATAGACACATCAAAACCCGTCAGTTGTAGATGGATCATAACAGATTTATTTAATAGGGATATCACGCAGATAAATGAAGGCGAATCTTTTAAAGTAACATTAATCACATCTGGATTGGCCGTGGGAACAGATATAATTTATAGGATAACAGGTGTGGTACCAGAAGATTTATCAGGAGATAACACTTCATTGACCGGTGTATTTAAGGTTGGTAATGATATGACCCGCATAATTGATCTTTTAAATGATAACACTTCCGACGGTAACAAAAATATGGTATTCACGACGAATTTTAACGACCCGACGAATATTCTGGATGTAACCGCTAGTATTTTAATAAACGACACGAGCCAATCTCCACAATACCAAACCGCCTCAACCATTACCAAACCGAAATTCGGGTCTATTTTCCGAATGGCGTTTGAAATCACGAATTATCTCATTCTTACAGAAACACAGAAAAACGAACAAATAAGTTTTATTGCAACTGTCGTAGATAATAGAGATGGAAATATCATAACCGCATCCGCAATAGATGGAAGATTAAGTGGTAGGATTATTTCTAAAAATGGAATACTTTCATCTTCCGGAATAATGACTCATTTTTTTGACTATACATGCAAGACAACAGAAGTTAGTACTTTTATTTTTAACATCGCAAATACAACGTCCGTACTAACATTAAACAGTTAATTTAAAAAAGAAATTAAGAATAAAGTCGTTGTTTCATATTATACATGGCAAATACAGTTTTCGTTTTGGTTTCGGATGCAGCATATATGCACAAGGCCAAAAAAACAATCATAGACTTGCGATCGGCAGGACAATGGTACGGTGATCTGGTATTAATAAATGTAGGGAATGCAGTGATTAACCCGACTTTTTTAGATTTTTACAATATAGAAGAAAAACGTTTCCCTGAAATACACGAAAAAAGTGTGTTAGTAAGAGATTTATTAAAGAATAAGCCATTCGTGGATACGATTGATGGGCGAGAAATCAACTTGCCGAATCAATGGGAAAAACTTCACGTGATGGATCCTTATTTTCAAAAATGGGATCGCGTTGTGTTTTTGGATGCCGGTTTGCGGGTGCTCTATAATGTTCACGATAGTATTTTGGCAATAGATTATAAAGGAAAGTTTCTCGCGCCGGACGATGGTGGAAACTTTTCCAGACTACCCAATCCTCATAAGTTGTTTGAAAGTCAGATCAGTCAGGTTGAATTTACACAGTTGGAAATAGTAAAAAAGGATTTCCCGAATACAAAAGACTTGAAAGAGGCGTATTTTTTGAATTGCATGTGGATGTATGATACGAGTATTTTGGATGTATGCACAAAGAAGGAAATGATGGAAGGGATGATTCAATATCCGGTCTGTAAAACAAACGAAATGGCCCTGATGAATTTATTCATTCATTTTAAATATGGGTTGTGGGAGCGATTCCCAAAATACGCATCAAATGGGAAAATACTGTTTGACTGGTGTGAATCAAATAATCCTGACCCCAGTAGTTGGAGAGATTATTGTTTTCTGAAATATCCGATAAGCATAAGGTTTGAGGATACGTAAACGTATAATAAATGCCGAGCAATGCGAATAAATGGGCGCAAAGATGACTATAAATATGATTATCACAGCACCACTCTTGCTTTGAATAGTGATTAGAAGCATAGAAAAATACAAACATAATTCCCATGGAAATAAAAAAACACACGTTTTCAATTTGATAAATTAAATTGTAAGCGACAAACACGAATATTGTAATGCGCGCACATGCTGCATCGCATGTATGAATAAACGTATCCTTATTCGCGATAGGATCAAACCAGAAAAGACATGAAAAAAACGTCGTCATTAAATTTAAACAAAAGAACAAATAGGGGGAATTGTATGAGGGTATTATCACCCATAACGCGCTGGTGACCATAGGCATGCTACAAAATATTTTATCTTTTTCTTTGGTTTGAATTGTGTCCATAAACGTGAAGAATTATGTATAAATACATTTATATCAATCGTGACAAAACAATCTATTCATATTGACTCCTTCTCGGTTTATCTTAGGTGTCTTGAAAAGTGAATGAATCATCTCGTCATCCCGGAACCTTACTGTATAATCTTGTTGATGTTTATTTCGCCCGATTCGTCCCATAGCCTGGATAATTTTCTGCGGGGTCATGTTCTTTAAGTCTTTCCCGATAAATCCGTGGCAAAACTGGTAATTTGTTCCATAAATATAATCAGACGACGTAAGAATCAGGAAAAGTTTCTGTTCTTCTGCAAGTCTCTTCACGATTTCCTCGTATTCCTTTGTCTCCTGTTTGATAAGAACGCCTACTCCCATAAGAATCAACACTTTATAACTGACATTAATTTTCATCTCCATGATTTCCTTTACTGTTTGTTCATCAAGATCAGGAGTAAAAGCACTGTGTTTTGTTTTTTTGGTTGGTGCCCATTTTTCCAGGTGTTCCTTAGAATTAGGAATGTACACTCTGTTCAGAGAAAGATGAAAGAGCTGTGATCTCAGATTTTGAATGTTATCTTTGATTAAAAGCGTCTCCTCGTCAGCAGATCCTTCCTTTTCTCTATACTTTGGTTTTGCTTTCTTTTTATCGTTGCTTTCCGGGGCAAGCGCAGTATTATCTTTCACTTGAAGTCGCTTTTCTAATGCTTCTTCAAGTTTTGTAATACCGTTAAAAGTGGATTCGTTTGTCTTGATTCCGTCTACTAATTGTTTCAACACAAGATCAGGAATTTCGCTCTGTTGAACATAGAACTTCGCCAAGTTTAGAATATTGTCTGCCAAGTAAATGGTAGGTCCATCGGTCAGCGTATAGGCGTCTTTCGTGGTCAATAAAATTCCGGCCACTCCTTCGCCTTTTTTCATTTGATATTTTCGTTCTTGCTTCGCAGACAGAAAAGAACGACTACGAAGGAAGTTATCCGGTTCAATAATTTCAAGAAGTACTAAATAATATAGCTTCAGATTATGCATAGTAATTTTGGAGATATCTTCAAACCATTGATCCATTCGGTAGTCCGGAGGAATCAGGTCGTGTTTATGAACAAACATGACAAAATGAACAATCTCTTCCAAGTCAAAATAACGAAGAAGCGTTTTATTGTTTGCACAAAACGCGGAATACGTCTTTAATGTGCTTGTCGTACTGCAATGGATATGAGGCATGAAACTATATCCAGATGTCGTCAACATAGGAATAGATTTCTTGCAATCATATGAAGATATAGTATGTACGATTGCATTGTCAAAGTGCGACCTGAAGTCTTGGATACAATCTTGAATGTCGGATTCATTCGGAAGTGTCGCCGATGACAAGACTATATTCGGAATGGTGTTATTGCACCAGTTTTCTTTCATGGTTTTGTGTAGAGGATGGTCTTCATAGTCCAACGTCATGGTTGGTTCATCCCAATAGGTTAGAAGATTCGCAGAATCGTTGAAGGCCAACATATAATGCATTGCGTGTAAGTATGAATGCACGTCACAAATCATAATTTCCACTTTCTCTCCGTTACTATGATCTACCTTCCAGATACCGCCCGTCTTCCAGTTCCTTTGGAAATCAATCGCAGAGAAATAGTGTAGGCGAATATCACTTATTTCGTCGCAACCAAATGCAAATGCAACCTTTTTATCTATAGAAATAGCGGATTTCGCCAACGCCAAACCTACATGTCTCGCAACACACACGAATATAATCTTATACCCATTTGAAAGTCCAATCGGTGACAATGTTTTTCCCGTTCCAGTGGGTGCGGTATATAAAACCAGTTTTGGTTTTTCTTTGTTTTTGCAAATCGTAAACAATTCCTTTTGATGAGAGAATAATGTTTTGTTTTCGTATTTATAGAGTTTCGTATTTTTCTCAATAAGGGCATAAGAGTTGGAAACAACGGTCTCTATGGAAACAACATCTTTGCCGAAAACAATGACCAAGTCAATCAACTCCAATACATGTGGGTTCGTGTGTCTCAAACTAGCCCGTCTCCATTCAATGAGGGTATACAACTCCACGTGAAAAGGTTCTTTTTTTAGAAAGCTTCTCAAAATGAATCTAGCCATGTCCATACATTCAAATTCATAAATATCGGCACGATTTGTATGGATCCGTTTGTCCACCGTTTGAATACGAATCGCATCCGCCCCTTTAATTTTTTTCAGCACCCGTTTATCCACTTTACATTTCGCGAACGGTTCAGGTAACTTGTCCAGGTATTCTTGTGTGATATCTTTGAAATATGTATCAAAGAGGAATGCGTGGATTTCCGGTGTAGGCTGCATCTTCGTGAAAGATATCATATTATTGGAAGAGTTAATCAGAATATCCACTTTGGAATAACCGTCTTGAATCATACTGAGAATAATCTTCTCTGATTCCGGTACGGGTATTTCAATAGATTCCCATTCTGATCGTGAAAGTTTGGTCTGGTTAAGAATGTCCATTTTAAGTTTATTATAAAAATGTATTTATATAATAAATACAACTCGTTCTTAATTCAATTTTTTGCACTCTTATTTGTATATATATATATAAATGAATCACTGGTGGAAACCAGCCCCGGTCAATCTTGTCAATTTTGATACGATAAAATCTGCAATAAAAACATCGGAATATTTAATATTGAATGTCTTACCTATGCATCAGCAAGACTGTCTCATCCGTGGCACAATTAACGCGTGTGATGAAGAGCAAATACTGAATAAAATGATTGAGTCCATTGACATTCCCAATAAGAAAATAATAATTTATGGCAAACACTGCAATGACGAAACGGTAACTGAGAAACTTGATCAGTTGCAGAAATTAGGCTTGAAGGAGGTGTCTATTTATAGAGGCGGGCTTTTTGAATGGATGCTACTACAAGATATCTACGGAGACAAGGAATTCCCCACGACAAAACGTGAAATGGATGTTCTTCGTTTTAAACCGAATAATTAATAAATATCCATATGAATTGATAAATCTATATACCTTATATATTTGTTTAGCGATGAATCAAGTAGATCCCCTTTTGAAAGAATCAGACGACCGATACGTTATGTTTCCTATTCAAGACGAAGAAATTTGGAAAATGTACAAGAAACAAGTGGACTGCTTTTGGAGAGCGGAAGAAGTAGATTTATCCAAAGATTTGGGAGACTGGGGAAAACTGACGAGCGACGAAAAGTTTTTCATTTCCATGGTACTCGCGTTTTTCGCGGCGAGTGATGGTATCGTACTGGAAAACCTAGCCGTACGGTTTATGTCTGATATTCAACTTTCCGAAGCGCGGGCTTTCTATGGATTCCAAATCGCCATGGAAAATATTCATTCTGAAATGTATAGT
>Ga0209550_10003327_pt1 | contig 15321 bp, 9 predicted proteins | sample LauGreSuBDMM15SN_2_FD_187567 | JGI IMG/M metagenome (GOLD analysis project Ga0209550, IMG submission 187567) | Freshwater lake microbial communities from Lake Michigan, USA - Su13.BD.MM15.SN (SPAdes) (version 5) | ecosystem: Environmental > Aquatic > Freshwater > Lake | place: Lake Michigan, USA...
AATATCTAAATTTTTAGTAGATTCTTTTTTTTGATTTAAAAAAGTATCTAGTTTTGTGGATAACTCTTTAAATAGATCAATTGAGTAATTTCTTCGTAATATAAATCTTTCGGGATTCATAAATTTTTCAGTGTCTAATCGGTCTCCATCAATGAGGCAAGAAAAAAGCATTCGAATAAAGAGTGCTTTTTCTGATTTTATAGGATTGATAACAGGTGTACTACAATTTAAAATATCATATGGGATCTCTTTTAGAATAGTCTCAAGGGATTGTTCTTCATTTTGAGATTTCTTAGCTTCTATACTAGCTTGGAAATCAACCAAATCCCTTAGACCGGAATGATGGGAGACAATGGGAATTGCCAGTAGAGTTCCTAATTCCTTCCCTCGACTTCCCATCATATTATCAAAGTAGGAGATCGCATACAAACCTCCTGTAATGGCATGCTTGACGCTTTTCGCTGTTTTTCCTTCCAGATGAGCTTCTTCATCATAACCTGATTTAATTCCAATTCTTTCCTGAAATTCTGGCTTGTACTTTCCCAAATCATGCCATAAACCAATAAGATGACCCATTCCAGAAGCACCAAATTTTGTGGCAAATTCACATGAAAGTTTTGCTACTGCGTTAAGATGTTCCTCTAATGTGTGTAAAACCCAATGAGATTCTTCTTTTTTAACGTGTGCTAAATATTTTATTTCACTCATATTTACTTAAATACTCCTAAAAAGAGGAAGAAAAATAATTTTATTCACTTTAATATCATTTTCTCTAAGCTAACTTGTATATCTTATAATTATATTGTGGTCAAGGACAAATTATATTAATTTAAGAAATAATTTTTAAAATTTATCCAAAAAAGTTATAATGGAAATGTAAGCCAAAACCCCTACCGAAAAATATTCTGAATCTTACTTATAATAAATCCAAAAAATGATAAACCCTTACTCTTTTGTGATTCACCTCTAAGTTCCTTAAGGAGCTCTTTCAATATATTTTCAAAGTAGATTTGATTTAAATTTACTTGTGTTAAAAGTTTTTGGAACTCTGCTTCTGGGTAGAGAGTTTGTTGTGATACTGCTTGTTGGGGGGAGGGGATGTTTTGTAATGCACTTAGGAATAGGTTTTCTCTGTGGGTGGATTTTTCGTCTAAAAGTCGGAGTTTGGTTTCAAATTCAGAAAATAGATTTTTTAGGGATGAAAGGAAAGATTCATCCTTAGTTTTTTGTATTGCATCCATTGATACTGATGGGTGAGGTACTTTTTCTCTTTCTGTTAGATCGGAAATGGAACCTTCCATTGTTTTCAATGTACTAAGTAAGGAGAGAGATATTTCTTTTGATTGCCGATTGTAGTCTTGTAGTATTTTTTTATATTCTTCTGCGGATCGAAGGGATGTTTCTTTGAAACTATATAGTATTTCTCTTTCGGAATTGGTGAGTTCTTTGTATGACTCTTTTAAGATAGTATCTGTGGATATGATCACCGATTGCATATCATCCCTTCTTGTTTCTAGGGTGGAGAGGTGGCTCCCTAAAAACTCCAAGAGCTTTCCACTTTCTTCTAATCTCAAATGGATGGTATTTGCGATTTTTTCAAAATTTCCTTCAAATTTTGAGACTTTTGAAAATATTTTTTCGGCTACTGTAAAGAGGTTTGTTGTAAGTTCTACAAATGAGTTTAGATTTGAAAATTGATTTGCCAGTTGTTGGATGGAATCTGAATTTTTATCTAATTCCTGAAAAAATGACAACCCAGCTTTTGCTATTTTTTCTGGGTCCATCTTTTCCAAACCATCCAAAACTTTTTTTTGGGAGAGTAAGGTTTCGTGGTTAACAAGGTTGGATTCGTGTAGATGTTTTACATTGTTGGAAAAATCCTGAGTAAATTTTAGCAGTGATGCTTCAAAAGAAGATAGTCCTTCTGAGTAGTTATTATAATAGGATGGCAAAAGATCTGTCTGGATAAATAAATTAAAGCTATTTGTATTTTGGTTTAGCATATACTTTGCATTTTTTAAAGTAACAAGTGAACTAAAAATAGTTAAACTCAACCCAATTCCTGAGGATAGTAAAGAGTATGCAAAGGTATTCAAAATATCACGTAGTACTATATTATTTATATTTATTATTTCTTGTGTCTGCATGGAAATAGTAAAAGTTCCTAAGATTAAAATAGAAAAGGTTCCCAAGAAACCGAGGTAATATGGAATCTTTATACTTTTTAATACAGATTCATACAAATCCGTGCTAGATTTATGAATCATTTCTTTGATGGTGGAGGAATCTAAAAGGGAATCTCTGTTCTTAAGTAGGTAGGAATTTATAGAACGCATTGTAGGTAAAAAATGAATAGATTTGGATGTAGAAGATAGTGTAAGACATGTGATAATTTTATAATTTTTAGCGATCTCTTCTTTTGTGAGGTCGGTAAGTGGGTTGTTTCTATCTGTAATTTCTCTATAGGATAGGATGGAGTCTAATAGTTTATTTGTGGGTATAGTTTCTAAATCTAGGTTGGGAACTAAAAAATATTTACGTTTGAAATCGTTTTCACCCGGGATAAAATATGAGTAGGAGATTATTTCTTTTCTATTTTTTATAAAAAAAAATAATTGGAGTATTACAAATAAAAAGAGAGTTATTTCAATCATATTTTATTTTAGCTTTTTTGATTACTTTCCAAGTATTTCCGTGCCTCTTAGCCACTCCGCGTTCTATATTGGAAATTTGCAATGCTCCAAAATCAAGGGAGTTTATAGATTCGCAAGCGGGCTCTATATATATCTCTACACTATTGAGTAATCTTCCCAGCATTTCTGAATTGTAAGACAATTCAAACTCAGCATGGATATTATCTTTTGAATAAAATTTATAGCTAGAGTTGTCCTGTGTTTTTCTTGCGGATGACACTGGAAAACTTCCATCTATTTTAGGGAACGCCATATAAAAGGAAAAAGTAGATACTTCTTCCTGTGTTGGTGAGGCATCTGTATTGGTTGTACTTTTTTCTTCGAGGAGTGTCTCAAGGGTTTCTTCAATTCCTCTCTGCCTTGCTTCTAGGTTGAGTAAACTGATCTGGATAGAATCATTCTTTGGATTTTCACTGCTTGATTCTAAAATATCATGAATTGTTTGCAGTGATTTATCTAATTTATTTTCTAAGTCTCTTATTTTTTTTGTTAGAACGTGTTGTCTAAATAGTACTACAAATACAAAAAGAGATACAAGTGTTGTAAAAAAGATTTTTTCTTGAAAGTAAAGATTTTTATTGGTGGAAAATAACACTACAAAAGATTGTTTTAGTTGCTCTTTTGTGCAGGTGGGTTCTTTCTTCAGAGGGATGGTCTCTTGTGGAACCTCTCCATCTTTTATTTCTGAAATTTGCTCTTGTTTTTTGATTTTTTTTTGAAATATACATTCAGTTATTTTGTTTATTTGTTCTTCTTCTTGGTCATTTTCCCATGACAAAATAGAAATATTAAATAGTAAGTAAAAATAAATAATAATTAGTAGAATGTAATTTCGCATAGCTTATCTCATTTTTTTAAATTTTGTAGCAATATGATATGCTAAATTATTGATAGCGCCAACCAACGGATAAAAGAAAAAAGTTTCTTCGATGTCTTCATTGTCCTGGATTTGTTCTTTTGATTTTAAATTCAATCCTTCTCTCAAATAGGTAGTTAGATCCCTTTGGTCTTTTCCTAGTGCTTTGAAGTAAAGATTCATATTTTTAATATTTATATCTAAATTTCTTTCCAAATTAAAACCATCATTGTGAATACTGATTAAAAAATCATAAAAATGATTGATTTCACTTATTACAGATTTTTCAATATCTTTTGTTTTATCCTTGTACTTCATGGAATTTTCAGTGATTAGTATATCTTCCGTTGTGCCTAGATGTATTACTTTTAGATGGTCTAAATCTTGAAGATCATCCTTATCCTCTCTGATATACAGCCCACCCTTGCATGTTACTTCTTTGGGATTTTCTGCTTTTATGATATTTAAACTATAATTTTCATATTTTAAATTATAAATTTTTTCAAATATGATTTTAGATAGATTTGCAATAGTGGAATCATCATCTGATACCAAATTAATTGCTTTTGAACCCATACCACTAAAGGTTAGATTCCCTGGCATCTCCAAATTTTTAGCTTTCATGAGTTTAGCAATGTGGTATATGATAGAAGTATAATATACAAAAAATATAAATTTAAATTCTCTATTATTTGTTAGCTTTTCAGAAAATCGGATTGATATATTTTTTTCTTTTAATGTTTTATTTTCATCCAAAGAGAAAAAGAAGGCTACTAAATCTTCCGAGTGATTGGTATCTCTGATAGAGTAGAAGATATCTCTCAAATCTTTAACATTGTTATTTTCCAAAATAGTTTCTATTCCAAGAGCAAATTCAATCACAAATCCATTGTTGGTAAGTGATCCACCATACCCATCACCAAATAATGAATTGGATGCAAACTTGAAAGATGTGAGTAAATTTGGTTTGTTGTCTTTAAAAATTACAACATCAGTGGTTCCACCTCCAATATCTATGGATACTACATTTTGAGAGGATGCACTCACTCGATTGGTATTTTTATAGTAATAAAAAGGTGCAACCGATTCGGAAAGTAATACTAGATTTTTAGGGTCTTGTGATATATATTTACTAAAAAGTTTATTCCAAATTTTCTTTAATTTATTTTTTTTAGCAATTGTCATACTTGATGGATAAAACCAATAGATTTCGGTTTCACTTAAATCCCCATTGTTTAGTAATACTTTTGCTTGGATCAAGAGTATCAGTTCTTCCAGATACTTTTCAATTCTAAACTCATTTTTTAAACTATTTTTTGAGCTATCTTCAAAATCGGACCATTTTAAGTTAGTGTATAAATCATAAAATTCTTTATTAATTTTAATTTTTTCATATAAGAATGGTATATGCATATCTAAAGGAGAGTGTAATATCTCCTCTTCTCCAGCTAAGGAAGTTCTCTCTGCAAGAACGGTTCTCTGTGGAAAGCTACAATCTGAGTCCTGATTTTTTCCTATGTAATCAGGAAAGAAGTCTTCAATTGGGATTCTTTTTAATTCTGGTATTGTCAAATGATCATTGTTAATATGTAGTGTGTGGTATTGCAGGTCTTCCGATTTGATTTCAAAAGGTATGGGATGTTTTGAGTTGGGTTCTATCACTTCAATATGGGTATTTGTAGTACCAAAATCTACTGAAAATGAGTACTTCTTTCCACCAATAAAAGACTTAAAAATAGGTAGTAAAATACCCTTTATGCCTGAATTTATTTGAACTTCCACCACATCAAATGGTTCTTCCAATCGCACTATTTTTGAGTCTAACTGTTTAATTTTCTCACGTTTAGTCACCTCTTTTATAGGTTTTAGTGTCATACTTTTCTTGGATAAATTTAAAAAATTAAGACTGATAGTCTCCTTTGGCTCTGTATCTATCAAATGGACGTTATAGGGTATTAGTATACCTGATTCGTCTCTTTCGGTCAGTTTTACAAAGGGATGAATTGCCAAACCAAAATGGATTTCCTTAATTTGCCCATGGTTTTCCTCTGGCTCGGTTTCCAACCTCCTTCCCATTGTAGGTTTTTTATACGTTTTTTCAAAAAGGATCTCTCCATTTCGAATGGGGATTTTCAGTCTTACATTTACACTTTCTAGGATTCCCTCTTCGATGGTTATATTTTTTCTAAGATCATCTGTAGTAAAAAAATCAAAGTAAAATTGTTTTATGGGTAAAAGGTAAGAATAGGAATTTTCGGTTCTGGAATTTATATTTCCATTGAAGTACTTTTGAGAATTCATTTCATAAGGAATTCGAAGTATGGTTGATTCTAATAAATCATTCACTGTGATATATGGATATTTGATTAAGTTATCAGGTAATATTCTAAGCTCAATGGGATCTGGATCAATTAGGGGAACCTTTGTTTTAGGATTCCAATTTCCGGATGTATAGATAGCCCCACTCAAAGAATAATTGTTTTGCAGAGCCATGGGAATGGGACTTTCGGGATATTTTGTTTTATATACTGAGCTTTGTATTATAAAAGAACTTTTTTCTTGGATCAGATTAAAGTCAACTTTACGTTTTTTAAGTGTAATACCAAATATTTCAATCAATTGATTGAGATTTCCAGTGTCTAAATCATCAAAAAATTTATCAAATGATGTTTGGTCTAATTTGTCTAGAAATTCAAAAATTTCTGTTTTTCTTGAGCTCTTATGCTCTTCTAAATTTCTTTCTATATAGTCCCATACACTCTTAAATTTATTTTTTAACTCGGGATAAATTTTAAACAATCCTATAAAGTATTTTTGAAAATCCATTTCCCTTTCAAAGAGTGGTATATACTCCATATCAAAAAGAGAATATGTATCAAATTTTATTTTATTGGATTTATCTTCCCTTTCTTTTTCTGTGATTTGTGGTGAGGAAAACATGGAGAGGGGAGATGTAGATCCTAAAATTTTACCTTTATAAATTAAAAAAAATAATCCGGGATTTTTTTCTTTATTAAATTCCTCTGGAGTGTCTTTCATAAAAAGATCGAGTGTTTCCCCTAAAAGTTTATGTCCGTCATCCTTTGATTGGATTAATTCAGAGATTGCATCTTCCGAATCCCAATAAATTATCTTACAATGCTCTTTGATGTTGGGAAAATTAAAAAAAGCTTCTGCAGTGTCTAGAAAATCTGATGTAATTTGGTGGTGTATGGACTTTCCATGGAGATTACTCAAATGATTTTTAGATTTTTCAGTCACAAAACGTAGAGCTGTGTCAACAACTGACATACGAGCAAAAGGTGAAGGAACGGATACAATTTGTCTCTTTCCGCCTGCAGGGTCTTCAATTTGATCTATTTCACCGCGTCCATAAGGATTGGATTTAAACCAATCTTCACTCGATATTCCCTGTTCATGTAATTTTAGGACTTTAGCCATTTGAAATCCCTATTTCATACTTTGCGTACAACATTTTTTGTATTGCATTTTCAAATAAGTTTATAAATTTATCTTCTCGTTTTAGATCATTTTTAATTTGCCTGGCATAGCTATTTAGCTCTGTGTCAAATGCATCAAAATTTTTTCTTTTTAGAAAACCTTTCTTTTCGTGTAAACCCTTGATCAAACTAAAAAGATTTTTTTCATTCACATTTAATTGAAAAGGTGTAAAGGATCTTTTATTTTTGCTAAGCTCATTTAGCCAGGTAATATAGTAGGAATTAAAATTTGAAATATAAGTTTTGTAAAAGGGGGAAGAAATAAAATTTTCATCAAATTTATTTTTCCCCTCCATTGTCCAGGTTTGTTTTCGTGATATGGAATGAGATAATTTTAGCTCCATATATTTTATAAAAAACAAATAAGAAGAAAGGGGATTTAGCAAGAATTCCCTTGAATGTTTTCCTAGATCATCAAATGTTACGTCTTCTGTGTCACGCTTTATCCCGTATTCATAAAACTGAGAGCCTCTTGTCAATTCTGCATCTTCTTTTTCCAAGAAATTTAAAATTCCCAGAGCAGAAATTAGTTCTACAAAGTGAGCATCATTTTTTTGTAAAGATTGACCCTCAAAGTTGGAATAATCCTTGAGTGAAGTATCTCCAATGTAGTACATTGAATCCAGAGAATGGTTGATATATTTTTCGTAGTAATCCAGGGCAGCTTTTGTTTTTGGATGAAAAGATTCTTTGTGTATAGAACTTTTTTCATCTTGTAGCAAACCAAAATAGGGAAGTATTGTTATGGCCGCTATTTTTGATTCCCGAAGAAGTGCATGGTTAGGTGTTTCTTTTTCTGCATTACGGATATTTTTAAGCAATAGAGGAAATCCACTTGCTCCAGTACCTCCAAATATTGAGCTGATAATAAATATCCTATCACCTTTTGAAAAATTATTTGCAAAAATTTTAAAATCTTCACTATTTTTAAATTGGTTTAGTACTACACTTCCAACATTTGGATTTCCCCTAAATCCAACCTGCATTTCCATATTGAGATTTGCTTCCGAGAAAAGTAAGTCAATTAGGTGTTTATTTGCCTCACCTAGGGAATGATAACTTATGTAGTCTCGAAATTTAGTATTTTGGATTTTTTCTAAATGGAATTGAAATGCAGAAGACTTATTAATATCATTTTTCAAAGAACCTAGAGACAAAATGGGAGTAGCAAAAAATCCATTTTCTTTCTTACTTAGTGTTTGGTTGATATTCTTATAAATATTTATCAAATCAAGAGTTCTATTCATATCCCCATTAGATGAATCTGGATCAATTAAAATAGGAACAACAGCAGATGCATTGCACTTTACACCACTTCCCAAAAGAAAAATCAATGAGCGAAGTACTCTAGCTCCAGTCCCACCTATTCCAAATACAAAAACTTTTCCCATAGCGTTAAAAAGGAATCCTGTATGAATTTTTTGAAAAGTTTTTAAAGAAAATTGATTCTAAAAAATAAAATAAATAAGAGTAAATCGAACTCAAAAAACTCACAGATAAAAATCCTATCCGAGGGAATACTAGGCTTTGGCTTGAGATCTGTAGGTATAAAAAATTATAACTAATAAAAAATACAAGTATTGAAGAAATAAATAGTAAGAAATAATAATATTGAGTTCTATTAAAAATTGAGCTATCTAGAATCAAATAATAAGATATATTAAAAAGAATTGTAATACTAAGTACTATCAATATCAAAAATAAATAGCTACCGGTCTCATTACAAACATCAGAAAAATCTTCAAAATAAAATAGCCCAAAAAGTTCAAAAAGTTCTCTCATATTTACCTCTCTATGTGGATTGGGATTATAAATAAAGACTCACCCATTGAGAGTTCTCTATAGGCATCCGAAATACCGGATATTAAATTTTCTAAACCAAATGTTTTAAACTCAACCCAGTTATAAGCTGAAATATCTGAATCTTGGTTTAAATCCTTTATCCAGCTACTTCTTTGTTTAATAAATGTAATGTATAACTTCTCTTCTCCTAAAATATTTTTGTTACAGAGAAGAGTAAATATATGGGATGGATTACCAGTAAATTTTTGTAAAAAAACTTTATCATTTGAATCCAAATTTGAAAAATCAAAATTCTCAATTTCTAAACTACAATACTTTGGTATTTTATAATTAGAAGTATCATCTAATAATTTATCATTTCCTTTGTAGGGATGTAGATCTGTAACAAGAGAAATTTGGAATAAGTTATCAGTGTTCAAAGAAATATTTTTAATGATTCCCCTATATCTATCTATTATTTTTCTAGAACCCGTTTTTTTATAGTTGGAAAGTACCATAGAATTGACTGTATTTGTTTTTATATTTTGGAAGAATGAATAATTCTTTAACTTATGGTTTTTCTTAATTTCTGTTGATTTATCTATCCATAAACTATCTAAAACATCTTTGTTTCCAATTATAAAAACATAAAAAGGTTTCTTTGATTTAATATGGTGGGGTGCATGCCTCATGTCATAATATGATCCATCAAACATTGATTCATATTGGAGTACGACAGTTGATATATTTTTTTCTGTGATAGCTTCTATAAAAGTATTCATTGTGAAATTTTGAGAACTCAAAAGTTCATTTTGAATATTAGATGATTCTTGGACTGAATATATACCATCTGTGATAAATAGAGAAACTTCATCCCTACCGAGAGAATTCACTATTTTTTTAAAAAGAGAATTTAAATCACTGCCAAATGTATTACTTTTATTTCTGTAATACGAGGAATTCCCACTAGGAGATAAATCTTTGATAAAACCTTCCAAGGATTGTTTTATAGGAAAGATTCCTGAATTGATATAATTAAATTCTGTTTTTGATGCCTGACTCTTTAGTCTTACAATCAGATTTGTGATGGAGTCTTTAAAATCATTGCCACCATATATATACCCATCCATTGAATCTGAGTTTTCAATGTATACCTTGAGGGTTGGCAAATTTTTACTGCAGGTAGATTTTTCAATGACCAGTCCTGATTTTCTCTGCGAGAGGTGCTCTTCCCATTCACAGGGGGAACGGTTCACGAAACTACAGGTGGTTTGTTTTTGAACATGTCCTAAAAATTCTAGAAATTCCACTTCCCCGAGGAGTGCATCCTTCACAAGGTTGTCTGCGTCCCTCTCAAGCCTTTTACAGGGGTCTCTGTGGCAGTCTAGGAGGAGAAATAGGGTAAACATCATCATAATGATGACCCACCTGTTCTTCTGGAAATGACCTTGGAATTTCATACAATTATAAATTTAGATTCCCTCTATTTAATGAGACATAATATACCTTGGATTTGTAAAGACAAAAAAAATTCTAAAAATAAGTTTTGGTTTTAGGTGGGTATGGAATCGGGAGGTTGCTTTGGGTCTAAGGAAGTGGTCTTATTATTTTGGATTTGTTTATGATAGTAAGGTCTTTTGTCTGAAGGAGAATGCTATGGATGGAACCCGAGAGAAGGCGGCAAAAAGTAAAAATATCAAATGCACTTTTCCTAGTCATGCCAATCTCTTTGGAATAGGATGTAAAAGCATACACTCCAATGGTTACTTTTTGAACCACCAATGGAACTAGGATAATACTTTTTGTGTTTAATTTTTTAGACAATAGTTTATCAACTTCATCTGTACTACTATATTCTAGCTGGCGTGTTTCCAATGGCTCTTTTGGATAGAATTCATTAAACTTATCTAACAATTTACTATTTACATAGAAATTTTTTTGAGAAGTAAATGTGTGCACAACTAATTCATTTTTATTGTTTAAATCAAATGACAGATTTTCAATTTCACTTACCAATTCTGGAGATAAGTTACTGTAGGAATAAAATCTAAAAACTTCTAATCTATTGTTAGAATGGTTAGGAAGAAATAAACAAGATATTTCTAATTTATAGTTATTATATATATATTCAGAAATTTTAATAAAGATTTCTTTCATATCATTTTGTTCACTAAGAAGTCTTGTGAATGATGTTAGATATTCAATTTTTTTCTTTGCAGATTCAAGTTCAGATGTTCTCTTTACTACTTCATTTTCTAGGTTGTTATTTAATTTTTTGAGATCTAATTGGGTTTTAATCCTAACTCTCAGTTCTTCTCTAGAAAATGGTTTTTCAATATAGTCATTTGCACCAAATTTAAATGAGTCCAAAAGATCTGTGATTTGATTTTTAGCTGTTAATATTATGATGGGTAAACTAGATAAAGAATATTTATTTCTTATATTTTCAGCAACTTCATACCCACTCATTGTGGGCATCATTATATCTAGTAACACAAGGTCTATTTTTTGATTATAGATTGTATTCAAAGCACTAAATCCATCCATACAGCTAATGATATGATATGAGTCTGAAAGGTGATTTTTTAAAACTTGAATGTTGATAGGCTCATCATCTACAACTAAGATAGTAAATAATGATTTATCTATTTGTGATACATCTGAGTGAGTGAGATCTTTTGAATTGGATTCAATTGCCAAATGAGAATAAATACGGTCCTCTTGGATATTTTCTAGCTCAATGTCTCCTCTTTCCAGGGAAAAATAAAATGTAGACCCTTCACCAAAAATACTTTCCACCCAAATCTTTCCACCTTGGAGCTCTACAAGTTTTTTAGTGATCGTTAGACCAAGTCCTGTTCCTCCATAAAGCCTTTGGATAGAACCATCAATTTGCTCAAAAGAATTGAAAACATCACCTAGTTTATCACTAGGTATTCCTATGCCTGTGTCGGAGATTGAAACTATAATTTTGTTACTATTTTGTTGGAATGCACCAATTCCTGTTTCAAGCAGACAAGAAATTCTAATTTCACCTTTCTTTGTAAATTTAATTGCATTCCCAATCAGATTAAAGAGAATCTGTTGTAACCTGTTTTCGTCTGCCAAAACAAAGGGTGTTTCCATTGGGAAGTCATCTATAATTTTTATAGGTTTATTTATTAAAAGTTTATCAAATGAGAAAAGAACAATTTGCAAAATATTCTTAAGACTAACAGGTTGTAAATTCAATTCGAGCTGATTATTCTTTAGCTTGGATAAGTCCAAAATATCATTGATAAGATTATTTAATCTCTTTCCACTAGTCAAAATATATTTTAAGTTTTCATCCATTTTGGGACTTATTTTATCTTCTGTGTCATAAATAATATTTTCTGTAAGACTAATAATTGCATTGAGGGGAGTTTTAAGTTCATGGGATGTGTTTGCCAAAAATTCATCTTTGAGTCTATCTGCATTTTTAAGAGTTTCTATGGATTCGATTTGCTTTTGTATTGCAAAATTTTGAGCATCTTCTTTTTCTTTTCTGATGATTCTAATTTTATCTGCCAGAGAAAGCGAGAGAAGTGTGACTTCCATTCCATTTCCAATTTGAAGCCCATAAGCAGTAAAAAAATTGTATGGTAGTATATCGAAGTTCATGAGAACAACTGTTAAACCACCACCCAAAAAAGAACTCCATGCCAATAAAAAAAAGCCTGCGGATTGGAAACCTTTCAGATAAACATAGACAGCTACACTATAAAGAAAAATTGCATTGACACCAGCCTGGGCAGTTTCAATTTCTATTGTAGATGCCAATCCATTTAGTACATAAACAATAATTGGCACAAAAATTAGAGAAATTATAAATAAATTTAATAGTTTATTTAAACGTGGTGCATTATTTTTAGTTTCTAAAAAACTTTTTGTAAAAAAAATAGCAGGAATATTTGCCATGGGAATGATAAAGGCATAACTAAATCTATTCCACTCCGGAAAATCAGGCCAAATGTATTTATAAGCCAATCCATTGTCTTTTAAAATGAGTAATCCAAAAAAGAATAGAAAAAATATGTAAAATAAATAGCTTTTTTCTTTAATGGAAAGATAAATAAATAAATTATATAAAAACATAGAAAATATAATTCCATAATAAATTCCATAAAAATAATTAGCTTTTACAATTTCTTCCATCAATAGAGAAGCAGGGTAAATTGCCAAAGGTACAAAAAGTGCATCATGAGTATTTTGGAATCTAAGATAATAAGTAGTTTCTTCTGCTGGGAACTCAATCCGGAAGCTAAACATTTCATTTTTAAATTCTCTATGGTTGAAGGGAAATTGGTTACCCGTAGAAATATGTGAAAAATGATTATTTTCAGGAATATAAAAATCAATGCTATGTATGTGAGGGGATTTTATGTGTAAGATCCAATTTTCTTTTGGGTATTCATTTTTTGTTGTAAACTTGATCCAAAAGACAGAATTGGAGATTCCAAAATTTGGAACTGGATCAAGATTGGGCTTGAACATGGTCCCTTTGGAGGGCTTGGTGATTTCTTCTATGGTGAGAGTGCCCGAGGTATCTTCCAGAATTTCAATGTAAGACCAAATGGGGATGGAAGTTTTGGACTCTTTGAGGACAACTGTACCTTTGCTGAAAATAGTGCTAGAATAGAAAATAAATAAAAAAATTATAAATTTTCGCATGTTCAATTTTAAAATAGTAAAATATAAAAATGCAACATAAAAAATAATTATTTTAGTTTTTTAATTCTTGTGCGAGTTTCAAAGCTTCTTCCAAGTTAGAACCGCTGCCTAGTGTTATATGTTGTATGGTACCATTTCTATCTATCACAAGGATCATTGGTATAGCAGATACACCAAAGTACTTGCTAAATTCTTTGTTGGAATCTCTTAGGGGAATGAAGTTGGGATTTATTTTTTTTATGTAAGGTTCTATCACATTTTGTTTTTCATTGGAGACTGCCAATACCCGAATCTCAGGGTTGTCTTTTGCAAATGTAGAAAGTCGTGGATGACTCCCCACACAGGCGGGGCACCAGGTAGCCCAAAATTCAATCACAGTAATTTTTGCAGCAATGTCTTGGTTAGAATAAATTCCCTTGGTTAAAATTCGATCCAATTGAAAGGGAGGGATTTTTGTATTGGAGAGCTTTTTTCTGAGGAGCTCAAGTTCATCCGGCCTTGCTTCTAATTGTAAACTAATTTGTAGATTTTTAGAATTTCTTTCCAACTCTACCAATACTTTGTTACCAACTCCTTTGGATTGGATGACCTCTATAAGATGGGCGGAATCCGTGATTTGGATGGAATCAATTTTTTTTATAAGATCCCCCTTTAGAAAGCCTGCCCGTTCGGCGGGAGTACCTGGTATGGAATCTAAAACACCCACACCATTGGGTTTGTTCTCAATAGCTATCCCCATCCAGGGCTTTGCTTGTGTGTACGAATCTCCCAAAAGTATCAATGAGAAAAATAGAAAGATAAAAAGCAAAGTTTGGAAGGAAGGTGAAAGAAGGGATTTGAGTGGATTTATTTTAAATGACATACATTTTTTTCCTGTGTTTCTAGAATGATTCCAAAGCCTTGGTTAGGTTTATGTTGGGAATTATATCTTTGGTATCTCTAATTACGGTGAAGGAATACTCAAGAATCTTACTGAGTATGTGTTCCGAATATTCTGAATTTACATAGATAATTACTGACTCGGGATGTTGTAAATCCAAATTTTTTATTTCTTGTAATAGGTTTATAATCATTGGTTCAATGAAGGTTGAATCTATTAGTAAGTATGTAAATCCAATCGTGCCAATGCTATATAAAAATTCATCAATGGAATTTGTTTTAAGTAACAAAATATTTTTTACATGCATCTCTTTGGTAAATGATGGGGAAAATTCATTGGTGGAAAAGGAGAGGATGGTAAGGAAATTAGCAGGAATGAATAGAGAAACACTTGTGCCTTTGTTTGCCTCCGACTCAATTTCCATAGTACCCCCATGCAATTGGATCTATATTATAGTAAGAATTTTTATATTCTTCTCTAAAACCAATTATTTCTTTAGATCAATTTTACAATATACATCTTTGATAGTTTCCCCTGTTTGCATTTCAGAATTAGAAAGAGAATGTATGTATAGTTTATTATTTTCAATATCTTGGGTACTAAATATTAGTTCCATTTTATCAATATCTTTATCATATTTTGCGGTAAATTTTCCCTGAAATTCTTTGATTTCTCCATTCAATGGGAATTTGCCAATGATCTTTCCATATTGACCGTCGGACTGTTTTTCAAGGTTGAGTTGAATACCTGAATTTTTTACTTCTTCTGTGAGTTCTGGTGATTGGCAATCAACTTTGCTTAGAGTCCAGTTTCCATATAAATGATTTGGTTCAAAACTTTTCCCACAATTCATTATAGAAATAAGTAGAAACGAAAGTAAGAATAAAATAATAAATTTTTTTTGCATAAAAATCTCCT
>Ga0209550_10003330_pt1 | contig 15313 bp, 13 predicted proteins | sample LauGreSuBDMM15SN_2_FD_187567 | JGI IMG/M metagenome (GOLD analysis project Ga0209550, IMG submission 187567) | Freshwater lake microbial communities from Lake Michigan, USA - Su13.BD.MM15.SN (SPAdes) (version 5) | ecosystem: Environmental > Aquatic > Freshwater > Lake | place: Lake Michigan...
CTTCTTGGCCTTGGGGGCGGCGGCGGGGGCAGCCACGGGGGTGGCAACTACGGGCTCCTCAGTCTTCTTGGTAACCTTCTTGGCGGAGGACTTGGCGCTGCTCATTATATTACTGGAGGAGGTAGAAGTAGAGGACATTTTACGCACTGGACTTTTACAACATGGAACGCCGCCAATCAACTTTTTCGTGATGCAAATGCCGGGGTCCTTCAATTTCCCAAGTGCGTTTGTTTTTATTTTGAAGTGATGTCAGCAAATGACCTGCGTTTCGTTGTATGAACCCCCCTCTTTTGGATTTATTTCCCCCGGCTAAGGCCGAAGGCCGAAGGCCGAAGGCCGAACCCGAAGGCCGAAGGCCGAACCCGAATGCCTTTCTCTGCCCCGAGAGCAGAGATCTCATGCAGAGGGATCGCTGCATAAGTATAAAATCAAAAAAGGACCCCACCCTACAATGTGAGCACCCTGCAACCAAGGGGTCTTATTGCCCTACCCACGCCAGGTGTAAAAAGAGGGTTCCATGGGTGAAGCCTGTGCCGGTCTTGCCCAAGGGCCATCGAGCCGCTGGCCTCAAGGTCTTAGCATTCTTGAAAAGGTACACCTATCCAGCAATAAGGAGAAGGCACGGCCTAGCCTATTTTACACCTGAGATAGCCAACAATGGTACTGATATCTTCACTCTCGACCCTGTTACAAGTATCCCGCCCGCTTATCGGTTCAGCTACCACGATGGGCAGCATACCTGGATGTTCGACAGTCGCTTTCTTATGCAAAATATGCAGTACGAAAGAAATGTAGTGAACCCGTATTCACAAGAAGAACTTCCAGCCTCTGTTGTGCGGCGGCTCCAGACAGTCTCTGAGTTCCTACAAAAACATTCTTTACCACTCCTGTATATTTCTTCCGAGGTTCTCACTCCTGAGCAGCGGTGGAATCAGAAGGTTCTGGATGTTTTCTTACGGATTCGTATTCATGGGTACGGGGTCAATGTCGTATGGTTCGAGACTCTTCGCATGGATGACCACATTCAGCTGTATAGCCGCCTCTATTACATGTGGAATGCCGAGCTGAGGTTGAGCGAACAGGATAAAGAAAGAATTGTCCCAGGGCATAAGAATCTTATCTTCAAGTACCCTCCCCATAAGATTCTTAGCGATCACAGGACACTCAAGTGGTGGATGAAACACAATTTGTCGACGATGCACACTCTTCTTAGTGCGAGTACAGATAAAGCAAATCAAGGATGTGGTGCTTTATATATACTTACGGCTCTCGCACGTGTGCATCCGTCGGTAGCGGAAGCTTTTCCATGGCTGTGACTACATTACCGTATATTCGCAACCGGCCCCCGCAGACCCTGTAACTTATTAGGCAGATTGTACTGGGAGCGTATACTGGCCTGTCTTGCCTGATCGGCAATGAGTTCCGTAGGATCTCTGAAGACCTGGCCCGGTTCCGCAACACACTTCTGTGTGCTAGGGGCATTTGTCACCGTGCTAAGTATATCTCTGCAGGGTATAACTGTCACATGGGGGGTCATGCTAAATTTGTGGGCACTTCGCTGGGCAAGTCCAATAATATTCTGGGTCGAATCGGCATTGTGTGCCCCACCAACAATGCGTGTGCACGAATTTGCGTCGGACGTGGCAACTGTGAAAGGTACACCATTGAAGTTGCGGTTATTTCCAACGATGGTTGTGAGAGTGCGAGTCGTGGCGAGGCCCTGGTTCCTGAGAGTCACTTGTGAGGCGTCTTGTGCCATTTGATAGCCGATAATCTTGGAAGCAGCTCTTTCCTTATTGCGCATATATTCCCCGTAGTTCATTCTGCTGTCACACTTCAAAAAAAAAACAGCCCCCTCGCATGATTAGCGTTTACCCCCTTTGTCTCCGAAAAAAATCGGGAAAAAAGTTGACGGCCGGCGCTCGCCCTGTCATAAGTCCAAACCGTCAAAATGTCCTCCCCTATCGTTCAGCCTAAGAATTTCAAGCTTGCCAAGTTCTCCGTCGCCGCCCCGAAGCCTCTCACGGGTGCGGTTGGTGCAAAGATGTCCTATGTAAATTACAATGGCGATAAGAACAAGCTTACCTTCCAGACTCCTAGCCTTCCTTCTCCGTTCGGCATGAACGAGTTCGACAACAAGCAGGGCACCATCAAGTACTCCATCGACCTGGCCCTCAGCGGCTACGAGGAGGAGGGTTCTAAGGTAAATGATTTCTACAAGGCACTGGCGGAGATTGACGAGTATATGATTGAGACTGCCACTCGTAACACCAAGCTCTGGTTCAAGAAGGATTTCACGCGTGAGATTGTGGCTGCAAACTACACGCCGTGCCTGAAGTTCAGTCGTGACAAGGAGGGCAACCGCTCGTCTTACCCGCCGAACATCAAGCTGAACCTCCGCAAGAAGCGTGACTCGGATGAGTTCGAGACGGTGGTGTTCGACGCCAAGTCCCGCACGGATCCTAACGCACTGCCTATCACGGGTGTGCCGTTCAAGGACCTGCTGCAGCGTCGCTCGGAGTTCACGTGCCTGATTGAGTGCGTGAGCGTGTGGTTTGCAGGTGACAAGTTCGGCCTGAGCTGGCGTGCGGTGCACATGCGCATCGACAAGGCGGCGTCGGGCATCTCTGGCTACAGCTTCGTCGATGAGGATGTGGCTGAGGAGGAGGAGGTGGTCCCTGTGCCCACGACGAACCAGCTGGTTGAGGATGACGAGGATGAGGAGGAGACGGCCCCTCCTCCGGTCCCCACTCGCACAGTCGCTACGGTAAAGAAGGTGCTGAAGAAGGCTGGTGCAAAGTAAGTAGAAGCCACAGCTGCGTAAAACGACTTAAACAAATAAACCACTAGAAAGATATGGAGTAGGGAGTCCTTTGCCCTTCGGGATTGCCCTAAAGGGACTCCCCTAAAGGGTATGCCCTTCGGGCAAAGCGAGGATGACCGAGTGGTTAAGGTGGCAGGCTTAAGATCTGCTGGAGCAATCCGCGTGGGTTCGATCCCCACTTCTCGCAACGGTCTAGTAGCTCAGTTGGTAGAGCGTGGTGCTTATACATTCGTGTATACTTATAGCAACGCCAAAGTCGCGGGTTCGACCCCCGCCTAGACCAAACACCGATATAGTCTAATGGTTAGGACAGAGGGTTTTCACCCCTCAAATCCGGGTTCAATTCCCGGTATCGGTACATGGAACAAACGACAAGCCTCCCCGTGGCTGTTCCGGATAGAGTCTGCAGCTGCAGTTGAACTAATTGTCAAAAGCAGCTTAGCAAAGAGGAATTGCGCTGGGCTCATAACCCATAGGTCCCTGGATCGAAACCAGGAGCTGCTAAAAGACGCGCTAATAATTTAGTGGTAGAATTACAGGTTTCCAACCTGTCAACACGGGTTCGATTCCCGTTTGGCGCACGCAGGTCTGGGAGGTACCTTAAACCTCTCAACGCTCCTTTAGCTCAAATGGTAGAGCATCTGCTTTGTAAGCTGAAGGTATTGGGTTCGATACCCAAAGGGAGCATATTTTGCTCTAGTAGCGCAACGGATAACGCGTCAGCCTTCTAAGCTGAAGATTGAGGGTTCGATTCCCTCCTAGAGTACCATGGAACAACGTCAAGCCTCCCCGCGGCTGTTCTGGATAGGCTATTCAGCTGAACGAATTGACTAAAACATTCACCGTCTTAGCTCAGCTGGTAGAGCGTGTGGCTTTTACAAGGAGGGGTACAAGTCACCACAATGTCGCGGGTTCAATCCCCGCAGGCGGTATTTTTTCTAGTTTCATTTCATGCAATATGCACAAAATGAAAGTATCTTAGTCATAGACTAGTCAATTGGGAATACCTCTCCGCCAATAAACTGAACTCTAAAAAATTCTGCAATCGCATTTACCATTGTACCACGATTATTGAGTGATGCAAGAGAATCGGGTCCAATTTGCTCATGCCACCCCTGTAACACCGCAAAAATATCCTTATATTCCTCTACACTAGTTCCTATGATAGGAAGTTTATTCATATAACAATATATAGACATCCACTGGTCATCTACAAATCTCGCAACTTCGGGCAAAGGAAATGCCCCAAGCTTTGCAATATGAGCAGAGTTTATGAGAAGTCCTACGTATCCATGTATAACTCCTCCTGATGTTTTACGCTTAATATGTTCATAGTGATTTTGGTAGACTGCCGAACTCTGCAGAGATGGTAACATTCGATTCAGTAGGGTGGGGTGATAGACCTGGTCATCGTCACATATAAATGTCCACGTATATTCGGGAATATGATGAATAGCTCCTAAATATTTTGTGGCTGGGCCAAAATCTTCACTGAAAACTACGGTCACCTTCGATGCATAGGGTTCTTTATATAATATATCAGGGGTTTCCCAACTTTCAGAAAAGCGCGTATATTTCTTACATACAGAAAGATATATATGATCAACCTGTGGTAAAAGAGAATCAATCGTCGAAATGCAATTACGTGTACGAGAAGGAATTGTAGTTAATGATGCTACAACCGGAATAGAATGAGGAGGTATAACAACAATTGTATCATCATGACCACCTTGAAACCACTCGGGGCTCCATCCATAGGTATTCTCAAAAAATGCCATCATATTTACTTCCCATGTAAGCCCCTTCTCTATGACAATGCTCCTAAAGTGATTCCTATATATGAGATCCAGTTCAATAATACGAGCAACTGATCCAACGAGGAATCCGCCACAGAAACGCCAATTTACTCGTTGAAAGATTGAATCGCCATTTGTACCACGATTTGGCCAGCAGCCTGCAACTAGCATACAGTTTTCTCTCAGTCGAGTTCCCGATAACATCCGTAAATATTCAGTAGTCCTCTCAGGATGTTTGAACACATGAAAAATACTGAAATCAATCCAGGCATAGTGGCTAGCACGAAGCAGTGGGTTCTTTGTTGCCCTAGCCAGCAGTTCTGCTTTAGAATTCATTAGAGTAAGAAATGCACGAGTGTCATGATATCCCGTGCGGATGTCAGGAAGCCTTACGTCAATATCAGCGATTTCCTTATATGTCTGTAGATCTGATAGCTCTAGGTACTCCACTATGACATTCGGATAATCTTTACAAATAGTCTCATATGTATTCTGATAGCAGCGACTGAGACTAAGATGTATGTTTGCTCCAGTTTTAGCTAATGAAGTAAAATGGTTGAAACAAGTGACAACTGATTTATCTTTTGACCTGTCTTCACGAAGGTCTAAGAAGGCTGTTACAAATACTATACCAGGCATTCTGGATGTAAAAGCTTTATGCCTTTATATCAAGAGTGTTTTCCATTCGTACACCATACAATATATAACGCTAAAATGAACGACCAGCACCGCCCGAGCTAGGGTTGAACGGGTACTGGCTGGCATTAGGATCTGTGCCTACAGCATCCAGGGTTGCACACGCAGTGCAGCCGACCTTTATCTCGGCTACCACCTCGGCAGAAGTCTTAGCAGGACCGGCCACTCCCGCCTGGCCCTGTACAACTGTAGCAGCGTACCATTGCTGGTAATAGGAATTTTGAGCGACTCCTCTGTTTTTCTTGGTTAAGATGGACGCATCACGGTTGGTAACTCCCATATCTAGTACCGTCAAATATAAAAGATATGCGTCTCTTTATCGACACAGGGCTGGATTCACTCCCGGAATCATCGGAGGAGCAGGAGGAGGAGGGAGAGGGGGGCATTGGATTACAGGAGGAACTATATCACTAAAGGCGGGTATATATCCGGGGCACTGTATATCAGCAATACGAGCTGACTCACTAGCATAATTAGCCTGGGCCGTGTAAGCATTCATCATCACCGCAATCTGCTCCTGGGAAACACCCCCCTGGTAAGTTATGCGGGCATTCGTTTGTCCAGGGACAGTTTCCCTGTAACTGTTTTGTCCATAGAGTGCACCTTGTGACGGAGTTGTTTCGGTGGATAAGGTTGTCCGGCCAGGCCGGGATGTCGGCGATGATACTTCTTCAATAACACGAGGACTTCTGTTAAAATATACCTGTTTGTGTATACTCCGGTTAAGACGTCCACCTTCGGTGTTGGCCATTCCTTAATCTCCTGAAGGTCTAGAAATGGATGGGTTGAAACTAATCTTCCCGTTGTTGGTCGGGGTCTTCCTTTTGACAGGAATTCTTTTTTATAGGGGTATACTTCTAAAAAATTATGAAGGATTTGATACTGTCACGTCATCGACCTCTAGTTCCACGTCGCCTTCGGCGTCGCTGAAACCTCGCTCGGCCGTCGAGACAGCTATTCGGGCAGCACTCGATCCCTATGTGAGTAGTGACCTGTGTTCTATTTACGACCTTATACGTGTGAATGCTGCCATCTATATCCAGAAGAACGATAAGCCTTTTACAGAAGAAACCCTCTCCCAGGTGGAAGACTATTTAACAATGCAGCTCACTCTGCCTCCTCTCCCCTGCCCTGCATTCAAATATCCGAGTGCAAAGGCTGACGTGGAGTGGATCAAGTTCTATAATGAAATACCTGTCGATATTGGTGCTCGCTTTATCCTCATGGTGGCATATGCGCAGCGTGAATTACACACACGGGCGGCCAGCATAAAGTCTCTTATGGCAGGATATCCGCCTATCATGGATAGTTCGAGCGAGGGCAGAGAAGCAACAAGAATTGCAGATAAAATCATGATCGAGTCTCTTCCTTCCGCCTTAGCAGCGGAGGGCTTTGAGAATATCATTGGAATATGCCCGATGAGTGTGGCTGATACACGTGCAGCGGAGAAAGCGGCGGCATCCTGCAAAATGCCCGATGACATGACACCTGAAGAGATTGCTACAGCCGTTGCTAACATTACAGCAAAGATCAAGGCGACCACCGCATCCATTTTGGCTCCCAAGTTCATTTCACCGAACCTTGATACAAAGGCCTTTATTGCTGATGCAAAGAAGAATATGGATTATTTGCAGAGTGTTCAAAAAGAAGCAGCAGAACCCGACTATTTGGATAAGGTAGTTGCGAAGATAATTGCTTCTCCGTCTAGCTCTGCGTCGCCCTCTAGCTCTGCGTCGTCTTCGCCTAGTACAGTGAAATGATCCTCCGTCTGAAGTTTTTTGATTACGTGGATGAATTCACCTTACTGAAATTCTATGAGAACCCTCACGGTACCTGTCTAGCATCACCTTCTTCGGCAAACATTACACCTAGAAAAATGCGTAGCGAGTACCCTGGGCGGGATAAGATAACTTTTTGGCACATTGATAAAGCGGCACTCGATCAATTCTACGGAGATAGGGTATGTATCAATTCTCTGTACACCTACCCCGGAGTTGAATCAGTTAAGAATATCGAAAAACTTCATGATATATCAGCTGGTATGATAACATGGCTGAAGGATGATGATATCTACGATATGTTGAAGCCCTTCCTTTAATAAATACAATTCATTGCCTATGATACATAGTGTATCACACGTAATGGATGCCCCCTCCAAATTAATGAGAGATCCTTCTTGTCATTCTGCTACGAACATTCGATCGGCAGTTGACCACCGAAAAAATTGATTACCAAGTACTACAAATAATGAGTATATATGGACAATGAAATGCTCTATCTGTAAGAAAGGGGGACATAATAAGCGTTCCTGTAAGACGACTACAACAGTTCCAGCACCAAACATTGAGGCGAAAACTGATGTAAACCTAATTGCACCAGTAAAGGCAGAGATTATATCAAAAATAGAAGATCTAGAGATGCTTAAAAACGTCCTTGAAAATAAAGAAGCACAGCGGGGTCTAATAGCATTATACGCAGAAAGTCAATCAGAATGCACAAGAAATGGGGCGTGTGGTATGGAGGTGGGTATGGCAAGAGAAAAAGATCTAGCTGCTCTTCTAAAACACTTCTTGAAGGATATCATGAATTGTGATATTGATAATAAACTAATCGAAGACTATATTATTGGACTTTCTAAAATTTCAGCAAAGCACTCTGGTGGTAAAGTTGGCTCGGCGGTAAAGGCAAAATGGACTTCTGCTGACATTTCGGCAAAAGAAGCAGTTGAAAAAATGATAAATGCAGAAGATTCATACTATACCAATCTCCTTATAATCTACCTTAATAGTAAGAGCAATAAAATTACAATCATATGTATCTCTTCAGAAGTAAACAAAACAGTTATTCAAAGTCTAAAACACGATGCATTTACTATTCCAAAAGGGAATTCACGAGGCATTGAATATTCTACAAAAGCAATGACCGAACTCCTTAAAAGCATCTATTTCAAGATTGAGATTCATGATGTTGACTTGAAAGGCGGTAGAAATGCAATTGAAAGGAGGATTCAATTCTTGAAGGATGTTGGTATTAACCCGTGAGTTCTATCATAGTTAATTCCTTATCTTTCTTGTGTTTCTGCTTCCACGAATATGTGTCAAGACACCTCCTTTTTTTGTTTTTCCAGCAGCCTTTTCCGCTCTCTCTAGTTCCGTTCTCTTTACCCGTTTCTTCAAGAGGGTTGCAATACCTTCCTGATGGCCCGAGCAGCGAACGGCAAAGGCCGGCACGTATTCACTCGGTCTCATTCTCGCCCTCGCCTCAATGCTGTGGAGCTTGTTGATGAGGCACGCCACAGGCATGGCAAAAAAGGCAAGCTCCTTCTTACCAAAGATATGGATGCTATAGTACAGCTCGAGAATCGTATCGAAGCTTCCCGTTCTCATCGCCACACCATTTGACAGATGTAGAGTTGAATACGAATGGCACGAATCCTCTTGGAAGATGAGGGCAATGGGTCGCTTCATGTGCTTGACAACGGTAAAGTTAAACAGACTCGAATACAGTGCCTTCTCTGATGTTACTGTCACCTTGCCATGCCCACTCTGCAGGCCTCTTATCATATCGCCAATATCCTCTCCATCTACTGACGCCTGGGGGCTCATAAAGATAACTGGCCCGTCCATGCTTACCAGCCGGTCGAAAGATACTCTTGATTCTGCACCTCTATCCGTAGAACTCGTACCCGCAAGCCCCCTACCCGTAAACTCAGCCATAAGCGGAATGCACTCAGGCCCCACAAGCACTCTCTTTCTTTTGGCCACCAGCTCGAGCATCGTCGACCGCTCTTCCTTCGACACGTTCGTCGCCACACGAATGGGGTCCGTGCAGGTTGTCGGAGGGTATTCAGTATTCAGTAAGACAAGGCGCTCATAGACCTTCTTCCAGCGGTCCACCTCTCCCCTAGGATGACTCAGCTCGAGATACATCATCATCCGCAGGAACTCAGGGTCCGTAAAGCAGATACCATCCACCACTTTTGCACGTGACTGAATAATCTTAAAGAGACTCGGGTGCATATCCGTGCAGTCAGCCACAGGTACAAAGTTCATAAGAATTTTAATTGTCCCCTCGTGCATACTGTACTTCATGTGTACCTCATCGAAGCCCTCCTTCTTCAGCTCAGCGATGAGCTCATCAGCATCCTCCTTGTAACTGGGAGTAAAGAAATCGTAATCGGGGATCGAATACTTCTCGTCGTAGAACTTTCTTTCCTTTGACAGGAGTGAATTGATGGCTTGGCCTCCGTAACAGACGCGTCTCTTCTTGCGAAGAAATCTCTCAACAACTTCAATCCCTCTGCGAATCTCTGCGTCATTGGCAATGGCAAAATCGACCCTCTTCTTGGCCTGTTTTACGGCATCTTCGAGGAAGCCTATCTGCCTCTGAATATTCGGCTTCGACAGGATAGGACTCAGAATATCTTTCGGAGAGTCCTCCATCTACTTAACGTACAACAAGACTTCCTGGCTCCTTGCCCTCCAAGCTGGCATTGAGTCTCGCATTCAACATATGCGGCACAACTGGCGAGGGTCTCGTATAACGGGTCTCGTTTACCTTCAAGGCATAACTCGCTCCTCCCCACATCGGCCACAGGGTCGATATCTTTTCCATGGGCGTTGATAGGAGCGGGACAGGAACACATTGTATGCCATTGGCAAAGGCCTTTTTGATGGTGGCAGCATCGGGTGCAACAAGGGGTGTCTTGCTCTTTGCAATGTACCAGTTCGTGCGTGCCTTCGATATCCAGTCCGTCTGGCTTCCTGAGATATCCTCAAGAGCAACTTCACGCACAGGGAGCGTATTGTCTGCATCGGAATAGATGAAATTGGCATAGGAGGCGAGTGATTGCGTGCTGTCTTGGCTTACATCGAAATTGGTGAAGATAATGACCTTGTTGTCAAAGTTGTTCAGAGGAATCTCGGTGAGAAGTTTCTTCTGATTCAGGCCGCCGACGACGGAGCCATAGGAGCCGGCTGTGGTGAGGCGAAAGGTGTCGAGAGGCTGGAGTTGCTTTGCGATTGCTACCATGAATTTGGCGTAGTTTATCTTGGACCGGTCGAGCTCTGAGAGGGCATCTTCCAGGATGAGAATAATCGGCTCCGTTGAATATCCTGACACTGACTTGTACTCTACGAGGGCCTCGATGAACTGGCTGACGGAAATGGCGTTCATGCTGACGATAGTATCGGTTGTATCTCTGGCCGCAATGACGGGCATGCCTGAATAGGGCCAGGTAGGAGGGACCTTCGACGGATTCATATAGGTGGAGATGGGGAGATGGAAGGAGCGAATGCCGGCTGCGAAGGCGGTTTGCAGAAAATAGTTTGCGTTGAACAGGCCTTCGGGTTGTCCCAGATAGCCACCGAGGTAGGCGGTCAGGGGCTGTATGTTGATGAGGAAGGACTGGTTGTCCTGGAGGACAGGGGCAGAGCTAGTCTGAGTAAAAAATCTGGAGTTGTTGCCACCGGTGGCTCGTACTGATGCGATCTCAGCATTGATTCGCACTTGTGCGTCGGCTATTGTTCCGGGTGGGTTCGTGAATATATATCCTGACGCTATGTTACCCATCTAACACCTGGATCGAAACTGTGAAATAGAACAGGCCTCGATACCGTACTTCCTCGCAGTGGCTAGCTTGCCGGTTTCCTTGGCTCCGTCGGCGTGGACGAGGAGATGGGTAGCCTTTGTGAGGGAATCCGACATTGCCCAACCGGAACGAGTCATTGCCTCTTGCAGTTGGGCATCGGGCCGTACACCCGTAAAGACGACGGACTTCTGGTTTACTGCAGCTGCAGCTGGAGCAGGCGACGCAACGCTAGAAGCAAAGCACCCAGGCTTCACCGACTCGCACCATGCGAGCACAGCTGGGAGTGCTGCGAACAAGCCCGCAAGAGTATCCTTGCTCCATCCATCGACATCCTCGAGCAGGGCCGGCGTCCATCGTCGGGGCGATGCCTCCTTGGAGAAGAGGGGCCGCATCTTCCTCTCACCAACCCCCCTCGGCAGCAGATTGCTAGCAATGCAGAGGGTGCAAACACTCGCCTTCTCCAGTGAGCTCTTCACGAGCTCCATCACCTTGCTGTACCTCGTAGGACCGAGGGCCTCCTTGAGCACGAGCGCATCCGCCGTGAGAAGCGAGGGGAAGCCCATGATACCTCCCTTGACCAGATTGGCTACGAGCCCTGGACCAATGCCCTCGACTCCCAGGGTCTGTAGGGCATGGAGCAATGCCTTCTCAGCCAGCCCCGCCGTACCCTCCACCGACCCCTCCTTTCGCACGGCATGCACACGATTTGCATCCCAGTCCCAGGAACCAGCGGGAGGAAGGCACGGCCCCGTAGGGCACGGAGACACGACCGAGTCCAGCGTCGGGATGACATCGCCGCTGCGACGGAGGACAATACGTGCCCCCTTTCCAACCACCCCTTCGGAGATCATCTTGGCACTGTGCCCACTCATCCACTCGATCTTCGCCCCGCCAATGACCACGGGCTCGATCTGGATTCGTGGAATCCACGTGTTGAGGCGACTGACATTCCACTCAACGAACAGGACCGTCGTCTCCTTCTTTTGCTCCTCCAGTGACGCCTTGAATGCGATGCAATCGGGGGGATTCTTCGCCTCGCCTCCACTCCCAAGTGTAGCCGGCACCGTGTCCGTCCCAATAACAATGCCGTCAATAGGATATGCAGACCCCTCTTTTGCACGTACCAGTATCTTATAGAGGGTGTCCTCCGTCAGAGGCTTCAGCGGCTCCTTGTGCCACGGGGCCACACGAAAGCCGGCCTTGGCGAGCCATGCCATCTGATCACCCCGTGCCTTGCCTACAGGGGAAATGAGCTGGTAAGCCACGAAGTGCACGTTGCCGAGCTCCTTGGCCAGGGGCTTCGTGGTATCGAGGGCCCGATGCACCCAGCCGTTGACGAGAGAGCGGCCCACGGACCCTGCGGGAGTATCGGCGTGCGGCAGAACAAGCTCCCCACGAATCATACAAGGCTCCAGCCCTGAAGGAAGAGATAGCGAAGGCAGAATGCGATTCACACACACACCTTTTACACCATCCCCACGGAGGTAGAGCGATACCTTCGTATCATAAATGAGTAGGGCCGAGAGGCCATCCAGCTTCTCACTCACAACGCATGACTCAACTCCCATCATGGATCGCCTCTTCTGCCAGCGCTGCAGCCCTGCCTCGCCCATACGGACCTTATCGAGAGATGCAAGAGGAACAGGGAGGATCGTTGTATTTGCATCGGGGGTGGCACCGATACACTTGAGGAAGGGGTGGGAGGGAGCCTTGGTACGCAAGAGTTCCAGGAGCCTGTCGTACTCATCATCTCCCATCGTGGGGGTATCAGTATTGTGATACGCCCAGTTTGCTTTCTGGAGACGGTCGGCGAGTTCGATAATAGACTCCATGTGGACTGGCTTCTGCCTGTAGCACGACTTCAATTTTTACCGAAGGCTACTTATTCATATACGCATCCATAGCAGCCTCATATGCGGCCATGCGGTCGTCGACCACAACTTCTTTGACTTTCTTTTTCTTCGGATTCTGCATCATCTTCGGCTTCAACTGGTCAGATACGGAGAGTGCCTTATATTCGAGGACTTCCTGGAAAAAATAGGGGACTTGGGTAACGGCTCTCGACAGACGCACAGGATCCTGGGTCAGAGGGGGAGCAGCAGGCACCTTCCACCTCGGCACCTCGCAGCAAATACTTATCATGAGGGCAAGAATATCTTTCTTTAGCGCAGTGGCCATTCTCTTTTCTCCGCTCTTCCATAGCCGTGCCAGCTCGGTCACTTCTTCATGCATACGAACAAGTTGCTTATCGGCCAGCTCCTTATATATTTCAATCAGGAGGGAGACAAAATAGAGACCGACGTCGGTCCTCTGGGCTGGCGAGCCTACTAGGAGCCGCTCCTTACGAGTAAGGCCGGGCCCCTTGGTTTCCTTTCGTATGCGAGCATCCTCTTCGTAGGACCAGCGAACCCAGAAGAGGGCACGCTCCGTCGAGCCGTCCTGGACGGCCTTGCATATCTCGTTGGAGACCAGGTAGAGGGGCGTACTGTCACCATCGGAGGACCAGATGGTGCGGGTGGCCCGTGTTTCAGGAGAGGAGGCGATGCCACGTAGCCAGCCGGGTGCCTTGGTGGCATCATCGACCTTCGGCCACTGGATGTTCGGTCTCTTGGCACATAGCTGGAGAAGGAGGACGGTCTCACCCACGGCGGCATGGACGGTGGCATCCTTGAAGAAGGCTTCTTGTGGGAGGGCCAGAGATTTGGCATCGAGGCGCTTGAAGGCGTCTCGGATATAGACGAAGATCCGTGGATTTCCCAAGCCAATCCTTTTTACACAGTATGTATAAACAGAACGAATCCAAATATCTAGGCCGCCGCTACAGATAATGTCGGCAGCGAAATGGATGGCCTTGGCACTAGCAGAGGATCCTGCCTCGGAAAGAGCTACATTATATGCTTGGAATGCATCGGGGACTAGATAGCCACAGCGAGTGCGGGGTCTAGTATCTTCATCCACATGGGATGGGTCGAAGGTATCTGTTTGTAGGGGGGCTCTGTGTACTATCATATTGCTATATGGTAGGATACAGGACAATTCTGCCAGATTTAACACAGCTTCTGCATTAGAATACGCAATTACCGTCTGGATGTCTTAGACTTTCTCTTGTTCTTTCTGTTACGTGTCTTACGAGCACCGCCAAACTTGACTCCACATCCGCAGGACATTCTACGAGATGACTTCATTTTTCTGCTTCTGCGACCACCCTTTGCATAGACGACCATGTTCTTTGATGAGCCAGGATTTAGACGGCCAGAGGGCTTGGGAGTAGGATTCGGTGTCTCATCGTTCGTAAAGTTGCCACGATAGTTGTTATCGTAGTTGCTCAGGCTGAGAGAACCTGTACTTGCGGGAGAGACATAGAGGTTCTGTGCATTCGGAGGGGTTCTGATGCGGAGGCCTCTGTTCTCATTGCGGTCCTGAAGAGCAAGCTGGGCGGGAGGGCGGTCCTCCAGGGCCAGCTGGCTGGAGGAACGGCTGCGAGGGGCACGGTCCTCAAGTTCCTGCGCACGGTTTCCAAGGACAGGTGCTGATGCAGATGCAGATGCAGATGCAGCTGCAGTAGAAGAAGAACGAGCAGAACGAGGTGCCATGCTAAGGAAGTGGTACAGGAGGAGGGCGTTAAAGAGGTCCATGTCCGAGAGGCCGTTGACGACATCCATGCCGATGTTAAAGAATCTGCTGACCATGTTGCGCAGAGTGGCACGCTGATCCGTCGTGGGAGTAGGGGGGCCGATAGCAGTTCTATTGGCACTCGCATTCTCAGTCACCGTATTTAGCACCATATCAAGCGGCTGGTTACGATCCGTCAGGGTACGTGAGTCCTCTCTGGCAATCGCACGCAGATTGCTGAGAATTCTAAGGATTTGCTCGGAGGTCAGTTCATTTCTGCGGATCTCCTCGAAGGTACGGGCGATGAAGACCTGGGCACTCGGGTTTGCACGAACCACTCTGTACAGATCCTCCGCATAGGAGCGCAGCCGGGTTTGCTGGGGCACGGTCAGCTGCAGCTGAGGAGCATTCTCCTTTACATTCTCGAGGGCAAGGCGGCCGGCAACCGACGGAGTATTCTGAAAGAGGCTTGTATTGATCTTAGCCAGGTTACTGCCCTTATCATTGTTAAAGAGGCTTGTATTCACCTTTGACAGGTTAGTGTTCTCATTGGCATTCTCAAAGAGAGCCGCTCTCTTTCTGTTCTGGTTGGCCTCATTGGCCGCAGCAGCAGCAGCCTTCTCCTCCGCCGTATTCTCAAAGAGAGCCGCTCTCTTTCTGTTCTGGTTGGCCTCGTTGGCCGCAGCAGCGGCATCAGCAGCACTATCCGCCGCCGTATTCTCAAAGAGAGCCGCTCTCTTTCTATTCTGGTTGGCCTCGTTAGCCGCCGCCTCAGCCTCCTTCGCAGCCTTTGCC
>Ga0209550_10003331_pt1 | contig 15312 bp, 14 predicted proteins | sample LauGreSuBDMM15SN_2_FD_187567 | JGI IMG/M metagenome (GOLD analysis project Ga0209550, IMG submission 187567) | Freshwater lake microbial communities from Lake Michigan, USA - Su13.BD.MM15.SN (SPAdes) (version 5) | ecosystem: Environmental > Aquatic > Freshwater > Lake | place: Lake Michigan...
GTAAATGACAAGCGACTAACAAGTTACTGTTTGCGAAAAGGTTTAGCTGAAAAACTAGAAATAAATAGATAAGCGATTGGCTTGATTAAAAAGATACGTCTTTAAAAAAAGCCCTCCCGAAATTCGGGAGGGCTTTTTGGTGGGAGCTAAGTATTCGTAGCTTAACCCTCCCGACTATACGTCGGGATGCCCTGAAATAAAAAAATCCCGGAATTTCTTCCGGGATTGGTGGGAGATACTGGGTTCGAACCAGTGACCCCCTGCTTGTAAGGCAGGTGCTCTGAACCAGCTGAGCTAATCTCCCTTTGGGATTGCAAATATAGAAGGTCTGAGCCAATTGCCAAAAAAAATGTGAAATATTAGTGTTTAGCTCGTTCTTGGCAGGTATAGGCGCCCATAATTTAGGTCCAAACTGTGCGTTATCATTCCTAAAAAGCTTTATTTCGCAATTCATCCAAAACCCTGTATCTTCGAGTACCCAATAAAAAAACTATGGCTGAAGTACATATTCCCCGCCTCGACTTAAACGATTACGTTTACGGCACCCCCGAACAAAAGAAAAAATTTTCGGACGATTTAGGCAAAGCCTATACCGATACCGGCTTTGTAACCATAGCCAACCATGGCCTAAGCCCGCAATTGATTGAGGAACTTTACCAAGAAGTAAAAAACTTTTTTGCCCTACCCGAAGCTACTAAATTGGCTTACGAAAAGCCTGGACTAGCCGGGCAACGTGGCTATACCAGCAAAGGAAAAGAAAAAGCAAAAGATTCGAAAACACCCGATTTGAAAGAATTTTGGCAGCGTGGCCAAACCGTTAGCGATGGTGATGTGGTAAAAAGCGAATACCCCGACAATATAGACGTAACAGAAAACCCACGTTTTAATAGCGTTACCCGTGAGGTATACGAAAGCCTTGAAGCATCGGGCAAGCATTTGTTGCGGGCCATTGCCAATTATTTAGCACTACCCGAAAATTATTTCGACGATAAGGTACATAATGGTAATTCTATTTTACGGGCCATTCACTACTTCCCTATTGAAGATCCCGATAGCGTACCGGCCGATGCCGTACGTGCTGGTGCGCATGAAGACATCAACTTAATTACCTTACTCATTGGCGCCAGCGCCGATGGCTTAGAAGTACTTACCCGTGATGGACAGTGGTTCCCGGTGAAAGCACATGGCGAAGATATTGTGGTAAACGTGGGCGATATGTTGCAACGTTTAACCAATAATAAACTAAAATCTACTACGCACCGGGTAGTAAACCCTCCTCGTGAGCTCATGAAAAATTCTCGTTTTTCGGTGCCTTTCTTTTTACACCCTAGATCGAATATGGATTTAACCTGCTTGGAATCGTGCATAGATGCAGCAAATCCGAAAGCCTATACCGATATGACCGCCGGCGAATACCTGGATGAGCGCCTACGTGAAATAGGCTTAAAAATGTAAGCGATAAAATTAAAAGATGCACCTCATTCGGAAACGGATGGGGTGTTATTTTTTTAGGGCCTCTTTAACAGCCAGCAACAATTCGTTGGGGTGTTGGCTGCCCACTACGTATACAAAATTGTCTTTATCGGTGAGGTAAATGGCATCCTTGCCACCGGCATAAAAACGAATGGTGCCATTTTTATGCAAATTGTATACCGGGTTGTTAATGAAATAGCGGCTGTAGGCTTTGCGCTCTACTTTTACAATGCTATCTAAATCTATTTTTACCAATTTGGTAGTCCATAAACCATCGAGTAAAATGCTCTTGTTTTGTATGCGGGTTCTAAAATGCATCAAAAACATCATCAAAATAGACAATACCAAAATGCCGAAGCCTACCACCAAAAATAATTCGGCATTGGCTTCATTTTCAGAAAAATAATAGGCGGCAAAACAAAACAAGGCCATTACCATACGAATACTAATGCGGTTATAATCGCGGCCGAGGTATTGTTTTTCGGTATAGGTACTAGGTAAACTCATAGCTTAATCGTTAGGTGCTAATATAAGCACTTTTTTAGTGTTCGAGTCAACTTTATAACGCTCGTGTATGCGCATACCGGCTACCCATAAAATATCGCCGTTACCATTTTGCAGGACCAAGGTGCTGTCTTTTTGGTTTCGCGGAATTTTATGTTCGATAAATAAATCGCTCAATTTCTTTTGACCCTGCATGCCCAAAGGTTGGTAGGTATCGCCCACTTGCCAAGAGCGGAGTACTAAAGGATACACCAATACATCGGCATTTAATTGCGCTTTTTGACTCGTTTTTTCTAAAACGAAGTCGGCTATATCTAGGTTATGTAGCGTATACTGCTGCTTGCTCCAGCTCAATTCTGTTTGATTGGACTGTACCGTTGTGGCTAGCGGGCTTGCGAAGAGGGCGCTGCTCAGGTATAGGCAATCGCGGTCTAGCAAGAGCTCGTGTGTTGCCGACTGAAATACTTTGCCGGCTTGCCCATTCCAGCTGGCGCATAAATCTGTTAATACCGATTCGGCAAATCCGTAGGGTTTAAACAATTCGAATAACATCGTTTTTTGTGGGTGGAGTGTTTTTAATGGAGCTAGGGCAATACGCACAGTCCCATCAGCAGTTGTTTCGAAAAGCTGCTCATGCAGTTCGGCTACCCGTTGATGTAAAAGCACTTCCAATTCGGCCATTCTGCGGGCATTTTGCTCAAAGGTATGTTCTAAAGAAGGGTTCAGTTCTTTGAGCACCGGCACCACTTCGTGTCTTAATTTATTGCGGGCATATTTTACCGATTGGTTAGAAGAATCTTCTCGAAACATGAAACCTTCTTGCACTACCAGCGCATCTACTTCTTCTCTTTTGAGATACAAAAGCGGCCGAATTAAAAAATCTCGTTTGGGCAAAATGCCGTGCAAGCCGCTTACGCCGGTTCCTCGTACTAAATTTAATAGGATGGTTTCTACACTATCATTTTGGTGATGAGCTACCGCAACGAAGTGGTAGCCTTCGCTTTGCCTCAGGTGTTCTAGCCACTGGTAGCGAAGTTCGCGGGCAGCCATTTGAATAGAAAGTTGCTCGGCTTGGGCATAGGCTTGCGTTTGAAATCGGGTACTATAAAAAGGCACATCCAATTGCTTGGCTAGCTCTTCGCAGAAGTGTTCATCTTCATCAGATTCGGCGGCCCGTAAGCCAAAATTTGCATGTGCTAAACCGAAGCGATAGCCAGCGGCCTTGTATAAATGAGCCATGAGCACCGAATCTTTACCGCCACTTAGTGCCAGCAAAACACGCTCTTCTGGATTAAAAAGTGCATTTTGTTGTATAAACTGGGTGAATTTTTCGGTGCTTAACATTATCCAAATTTATTTATTAATATCCTTAGCCAAAAAACTAATTTTGTAGGGTGAGAAAACTGGTATTCACTTTCTTTCTTTTAGGCCTAGTGCTAGCTGCCCAAGGTCAGCAAAAGTCTAGGGTACAATTGGTGTCGTCGATAAAAGTAATTGGCATGCCTAATGTAGATTTATTAAAAGTAATACGCCCTGTTTTTTCGCAAGATGGTTCTACGCTATCGGCAGATAGTGCTTTATTCAATCAAGCCCAAAACACTTTTGATGCCTTTGGCAATGTAGTAATTACGCAAACGAGTGGCACTATAATTTATTCGGATACGCTAAACTACAATGGCAATACCAAAATTGCCTTGCTTACACGCCGCGTGCGCCTGGTGGATGGCGATGCGGTTTTAACTACCGAATACCTTACCTATAACTTGGGCACCCGAATTGGCACCTATACCGGCGGGGGTAAAATTGTAAATGGTAAAAACGTATTGACAAGTAAAAATGGCTACTATTTTGCCAATAGTAGAGATGCCTATTTCCGTTACAACGTGGTAGTGACTTCACCAAATACAACAATTAACTCGGATACGCTCCGCTACAACACGGGTTCCAAAATTTCCTATTTCTATGGCCCTACAAAAATTAAGGGGAAAGACGATACGCTTTATACTGAAAATGGGGAATACAATACCATTTATGACCAGGCCAAGTTTGGAAAGAACAATTTATATACGCAAGGCAGTAAAAGCCTTACCGGCGATAGCTTATTTTACGATGGCAAACGTGGTTATGGACGAGCCGTTAAAAACATTGTGTTTATTGATACCGCCGACAAAATTATACTGAAAGGAAATTTGGGTATTTATAAAAAAGCGGATGAAAGCACCTTGGTAACGCAAAATGCCTATGTTATTTTAAGCACCGAGAACGATTCGACCGGGGTGGATTCTATTTGGCTAACTGCCGATACCTTAGTTAGCCGAGTAGTACTGCGACGGAATTTGAAGCCCTTACAGGTAATGGAGCCTAAAAACGATTTGGAAATTATGGCTGAAATGGAAGAGGTTACTACTACAGACACCGGTATACCAGAAGAGGAAAGTAATAATATACCTGTAAAAGTAGCTACAGAACCTGCTGAAGCCCCAAGCAAAAAAGAAGAAAAGCAAGCAGGCAAAGCCGTTAAACAACAAGTGTCGACTATTCCGCTACAGGTACCTGAAGAGGCTAATTTAGATACCGTAAAAACACGAATTTTATTAGCCTACCACCACGTTAAGGTATTTAAATCGGATTTGCAGTCCAAAGCAGATTCGCTCTATTTTAATTATACCGATTCTATTATGCGTTGCTATAACAATCCAATGGTATGGACCCAGGGATCGCAACTAAGTGCCGATACCATTTACCTGCAACTAAAAGATAGGCAGTTGCATAAAATGCTGCTTATTACCAAGGGCTTTATTGCCAATACCGAGGGCGACTCTACTAAATTTAACCAAGTACGAGGCAAGTTCATGACTGGCTATTTCAAAAATAATACGCTAGAACGCTTATTTGCCGATGGCAATTCGGAGAGTGTGTATTTTTTAAAAGAAGAAGACGGAAGCTACTCGGGCATGAACCGCTCGGTAAGTAGCCGGATTAAAATCTTATTTGGGAAAAATAGCCTTAATGATATTTATTTTATCAAAAAGCCGGAAATGGTGTATAACCCAATGGATAAAATAGAGAAAGATAAAGAACTACTGGATGGCTTTATTTGGAAGCCCAAAGATCGACCTCTTTCTAAAGAATCCATTATTCCGAGTACATACCAAGCACCGCCAAAAAAGACTGAAGTTAGCAAACCGAGTACTCAAACTACGGCACCTAAAAAGAAATTGAAGAAGAATTAAGTTCTAGTTTTTAAGAATTGGAACAGTTGAGTTAAGGCTTTAGAGCGGTGCGAAATTCGATTCTTCTCGGCTAAACTCATTTCTGCAAACGTACACGCGTAGCCATTGGGAATAAAAATAGGATCGTAGCCAAAGCCTGCTACACCGGCACATTCAGTGGCCAAGTTCCCTTCTACTTCGCCTCTAAAAAGGTGTGTTTGCCCATTTAGCACCAAAGAAATTACCGATACAAAGCGGGCTGTTCTGTTGGTTTGGCCCTGCATCCGCTCCAATACCAATTCCAAATTTAATTTGGGGTCTCTGCTGCCTGAGTATCGTGCCGAATAAATACCCGGCTCCCCATCGAGCGCATCTACCACTAAGCCGGAATCGTCGGCAAAACAGTTTAAACCAAAATGTTGAAATACATAGCAGCTTTTAATGGTAGCATTGGCTTCAAAAGTGTCGCCTGTTTCGTCAATTTCATCAGGGCAGCCAATATCTGTTAAACTGCGCAAGCGAATGCCTGCGTCGGCTACTAATTCTTGAATTTCTTCGAGTTTGTGTTGATTATGGGTGGCAAATATCAAGTCCATAAAACTAAAAAGCTTTCATTACATTCCAAAAAGCTACTTTTTTATGTTGTGTTTGCGCTAACTCCGATAAGCCGAAGGTAGCCAATACCCGAACACCTTCGTGTATAAAAGGTTCGTTAGAAGCCGTATTGGCTAAGCCTAAGGTGGCAGGTGCTATGCCGAACAAACAGATTTTAGCACAAGCAAAAAAAGTTTGTAAGTCTTCGAAACTGCATGGTGGCTGATTGGCTGTGTTCAAAATAGCTACATCTTCTTGCTCCAGTCCTTTTGCTTGTAAAATTTTTAAGAGTAAATCTAGGTGCTGCTTTTCTAGGTATTTTTCGTTGGGACTGTGAACCAGTAGTAAGAAAAATCGATTGTTACCGCCCAAATAATCAAATGAAATGGACTCCACAGGTGTTTTATTTTCTTTAGTGTTAGTAATTGCATACAGCTCTTCATTAAAAAGAATGTGTAGCGCTTGTGCGTTGTTACTGAGTAAAGACATGCTGTAAAGGTAAGAAAAGCTGAGCTGTTAAAAATAGTTAAAAGAGCAGGTATAATTACAATTAAAGCCCTAAATTGGACTTCATTAAGTTAATGAACTGGATTTTCGATTAATTTTAACCAATTAGGCTAAATAATTGATTATATCTGATAATTTTGCGACGGGTTAGGAGAATTAAACCATCTTAATCATCTACACATCCATAATAAAGAAATGAAAAAAATAGCAGGGATTATTTTAATTATCATAGGGCTCACCGTTCAAGTAGCAAAAGCACAAAAGGTTGCATTGGATAAAGTTGTTGCCGTGGTAGGTAGTGCCATTATCCTAAAATCGGATTTAGAAATGCAATATGCCCAATACTTGGCGCAAGGCAACCCTGCCGATGAAACCTTAAAATGCTATTTTTTACAACAATTACTTACGCAAAAATTATTATCTCAACAAGCCATTATAGATTCGGTAATGGTTACCGAAGAGCAGGTTGACGACGAAATTAGCCGCAGAATGCGTACCATGATAAGTCGTGCTGGCGGGCAAGAGCGTTTGGAGCAATTCCTGAATCGTTCGTTAATACAATACAAAGATGAAATTAGACCCGATATTCGGGAACAGTTAGTGGCTAATAAAATGCAGGGGACTATCTCCGCAAAAGTATCGGTAAGCCCCGATGATGTTAAAAAATATTTCGATGGCATTCCAAAAGATAGCCTGCCCTCATTTAACACCGAAATAGAGGTGGGTGCCGTAGTACTTTACCCCAAACTCACTAAAAAAGAAAAAGAAGCCTACCGAGATCGAGTAGAAGCCCTCCGTTTACGTATAAAAGGTGGAGAAGATTTTGGCACCTTGGCAAGATTGTATTCTCAGGATTTAGGTTCGGCTACCGAAGGTGGCGATTTGGGTTTTATGGACCGCACCATGTTGGTAAAAGAATTTGCGGCCAATGCCTTTAAATTAAAATCAGGCGAAATGTCGCAAGTATTTGAAACCGAGTATGGCTTTCACGTGCTTAAAGTAATGGAGCGCCGAGGCGAACAAGTAAGAGCGCAACATATTTTAATTAAAACCGAACCTACATCTGCTAGTTTAGAGCGCTGCAAAGCCCTTGCAGATAGTGTGTATAAGCTGGTAAGTACCAAAAAATTAGACTTTTCTGCCGCAGCTTCACTTCACTCTGATGACAATGACACGAAATTTAACGGCGGAATGATGCTGAATGCCGAAAACGTACAAAGCAGAAGTACGTTTATCCCTACCGATAAACTAGACCCCGCTTTGTTCTTAACTATTGATACCATGAAAGTGGGTGCCATTTCTAAATCGGCTTCGTTTACTTCCCCTGCCGGGCAACAAGGCTATCGCTTTGTCTTTTTAAAATCGAGAATTGGACCACACAAGGCTAGCTTAGAGCAAGACTACCCAAAAATTAAGGATGCTTCTTACGAGGATGCAGTAACTAAAGTGGTAAGTGCTTGGTTCGAAAAACGTAGAAAAAGCACATTCATCAAAATAGATTCGGAGTATTCTAACTGCAAAGATTTGCAAGATTGGCCTACACCCCCGCAAGCTAACTAACTTCGCGGATAGGTATATTTTTAAGAAAAGCTACTTTATGCTCGTCGGCATAAACGCCATACGCATCTATTAATAACCCTTTGTTACCCTGGCTGCTTTGTAGTGCATATACTACCGCACTATCCGATGGATCGTTCATGCCCTCAAAACGATAAATCTGAGTAATTACTAAATCCTTTGGCTTTAGAAAACACTTTCCATTACCCTTAGGGCAAAACAAACTATTTCGTTCGTATACAAATTCAGTAGTGTAACCCAATTTTACTAGCTCATTTACTACTTGGTATAGGGGTTTAGTGGTATCTTGTTTTGTAACCATGACTGCTGTTTAACCTACTAACTAACGTTGCTAACTAAACCTTTGTTTTAAATTACCATCTCAAAAAGTATACGCACCCCTGTTTTACAAATCAGTTTAAACAGTATATTTGAATGTAAAAGAAAATAACACCATGCATACAACCTTAAAAACTTTCGCTATTACTTTCCTACTCTGCTTTAGCTTAAGCAGCCAAATAACTGCTCAGTTAATTCAAAATGATCAAGGCGCACCATTTTTAGATATCAATTACACCGATGTAAAGGGCAACCCCTACCTGTTCGAGAACTGGACCGAAGGTACTGTGAGGTTAACTAATGGAAAAAGCTACACCAGTGTTCAGCTAAAATATAACCTATTGAGGGATGAGCTCTTTTTTAAAGATATTAAAACTGACCAATTATTAGCTTTTGTAATACCTGTAGTAGAATTTAAACTAAACGATAATGAGAAAAATTCAATTTTATACAGAAACGGCTATAAAGCTATTGATAACAATACCGAAAAGAGCTATTATCAAGTGTTGTTTGATGGCGGAACGCAACTACTTAAAAGAACGAGCAAAAAAGTAAATGAAGAAAAACCATTTAGCTCGGCTAGTACTATTAAGAGTTTTGAAGTACTAAACTTCTATTATATAAGTAACAACAATGCACTCATTAAAATTAGAAAAGACAAAAAAAGTATATTGACTGCCTTAGCCAATCAGGGCAGCGCTTTAGAAAAATATCTACAAGAAAAATCGTTAAATCTTAAAAATGAAGAAGATTTAATTCAATTCATTCAATACTATAACTCCTTATAACGATGAAAAAAATTAGCTTACTACTTCTTTTTATAGCCGCAACGGCAAGCACCATGCAGGCACAATCTGTAAAAGAACAATTGGTTTTCGACCAACAAGACAGAGCCTTACTTACTAGTAGCAATATGAGAGAAGATGGAACCCCGCTGCTTACTAAAACGTGGCTGAAAGGCTTGGTAAAGTTTACAAATGGTAACACCTACAAAACCGATTTTTTAAAATACGATTTAGAGAAAGATCAATTGTATTTTAAGGATACTAAGAGCGAAGATTTATTGCAATTTTCACTTCCTGTAAGTGAGTTTAGCTTAATAGTTGGGGAAGAAACACTGCTATTTAAAAGTGGATATGCGCCTATAGATAGAACTAAAACGAGTAGTTTTTATCAAGTATTAAGCGATGGAAGTGTGCAATTATTAAAACGCCGTGTAAAACAAGCCTTTGATGAACGTGCCTTTAATTCGGCAACCACTACTCGAAGTTATAAAGAAGACGAGTATTACTATTTAGCCCAAAACAATGTGCCCGTAAAAATTAAGAAGGATAAAAAACAGGTATTTGCCGTTTTAGCTAACCATGCAGCCGAATTAGAAGTCTATTTTTCTGAGCAGAAACTTAACCTCAAAAACGAAGAAGACCTGATGAGACTGATTGTATTTTATAATTCCTTATAAACTACAATTTGGTCCAAGTAGTACTCTCTTTGCTATCGTTTAGCTGAATACCTGCCTCTTGTAAGGCGATGCGTATTTTATCGGAAGTAGCGTAATCTTGTTTCGCTTTTGCTTCGTTGCGTAGCTTGATAATGAGCTCCATAAGCGGTGCCAACTCCGTGCCTTCCTGGCCTTCGGCTTGTAAACCCAATACATCAAACACCATTTGTTTCACAAATTGACTTAGGCTAGCTAAATCGGCAGTAGAGATTTGAACCTTACCATCGTTTATACCATTAATCAATTTTACAGCCTCAAATAGTTCGGCAATAAGAATAGGGCTGTTAAAATCATCGTTCATAGCCGCATAGCCACGTGCTTTTAGGGCAGCAACATCGCAGGTAGACTGATTACTCGATTTTAACCCATCCAACAGGTCAACAGCAAGTAATAAACGCTTAAATCCTTTTTCTGATGCTTCTAAGGCTTCATTCGAAAAATCGAGCGTACTGCGGTAATGTGCTTGCAGCATAAAAAACCGAACGGTCATAGGCGAAAAGGCCTTACTTAACGTAGGATGATTGCCACTAAACAATTCGCCAGGTAAAAAGCCGTTCCCCGCACTTTTAGACATACGGGTGCCGTTCACGGTAAGCATATTGGTATGCATCCAATAACGTGCAGGCTCATGGTGGTTACATGCCTGCGATTGGGCAATTTCGTTGGTATGGTGAGTAGCCGCTAAATCTAAACCGCCTCCGTGAATGTCAAACGTATCGCCCAAGTATTTTTTACTCATGGCGGAGCATTCAATATGCCAACCCGGAAAACCCCAACCCCATGGCGACGGCCAACGCATAATATGCTCGGGTTTGGCTTTAATCCAAAGTGCAAAATCTAAACGTCCTTTTTTATCATCTTGCCCCCCTAACTCACGGGTATTGGCCAGTAAATCTTCTAATTGGCGGTTGGTTAAAATGGTATAGTTATTATTTTGGCTGTATTTTTCTACATCAAAATATACCGTACCATTTACTTCATAGGCCAAGCCACTTGCCAAAATCTCTTTTACCATTTCTATTTGCTCGGCAATGTGGCCGGTAGCTGTTGGCTCAATACTTGGCGGCAAGGTGTTTAATAAGCCCATTACTTCATGAAAACCCAAGGTGTAGCGTTGTACAATTTCCATGGGTTCTACCCTCTCTAGTTTGGCTTTTTTAGCAAATTTATCATCTCCTTCATCGCGATCGCCCTCTAAATGCCCAGCATCGGTAATATTCCGCACATAACGCACTTTATAGCCCAAGTGCAGCAAATACCGGTAAATTAAATCGAAAGAAACAAAGGTGCGGCAATTGCCTAAGTGTACATCGCTATACACGGTAGGGCCACATACGTACATACCTACCAAAGGTGGATGAAGTGGGGTAAATAGTTCTTTGCTACGAGTTAAGGTATTATAAACCTGTACTTGGTTTTTCATGCCACAAAGGTATAAAAATGCTTAGTTATCTAGTTGTAAATCTGCCCGAACTGCAAAATGATCGGATAGCTTTTTATCAATAATACGGTAATTTCTAACCCCGAAATTCGGAGTAGCTAAAATATAATCGATTTGAAAATTAGGGAAATCGCCATTATAAGTAACGCCTAGGCCACTCCCTTTCTCTTTAAAGGTATTCACCAAGCCATTGGCCATTTGGTGTAAAGTATACGAAACCGGGGTATCGTTAAAATCGCCGGCTACTACATATGGGGTAATGCAGGTAAGGGTATGGTTTTTGACCAAACCTACTTGCTGGCTGCGTTTTATAAAGGCCAGTTTTAAACGCCCTCCAATTCTACGAGGCGAACTCATATTGGTTTGAATCTCCTCTTGCACTTGTTGGATATACTCGTAATCTTCTTGTTGAAATTTAATGGATTGGAGATGGACATTATACACTCGAAATGTTTGTTTTCGGTAAAGTATATCGGCATAAATTGCTTCGTTGCCTCGTTGTTTTTTATCAAATCGAATACTCCCTTTTTTCACAATAGGAAACTTAGAGAAAATGGCTAAGCCAATAGCTTCAAAACCATTATCGGTTGCAGGTTCGAAGTAATACTGCTCAGTATGTAAAATCTCTTTAATAAGCTTTTTAAAATTGTATTTCCCCCGATTACGAGTAAAAAATTCCTGAAAACAAATCACATCAGGCTGGTCTTTACGAATAATGGTAAGCATTTGATCGCGGATAGTTTCTTCGTTTTGAAAACCAAACTTTTTAAAGCTGTGCACATTGTAGGTCATAATGCGCACAAAATCTGGCGATGATTTGGGTACCTCAATGGCGGTAGATTCTCTAAAACCGACAAAACTGGTAAGAATATTCCAACCGAGCACTACGGCCACTACAGAAGGCAGCGCAAAAACGGGCTTTCGGAACAACCAGAATACCACACAAAGCAAATTAAAAAGCAAAATAAAGGGATAGGCCAAGCCCAGAAAAGCTATGGGCCAAAAACCAGCAGGGTTTATATAGGGAGCCAAATAAGAAAGTAGCAAACAGAAAACTGCAAGCGCATTCAAGAACAGCAAAAATTTGCTCAAAAAACCAATATGCGCTTTTCCTCTTCTCATACTATGTTACTAAAAATCCCAGGGTTTACGAATGCGCCATACTTTCATCAATATAAAACCAAAAAGTGCGCCACCTAGATGCGCAAAATGCGCTACCGAGTCGCCACTAAATTGGGCTACACCCAAAAACAATTCAATAACGATATAAACCGGAATGATGTATTTGGCTTTTAATGGCACCGGAATAAACATGATGAACAGTTCGGCATTGGGGAATAATAAACCAAAGGCCGTTAAAAGGCCAAATATAGCTCCAGAAGCACCCAGCATGGGTCCGTAATAAATTTCTTGCAGGGTACGCAGATGATCGGGATTGGTAGAAGTATATGAAGCCACATCAATGGTAATACTACCGGCAATACCGTACACCTCTATGGCCTGAATAGCCATTTGCAGTACCAAAGCACCCAAACCCGTAATGAGGTAAAAATTTAAGAACCGTTTGGCACCAAACAAATATTCGAGCTGCGAACCAAAAGTGTACAGGGCAAACATGTTAAATAAAATATGGGCAAAGCTCACCGGGCTATGCATAAACATGTAGGTAATTAACTGCCAAATTCTAAAGTTCGGCGAATCGAAATAAAATACGCCAAAATACTCTACCATCGGATAAGCTCCGCCATTGCTAAAAAGTAGTGTAGCAATATAGAAGATGATATTAATGATGAGTAGGTTTTTTACAACCGTTGGTGTATTTGCAAAAGGTAATCGCATAGGGCTATTTTTGAAATTTTTGGAGTAACTCCTCCAAACTAAAGGTAACAATTATCGGTTTTCCACTGAGAGAAACTTGAGGCATTTCGCAAGCAAAAAGCTCATCTATCAAGGCGGTCATTTCTTCTATATTTAAACGGATACCCGCTTTAATGGCCGAGTTTTTTGCCAAGGTACGAGCCAGCTGATCTCGTTTATTTAATTTGAGCGCCGCTTGGTTATTTTTAAATCCTTCTAACAAATGCTCTAAAACTTCCACTTCACTAGCCGTAGACGAAATATCCACAGGGACACCCTCCACCACAAAAGCATTGTTGCCAAATTCGCGAATTTGAAAGCCTAAAGCTTGAATATCGGGCAACAATTCTTTTACCAGTTCAGCATCAGTTGCCGAAAGTGTAACCGTTTCGGGAAATAAACTTTGCTGCGAAGTACCCGGCTTTGTGGCTAATTGTTGCACAAAGCGTTCGTATAAAATACGTTCGTGCGCCGCTTGTTGATCTATAAGCAGGCAACCCGATCTAATGGTGGATAAAATGAACCTTTGATGCAACTGCACAATTTGCTTCTCTCCAGCCTTTGTAAATATCTGTTCATCCTCCGTACCAAAATTTAATGCTGCAGGCTGATGAGAGACGCTTTTAAGCACTTCGTGAATGCCCGACCAATCCTGTTCAATCTTTTCGCGGGTTTGGCCCATATGCTGCCTAGAAGGCGCTGATTCAACCGAAGCAGCAAAAGGATTAAAATTGGGATTTACCCGAATACTCGGTGCCACAATATCTTCAGGCGACTGCTGGGTAATCATTTGACTAAAGCCCGTTTCTTGGTTGAAATCTAACGTTGGGGCAATGTTATACCTACCCAAAGAACGCTTTACAGCCGAACGAATAATGGCATACATGGCCTTTTCATCTTGAAACTTAATTTCTGTTTTGGTAGGATGTACGTTGATATCAATTTGTGCAGGATCAATTTCAATAAACAATACGTACAATGGAAAACTATCTTTACTCAATACTTCATCAAAAGCCGAGCCCACCGCATGATTGAGGTAGGCATCTTTAATAAATCGACGGTTTACAAAGAAGAACTGTTCTCCACGTGTTTTTTTGGCAAACTCGGGCTTGCCCACAAATCCTTCAATATTAATAATGCTAGTTTCTTCGTAAACGGGCACCAACTTTTGATTGTATGCAGTACCAAAAACATGCACAATACGTTGTTTTAAGCTGGAGGCGGGCAAATGAAACAATTCATTTCCATCGTGGTGCAAAGAGAAAAACAAATCGGGATGTGCCAAAGCTACCCGCTGAAATTCATCAATAATATGGCGTAACTCCACCGAATTACTTTTTAAAAAGTTACGGCGGGCGGGGGTATTATAAAATAAGTTCTTAATGCTGATACTCGTTCCGGCAGCACAAGCAATGGGTTCTTGCTTTTGCACCGTAGAGCCTTCAATTTCTACTAAAGTTCCCAACTCATCTTCTACCTTACGGGTTTTTAATTCTACTTGCGCAATAGCCGCAATAGAAGCCATGGCTTCGCCCCTAAACCCTTTGGTGCGAATGGCAAATAAATCGGCAGCTTCTTTAATTTTAGAGGTAGCATGACGCTCAAAACACATACGAGCATCGGTTGGGCTCATACCACAACCATTATCAAGCACCTGAATAAGTGCCTTACCGGCATCTTTTACCAACAATTCAATGCGATCTGCACCGGCATCAATGGCATTCTCTAACAGTTCTTTAACTGCTGAAGCCGGACGCTGAACCACTTCGCCTGCGGCAATTTGGTTTGCAACAGAATCGGGTAAAAGTTGAATAATATCTGACATGAACTGCTAAAATAGCTATTTTTTTGCCATTTTAAAGGCTAAAATTTGCTTTGCATTCGCATTCAAACAGCACAATCCCTATATTTAAACACAGAAAACAATACCACATGAAAAAAATCTTTTTCTTTTTAGCTCTTAGCTTTCTATGGGCATGTTCAAGCAAAAAATCGGCCGATACCTTGATTTACAATGCACAAATTTACACTGTAGACAGCACCTTTAGTGAAGCAGAGGCCATGGCCATTAGCGATGGTAAAATTATAGCTATTGGCAAAAGCGTCGATTTGCAAAAAGAGTACAGCGCCAAAGAAGAAATAGATGCCAAAGGGAAAGCTATTTACCCTGGCTTTATTGATGGGCATGCACACTTTTTAGCCTATGGCCTAGGCCTAAATACAGTAGATTTAGTAGACACCAAAAGTTGGGAAGAAATCGTAGCCAAGGTAAAAGTCTTTGCCACTCAAAATACCCAAGGCTGGATTTTAGGCCGAGGCTGGGACCA
>Ga0209550_10003333_pt1 | contig 15307 bp, 8 predicted proteins | sample LauGreSuBDMM15SN_2_FD_187567 | JGI IMG/M metagenome (GOLD analysis project Ga0209550, IMG submission 187567) | Freshwater lake microbial communities from Lake Michigan, USA - Su13.BD.MM15.SN (SPAdes) (version 5) | ecosystem: Environmental > Aquatic > Freshwater > Lake | place: Lake Michigan, USA...
GGTGGCTCAGGCATCTTTAGGAGTGACTCCAGATACTCTTGGCTGAGGGGGGACATCATCATCTTCTTGATGTCCTCGTTGCTCATTTTCTGAACTGACTGATTTCTTGTTGCCATTCTGATAGGACCGCCGTAAAGAAAGGATAATACTGGACACGACAATGAATCCAATGGTGCCCGCAAAAAGAAGGGACAGGAGATGCGTATTTGTATTGGAGAGTGTTGGCTCACCACCACCAATAAAGGACGGAAAGGCTGGCTTTTCTGCGGAAATGGTTGGCATTTCTAATTTCCGTAAGTCCTCTGGACTCAAATTCGGTTGTTTCAAGAGTGATGCTTTCACTGAATCCAATTCAGGAGGTATCGGTAGCTCAAAACTAAATAAGGATGCTACAGAACTCATTATACGTGTAAATATGGAGGGGCAAGGATCCCCATCGGGAGGAGAAGCACCCAAAAACTGCCACTTAGAATCTATAAAATAATTGGGATTGAATACATACTCATACATATTAATAAGCCACCATAGGAGGGCAATTGGAATTCCAATGATGGTCGCCCAACAAATAAGACGAAAGTAGGTACAATATTTATGCCCAATCAAATACGAATCTGCCCCAAACATCCCCGCAAATCCCAGTACCAACCCATACAGCATATAGTTCAAATGTTTATCCAGTTTACTCTGTGGTCCCGCCCCATCTTTTTGACGAAAGCGCGCCCCCGCACACCCTAAGGTTCCAAAAATGGGCATAATGGGTCCAAACAGCTCAATCGTAGGCCGATTGAAGGTCGCATTTAGAACATCATAGAACCACCAGTAACCAAAGGTAAACAGATTGACTATCAGTTTTAGTAGGCCGGTTAAGGGGGCTCCTAAATACCAGTAATCTACACCAAACCACCCGAGAAGTACAGTAAAACCCCAGTAAAAATTATAGTCCAAATTCTGAATTTTCCACCGCTTTAAAGATGTTGAATAATACCTATCGCTTGTAGTATCAGGTTCTATATCTTCTGACATCCGACAACTCTAGTTTGTTCGGCTATTATATATAAACCAGGTACCCACATTAGATTGTAAAGAGAACCCCGCCAAATCCATTGATGACGCGAAAGACGTTATAGTTGATAGCATATACACGGATTGTAACAGGGCCTCGGATGGAGGTCGTAGAGTCAGCAGTAGGGGGCATGGTCAGAATGGGATTCATGGTAATCTGCCAATTCACCGTGTCAATACGACTAGCATTCAAAGTGCCACTCGGTTGGGCATCTTCTGGCCTCAAAGCCATGGAATAACAATAAATGAAATTCTGAACCGGAGTGGTTGTATGATGCTCATAGGGCTGGACCAGACGGAAATAGGGAGCCTGACGAACCTGGAACCGGTCATAGCCATCCAGTTGAAGGAGGGCCGTGGCAATCAGGTCCGTACGGACCTGCCCCGACATCAAATACGGAAGGAGAGCAGGATTCAAGGGCTCATTAATGGCCAGACTACTGTAATTGAAGGGTTCATTCACCGTATTCATGTAGTCCCGCTTGGCGACAAACAGGAACTCCTTAATGGGATGGTTGAAATTCGTCTCAATATTCACCTGGGTCTGGGTTGCCGTAACTGACATTAATGGGGTATACTGGACCTGGTCAATGAGATACTCGTGGCTCATGCTGACAAAGCGGCGGCGCTCCTCCACGTCCAGATAGACATAATCGCCCCACAACATCATGGAGGTAATCGAGGCCGGATTGGGTGTATTGGCACAGACCGGATTGGTCACCAGATTCTGATTGTAGAACAGGCTCTGAAGGGGGGCAATCGTGATATTGATACGAATGGGGTGGTACTGAAGAGCGAGCAAAGGGAGATAGAGACCGGGGTTCTTGTTAAAGAAGAACTGAAGGGGCACATAGAGACGAAGTCCCTCACTTGCCGGACCGGGGATAATGTCAGGCGTGTAATATCCATCCACACGTCCCAACATAGAATTCAGGGCATCCCGTTGGCTCCCAGGAGTTGTCAGTTGTTCCCAAATCTCCATCCATTCTCCCGTTTGTCGGTCAATCTGCTGTTCTCCAACCTCAAAGGTGATTTCCTGAATCAAGGCATTCCCGATGGAATTCACATAACTGGTCGGCGTCGTGCTGCCATTCAGATAAATGGGGGGCAACAGAACATCAATATAGACTCGGCCGAGCAAGTCGCCCCGTCTCGGAATGAGACAGGAGATGCGCTGGCCGAAGTTGGCCGTGCCGTCAAAGTACATGGCCTGGGCCTCCATCGCAAAGTTTGTATACCGTCTATATACCATTTTAAAGAAGGATATCTGTGGATTCCCTGTCAAGAAGACATCCTGTTTTCCCTGGGCGACTAATTGTAATAGACCTCCACCTGCGGGCATTCCTGTTATATCTATGTGTTTTCTTAGGTTTAGGTCGCTGTTGATTGTTGCTTATAAAGAGGGGGTAAGAATCTCACATTATTTACGAGCTATTCCGTAGGGGAATGAGTCGTAAGACAAGTGACGTATTTCGTACAACATTTTTAACCATGGATGGAACATTTGACCCGAACAACAGTCAATTATTTTTCAGAGCACTCCAAGAGCCTCTGAATACAACCACGGGCACCTTTTATTCTTTGGGAGCCGCTCAATCAAATGACCCAAGTCTTCGTATCAATCAATATGATGCGAGTGGAAATCTGAATGCCTACGGCTATCTCTATGACACGTACTTCAATCCGATTCCTCCTGGAATGCTACTAACGGTAGCAGGGGGTAATTCTCCTCCCTTTAGTCTTGTATATTCACTGGATGGACAGAACTGGATTGGCATTTCGACTCCCTATCTATCCATCTCATGCCTAACGGTTGCCTATGATGGCTTTTCTTGGTTTGCGGGAGGAATCGATGAGAATGGAATCACAATTATAACCAGTAGTAATGGTCTTACCTGGGTCCCTAATTTAGCAGGTTCCAGTCTATTCTCAGAACGTTGTTCTACGATTGCGGTAGGGGATGGCCTATTAGTCGCAGGAGGACGAAGTACAACCCTTAATGATACACTTATTGGATTCAATTACATTGGACAGCAAGAATGGTTTCAAGCACCGGCAACAACAAGTGCGTTTGTCTTTTCGGGGGGAAATGTAACACGTATTGCCTACAATGGGAATTTATGGTTGGCGACGGCAAGTCAGTATAATAATAGTAGTCCGCCCCATACTCTCGGATATTCCGTCGATGGAATTCTATGGTTTGGAACCATTGGATCCAACTCTTTATTAAACAATGCCTATGCGATATGCTGGAATGGTGCCCTATGGATTGTAGGGGGTGATCTAAATGGTGTTGGCACCATCATTTATAGTACAAATGGGTATGATTGGACCAATTCAACTGTTGGAATGTCAAGTGTAAGAACAGTATCCTGGAATGGTCTTATATTCATGGCAGGCGGATATGATATCACAGGTACAGGGCAGAATCTGTACTATAGTTCAAATGGAATCAATTGGATACAGGCAAATAGTACAGTGCCTGGTTCCTCTACAGAAGTATTACTCTTTCCCTATTATTGTAATGAAATCACCTGGGATGGGAATAAGTTCCAGGCAGTGGGTCAGAAAGGGACGACTGGATTTGGGATTGCCTATAGTGGGGATGGCAATGCTTGGTTTGGAAGTGTAACAGGAACAGAGGTCTTGCCTCAGGGCAACTGTATAGCCGTAAATGAGGTACTTCCTTTTATCTCTCCAAAGACTCCCGTTCCAAGTGTCACATCTCCTTTAACACTTGTGGGCGGTGCGAATCCATATTATGGCACAGGAATTGGCTATACTAGAAATGGAATTTATTGGACATTTTTGCCTCAAGTAAGTACGGTAGTTAATAACGGTAAATTATTAGGGGTAGCTTGGAATGGAACTGTGTGGGTTATGGGAGTGGAACAACCAGCACCTAATGCTAATAGAGACCCAACCCTTATTTATAGTTATGATGGAGTTACTTGGAACGGTTCAGAAAGTGCCACTGCTCAAGCAAACATCCGCATTTATTCAGTAGGATGGGGAGGAAGTTTATCTGACCCAAAATTTATTGCCATAGGTGAATTTTTTACTGATCTTGGGGCTCCTTTTGAATGCGTTATAGAAAGTGGAGATGGAATCACTTGGAATCGTATTAATTTTTTCACACGCCTTACCCTTCGAACAGTTATTCCAAGAACAGTAGTCAGTAATGGAACAACGTGGATTATCACAGGGTCAGTATTCGAGCCGTTCGATAGGGGCTTTTATTATAGTCTAGATAATGGACTTACATGGCAAGGTTCTCCTTCTATAGATGCTATAACTATGGCTGTTCCTGCTTCCATTGGTTGGGGTGGTCATCTGTGGGTGATTAATACTTCTTTATTTCAACCAACGATAGCTCATAGCACAGATGCGATTAATTGGACATTAGGAACTATAAATGATCCACCAAGGGGCACCGCTATTGACAACTTTTTCATCACTGATATAGTATCAAATGGTACTATGTTTATTTTGGGAGGGGGATCGCCATTTTCATTCCGAGATACTTCTTCACAATACATATATTATAGCTATGACGGCATTGATTTTTATCCAATTGATTATGCATCGGGTAATAATGATGGACCAGATGGAAATCGTCGTAATCCGCAAATCTCAAGTATCACATGGACAGGACAATTATGGGTTGCATCTGGATATATTCGCGTTGGACCATTTATTAGTGATAATTTAACACGTACAAAAGGAGTGCTTTTATATAGTTATAATGGTGTTACATGGTATAATTCATATAATGGCTCAGACTATATGTTTGTAGCTACCCAAGTACCATCTGTTACAGGAACAAATCGTGCCAATCCTACTGCGGGTAATATACTTCCACCCACTGTTCTAAATCAGGGACTAACACCACCAAATGGGTATTTCATGTATACCGTTAAAGAGAACAATCTTTATAAGTCTTCTAGGCTGTATTTGGATGAGAGTAACAATCTGGTAGGAATAAATCAGACATCGCAAATCTATACTGATTTGGCAAATACTATCATAACCTCCGCATTAGAGATTTCAGGAGGCAGTATCAATATACATACCTATGAAAATGATGCGATTCCAGGACTCTATTTGACCGCAAATGAGGCGGGAATGGAATCAGGAGGACGAATTGAATTGAATGACGCCGGTAACAATCTTGGATGGCGGATTGATAACAATAGTTCCTATAATAATCATCTTCAAATCACGGCATATGATAATAATGTGGGAACACTGTGTATGGATTTTGACGGTTCTGCGAATGTCGGAATTGGAACCGTTACAGAGAGTGCCTACCGATTAAAGGTGAATGGTGATATGCTTGTAACAGGTGATTCACTTACCTCTGGTTCAGGCAAATTATTTGTAATTGACCATCCGAATCCAGCCTTGAATAAAACGCACTCTCTCAGACACAGTTGTGTGGAAGGACCCACCCGAGGCGATACAATGTATCGATGGACGATTACAACCATGAACAAGACCGCGCAACAATCTCTCCCTTCGTATAGCCCCTATCTAAATGAGAACTGGCAATTCATTGTGCGCTCCACAAATTCCTTTGGCCGAGGCTATGTGACCCTGTCGCCCTGTGAAACCTTTTTTACGTTGACAACGAATGAAGAAGGCACCTATTCCGTCCTTGGAATCGCCACACGAAAGGATGAAGGGGTTATGGCATATTCCGGTCCGGAGATAATTAGGACGTGAGAAACAATTAGTTTATTAACACTGCTTCCCATAGGAATGTCTCGTAAAACGAGCAATGTTTTCAGAACCACATTCTTGACCATGGATGGAACACTGGATCCGAATAATAGTCAGCTATTTTTCCGTCCGCTTCAGACTCCCTTAAATACAATCGATGACTCCTTCTATTCTCTCGGTGCGGCACAGTCCAATGATCCAAGCTTACGGATTAATAAATATACCTCCAATGGTGAGTTAGACAGATTCGGATATCTCTATGATACCCAATTCAATCTTCCACCCCCTGGAAAGTTTTTAATTGTAGCAGGCGGCTCCGCACCAGACACCCTTGTCTATTCACAAGATCGGGCCTTTTGGGCGTCAAATCCATTTACAACGGTCATTGATTTTTCTGGATTAGCCATTGCCTATGATGGATTTACATGGGTGGCAGGTGGAAAGGCATTTTTTAATACTGTAATTTATAGTAGTAACGGACGTGATTGGCTAGGTGTAACAGGGGCGAGTACTATTCTAACAGGACAATGTACTGCCATCGCAACAAATGGAGATATCTGGGTCGCAGGGGGGCGTTCTACTACAAATTGCGCCATGTGTTTTAGTTATGATATAATCACGTGGTATAGTAATACAATCAATATCATAAACGATTTCAGTGGAGGAAATGTGGCCTGTATTGCCCAAAATGGAATTCTATGGTTGGCAGGAGGGAATGATGTGACAGATACCATACCAAACTCAGTAATTTACAGTAGAGACGGCATTGAATGGTATACTTCAGATGCCGCATCCGCTCTCTTAAATGAATGTTATGCTCTTTGCTGGAACGGGTCTATTTGGCTGGCTGGAGGAAATATAGGGGGAGTAGGGGGCATTATTTATAGTATTGACGGGTTTATTTGGGACACTTCAACCTTAAATTCGAGCATACCAACCAGTGTTCGTACCCTTTCTTGGAATGGAACAGTATTTACTGCGGGAGGCTATGATAGTGGAAATCTAGGGCGTACGCTTGCCTATAGTTACGATGGAATCAATTGGATATCATCGCCAAATACTATCTTTTTAACATATTGTAATGCGATTACATGGGACGGATATGAATGGCAGGCGGTAGGGGGAGGAGGAATTGCTACTAGCACAGACGGCATTGAGTGGTTAAAAAATCGTGAAGGGTCCACTATTTTACCTGTAGGATATGCGATAGCAGTGAATAAGGCATTACCATTTGTGACACCTTCAGGTCCACGTCCAGGACTCACAGAACCCCTGACCCTCCTGGGTGGAAGGGACTCGATTACAGGTTGTATAATTGCGTATTCTACTGATGGTATAACGTGGGAATCTTCTCCACAAGTGGCAAGTGTCTTTGGTGATTCAGTAACAACGGCCCTCGCTTGGAATGGGAGTATATGGGTTGCTGGATTTGATACATCAGGTGTTGATACATCGGGTCTTGATACTTCGGGTCTAACTGTAGGATTTAGTTATGATGGACTCACATGGAACGTTTCTAGAACAGGGTCATCTCTTATAACAAATGCCGTCATAACCATGGCATGGGGCGTTGATAAATTTATCGCATTTGGAAATAATAAATTAATAACAAGTGTCAATGGAATTGTCTGGATGGATATAACTCCTGTATCACCCGTTGTAGGGGGTGAGAATTGTGTCATACAATATAATGGGACGACATGGGTATTGACGGGCGACAGTGGACGTGTATCCTATAGCTATGATGGAATAACATGGGTAAGATCCACCTCCGCAGGAGCTATTTTTACATTAACCTGTAATCCGGTTGTATGGAATGGTCGTCTATGGGTAGCCGCAGGAACCAATAATACTGGAGGGGTAACGGCCTATAGTAGTGATGGAATTAATTGGCTACAGGGAACTGTAACATATACCTTGGGCACGCCTTATTCTATTGGCTGGAACGGCTCACTCTTTGTTATAGGGAGTACAGAAGGTATTGGGTATAGTTATGATGGAATAACATGGTACATCTCTGAATATATCCCAATTCCATTGATACCGATTGCTATACGTTCTATCGCATGGACAGGCACTCTTTGGACTGCTGCAGGAATTCTTAATAGTACGAATGGAGTGGTAGTCTATAGTTATAATGGAGTTAGATGGTATGGTTCAAATGGTTCTGTTGTTGTATCGGAACAGGGGCGGGTAGTAACACCCAATCGTGTAAATCCTTATAGTGGAAACACTCTTCCACCTCCTGTTCTAAATCAGGGAATTACAACGAGTGGTGGATATGGAATCTTTACATCAAACGCAAATAATCTGTATAAATCATCTATATTCAATTTGGATGAAACCAATGGTGTCATTGGAATAAATCAGACAATCCGGCAATACACTGATATCGCAGGTCAGCCAATACAATCTGCTCTAGAAATTTCAGGGGGAGCCCTTAATGTGAATACCTATATTTCAGTCCCAGGACTATATTTGACTGCGAGCAATGTAGCCGCAGGATCAGGAGGACGAATTGAATTGAATGACGCTGTGAATGGGTTCGCATGGCGAATTGATAACAATCCAACCGGGTTTAATCGTTTAAAGATACAATCAAAGGCTGGAGACGATCCAATTCAACTTGTGATGGATATGAGAAATGATGTTCAAAATGTAGGAATAGGCATTGAAGCGGATACTACAAATAAATTAAGGGTCTCGGGAAATGTTCGTATAACAGGAAATCTAACGGTGAATGGCACCAAAAGTTTTTTAATTGACCACCCGAATCCTGCTCTGAAAGATACACATTCTCTAAGACACTGTTGTGTAGAGGGACCCAGTCGGGGGGAAACCCTGAATCGATGGATGCTTACAACAAGCAATCTATCCTGTATTCAAGCTCTTCCAAGTTATTCACCCTATCTTAATGAGAACTGGCAGTTCTTTGTAAGTGCCAAGGAATCCTTTGGTACTGGCTATATCATTCTATCAGAAGATGAAACCTTTTTTACATTACATGCCAGTGAAGATGGAATCTATTCTGTTGTCGGAATTGCCACACGAAAAGATAAGGCAGCCCTATCCTTTGATGAGAAGGGGGTTGAATGTTTGAAAGAGTAAATAGGATATAGGATATAGACTTTTAAAAATATATGCGCATTTTATGGACATATATTTTTAACGGAACAATACATTAGAATGTCGGGACGTAAGACCCTTGATATTGATAATATTACCTTGCGAACAATCCGTGCCATCAATCCCCAGAACAATCTGAATCCCACGGCGAATTATATTCTCGCAGCAGATGGTTCTGGGAATGCCACTTGGGTGAATACCATTGTAAATATCAACACGTACGGCACAGGACTTACAGGGGCCTCTGGTACTGGTCCTACTGGACCGGCTGGAGGAGAAACAGGAAGCACAGGGCCTACTGGGCCGGCTGGAGGAGGTACAGGAAGCACAGGGCCTACTGGACCAGCGGGATTAGGGTCTTACATTTCCGCAACTTACGCTGGGGATAACGTTACCCCAACAGCCGGTCAATGGTCATTTAGTAATACTCTTGGTCTTCTGATCGGGAATACGCCTATTGTCAGCACGTTTATGGCTTACCTAAAGACTCTTACTGCTGGTGGTAATGTGAGTCTTGAATACATTAATGCCACACTTAACACTGTCCCTTTCCCTCCAGTATTTATTTTCACTGCTCCTTCCCCCGTGTTATCAAATGGAGTTTGGCAGATTGATCCATTAACCACTCCGCCCCAAGGGCTTCCCACAGGTGACGTGTTTAACTTCTGGGTTGAAGGACTTAGCCCCTATGGATCCACTGGGCCAACAGGACCCGCTGGAGGAGGTACAGGTAGCACGGGGCCAACAGGATCTGATTCATCAGTGACTGGTCCAACAGGCTACACGGGGCCTCTAGGAACGGGTCCAACAGGACCTAGTTCATTGGTAACTGGTCCAACAGGCTACACCGGGCCTCTAGGAACGGGTCCAACAGGACCTAGTTCATTGGTGACTGGTCCAACAGGCTACACGGGGCCTCTAGAAACGGGTCCAACAGGGCCTGGTTCATTGGTGACTGGTCCAACAGGCTACACCGGGCCTCTAGGAACGGGTCCAACAGGACCTAGTTCATTGGTGACTGGTCCAACAGGCTACACGGGGCCTCTAGGAACGGGTCCAACAGGGCCTGGTTCATCAGTGACAGGCTACACGGGGCCCACAGGTCCTGCGGGAGGCGGAACAGGGAACACGGGATCCACAGGTCCCGCAGGAACTGGATTCAATCTCTTGTTTCCCTATATCATACCTGTCGCTTACACTCTTACTGCCTCCGATGGAACTATGGTAATCAGTAATAATTATGCAACCATTACAGCAACCAGTGTGGGAGGTTGGACACACAATACATATTCACCTCTATCGTATAGCGGTCCCATTGCGGTCAGTTGTAAAGCATTACCAAATTCAACAAATCCCAGTTTTTTTATGGGATTGACGGAAACTACAAGTGCTGATTATGCCGTCTTTAATTATGCACTTTGGTTCACTGGAGGAAGTGTTAGCGTGTATCAAAATGGGTCTTCCATTACAAGTCTTGGCACGTATTTGACCACAGATCTCTTTATGATTGCATACAGTGGATACAATGGATCCAATGTAAGTTATTACAAAAATAGTGTCCTGGTCTATGGTCCTGTTTCACGCGCAGGAACGAGTCCCCTTTACATGAATTTTTCGTTTGAGGCTCCTTCCATTGTACAAACCATTGGTTGGACTACCTTGATCATTGGTCCAACAGGACCGACAGGGGCTGCAGGAGGCGGGACAGGGGCCACAGGTCCAACCGGTCCAACAGGTGTTACGGGAGCCACTGGTCCAGCAGGACCCACTGGTCCAACTGGGGCACAAGGACTGGTAGGTAGTATAACATATACTGTAACTAATTCAGGTTCTAGTGCATATGTAATAAATGGTAGTAATAACCCTACCATAAATTTACTGAGGGGATTAACTTACTATTTTAGTGTAAGTGCTAGCGGTCATCCTTTTTGGATTAAAACAAGTCCCGTCACAGGTACTGGTAGTGCTTATTCTTCAGGAGTAACAAATAATGGTATAGATGTTGGCACAATTACATTTACTGTGCCTTTAGATGCTCCATCAACCTTGTACTATATTTGTCAAATCCATTCTGCTATGCAAGGGCAATTCAGTATAAGTAATATAGGTGTAACAGGTTCCACAGGTCCGACGGGTGCCGCGGGAGGTGGAACAGGAGCTACAGGTCCGACGGGTGCCGCAGGAGGTGGAACGGGAAATACAGGACCCACAGGTCCTGCGGGAGGTGGAACAGGAGCCACGGGTCCCACCGGTTCAGTTCTTATCTATGCTACTGTCTTTGACGGGGGAAATGCTTCCACGAATTATATCATTGGGCCGGTATTCAACTGTGGTGGAGCACAGTAGGCTTTCATTGTGAAACAATGAAAGCACTACCTGTGTTCCACCAGAGAAAAACCGTTTTGATTATGAAATAATCAAAACGGCATGAGCACAGTGATGAGTCTAAATATTCATGAATTACATCAGAGGAGGGATGTCTCACATCACATTTCAATTACGACGGGATACGTCCGCTAATTGGACGCTTTATAATCCCACGTTATTAAATGGCGAAATGGGGATTAATACCGATACCTATCAGTTTAAGTTGGGGGATGGAACCAGTACTTGGACTCAGTTGCCTTATAATGGATTGTTTGGACCTGATGGGCCAACGGGACCTACTGGCGCAGGAGGAACAGGCTTTACGGGGCCAACAGGGCCAACAGGGGGTACTGGAGCAACAGGGCCTACAGGACCTTCACGAACTGGTTTAACTGGCGATACTGGACCTACTGGTTCTACTGGTCCTACTGGACCAAGAGGACCTGCTGGTGATACTGGGTCAATAGGACCAACAGGACCGACAGGAACTAGAACAGGACCTACGGGTTCGACAGGTATCGCAGGAACAGGATTTACGGGTCCAACAGGACCTTCACGAACAGGATCCACAGGACCTATAGGAAATACAGGACCAATAGGCCCTACTGGTTTCACATATACTGGACCTCAAGGGCCAGCAACAGTAAGACTAGTAACAACAGGATATATCGAGGTTGCATTTACAGCCTCTGCGTTTTCTACTACAATATATGATGTATCAACTAATTTTCCAACATCGATTGGGTCATGGGCTGTACCAACATCAACAACTCTTGTGCTAACCTTTAACGGTTCCTATAACCTATCTGTTCCTCCTAATTTTACAGGTACTGCCGCTTGGTGGAACGGAACTACATGGAGAACAAATATGATATCTACTACAGGTAGTTCTCCTCAGACATGTACGCTTAAGTTTATTAGTTCACAATGGGTATTAACATTTACAGTATCATATACGGGAGCCTCCAATTATGGGACCTATGGATTTGTCCTACAAATGAACATGTTTAACTAAATAAATAGAAATATAGATTTATTACAGAGGATGCCGTTGGTTCAATTTCAACCAAGACATGATATATCAAATAATTGGAGTTATAGCACACTTTTAGATCAAGGGGAAATGGGAATTGATTTGACCAACCTTCAGTTTAAATTAGGAGATGGCACAACTGTTTGGGGCCTTCTTCCATTTGGAGGTTCAACGGGTCCTACAGGAGTTACAGGACCTACTGGATTCGGAGGACTTGCCAGTACAGGCTATACTGGATTCTCAGGAATTCAAACTGGAATCACAGGGGCTACGGGTCCTACTGTTACAGGTCCGACTGGAAACACAGGAGCTACTGGTCCCACTGGTAATACAGGTCTCACGGGAATTACTGGTACTGGTCCAACTGGTTCTATAGGTTCAACTGGCCCTACAGGTGCTACAGGCCCAACAGGATTCGCACAAACAGGAATGACAGGTCCTACCGGCTTGACACAAGTCACAGGACCAACAGGTGCTACAGGTTTAACCGGTGCTACAGGACCTACTGGATTGGCACCAACCGGTCCTACGGGTTCAGGGTCTGGAGGAGGAATTATAAAAGGATATATACAGGTAGCATTTAATGGTGCCTCTTTTTCAACTGTAACCTATGATACATCTCAGTTTCCTTCTTCTATTGGAACAGTCGCAGTTCGTGATGGATCAAATATTGATATATCATTCAATACTTCCTATAATGTAGCATCTATACAGCCCAATATAACAGGGCTTTCCTATTGGTATGGCTCGTTTTCTGCCTCCATCACACCAGCATTCACAGGTTGGAGAACTCAAATGATATATCCTGGCATCTATGTAAATTCACAGCCATTTCAACAAGTATCCTTGGTATATACTGATAGTCGTTGGGTTTTAACAATCTTTATAGCATCAGCAAACACATTTGTAAATAGCGCAAACTCATCAAGTGGATATGGATATGTTCTACATATAACTGCATTTAACTAGAAGAAAAAGGAGTAAGCAATAAATATGTTATTATATTTATACATATAATAACAGAGTCTATGCCCTTTATACAATTACAATTTCGTCGTGATACACCAAGTAACTGGTCATCACAGAATCCTATTTTAGCAAGTGGTGAAATTGGGATTAATACAGTCACCTATCAGTTTAAAATAGGAGATGGTACAACAAATTGGAATTTACTTCCCTACGCAGGAATTATTGGTCCTACAGGTCAAATAGGTCCCTCTCTAGCCGGTACAGGAAATACGGGATCCATTGGAACTACTGGTCCCACTGGTGCCACGGGTCCTACAGGAGCATTTCCAACAGGTCCAACTAGTTCTACAGGGTTTACTGGTTCTACAGGCCCGACAGGTTATACAGGAATCCAAACAACAGGACCTACGGGTTCCACGGGATTGACAGGACCCACGGGACTCACAGGACCAAATGCTTTTACAGGCCTTACGGGTAATACGGGACCGACTGGACAAGGTCCAACTGGTTTTACGGGGCCTACAAGCATTTTTACAGGTCCAACAGGCCCTACCTCTACAGGTCCAACAGGCCCATCTGCTGGAGGAGGAGGGAATACAGTTACAACCGGCTATCTGCTAGTTGTATTAGCAGCAGCACCTACGAATAATTTTACAAGTATTCTAGATACTAATTTTCCTTCTTCTATTGGCGTTTGGACCTATGTTTCTACAACACAAATATTATTAGCATTTAATTCAACTACGTATAATATATCGACCTTACCACCTAATATAAATGGGTCAATTGATTATTATAGCGGTACCTCTCCCAATCAACTTTGGAAATCACAAATGATTAGTCCAGGTATATATTCTGGCAATAATCTACAAACAACACTACAGTGGTCGCCTAGTGGATATACAAATCAATGGGTATTATACATTTATATTAATGGGAGTGTTTTTACAAATACATCTTCTATTGGCAGTACGTATAATTGTGTTATTTATTTAAATGTTTTTAATTAGATATGGCATTAAATCCGCCGTTATGTATGCTCGTATTTTATGATGGGTCACCATCTGGTGCAGGTACAAATCTGTATAATGTAACCCTGCAGATTACAGCTCAAGATTATGATCAAGGTAACAGTCAATATAATGGAAATACCCTTACGGTCGGTATGTGGACAACAAATGCATTAAATGGATTTGTATTTCGTATACAGCAAATTATAAGTCAAACAGCAAGTACTGTAGTTTTAGTACTTGAAGATGTAAATGGTGCAAATGCCCTTATAGCTCCACAATACTCAGGGACTGGTTCAGGGGGTGGCCCCGAACCCGATGCAAATGGATACGTCTTTGAATTAAATCCAAATGGGCTTGCTGCTTTAACCGCAGTGAATTCTCCTCCAACTATTACATTCACAGATTCTATTCTCGGCCGTTTTATCTTCAATCAACCCGCATCTGGAGGCGGAGGTGGAACAGGAGCCACTGGAGCCACAGGATCTCCTGGAACAACTGGTTCTACAGGATCTACGGGGGCTACTGGTGCTACTGGGGCGACTGGTTCTGCGGGAGCTACTGGGGCTACTGGGGAGACAGGAGCCACTGGTGAAACTGGGGCTACTGGTGAGACTGGTGCTACAGGTGAAACTGGATCGACTGGTGAAACTGGAGCCACTGGTGAAACAGGAGCTATTGGTGAAACTGGGGCTACTGGTGAGACAGGAGCCACGGGTGAGACTGGAACAACAGGTGAAACTGGGGCTACTGGTGAAACTGGGGCTACGGGTGAGACAGGAGCAACAGGTGAAACTGGTGTCACTGGGGAAACTGGTGCCACAGGGGAGACTGGTTCAACTGGCGAAACTGGATCGACTGGAGAAACAGGGGCTACTGGTGAAACTGGGGCTACTGGAGAGACTGGATCCACTGGGGAAACTGGTGCCACTGGGGAAACTGGAGCCACTGGTGAGACTGGTTCCACTGGTGAGACTGGTTCCACTGGTGAGACGGGAGCAACAGGAGAGAATGGATC
>Ga0209550_10003335_pt1 | contig 15303 bp, 9 predicted proteins | sample LauGreSuBDMM15SN_2_FD_187567 | JGI IMG/M metagenome (GOLD analysis project Ga0209550, IMG submission 187567) | Freshwater lake microbial communities from Lake Michigan, USA - Su13.BD.MM15.SN (SPAdes) (version 5) | ecosystem: Environmental > Aquatic > Freshwater > Lake | place: Lake Michigan, USA...
CACAGTGGCGGAGAAATATAACACCTGTTATGTTGCCATTGGAAGGGTCAATCTGATCCTTGAATTGATCGCGCAGAGCTCCTTGAGTCAACCGGCCAAGGATAGGATTCAGGGTCAAGCAAGTTTCTTAAGGGGTCTGTTGTATTTCGAATTAGTTAGGTATTTTGGTGGTGTTTCTTTATATCTCGCCCCGGTTAAGGGTGTAGATGATGCATATCTTCCAAGAGCCACAACCATTCAAGTATATCAGGCAATTATTGGTGACCTAAATCTTGCCATCGAAAAGTTAAGTGCACCTACTTTTCCTCAAAATGGGCAAGCAAACGATGGTTCGGCTAGGATGTTACTTGCAAATGTTTATTTGACTTTAAAGGATTACCCAAAAGCTGAGGCTGAGCTAAAGCAAGTGACAGGAATGGGATATTCTTTATTGAATAAATATGAAAGTTTATATCAATTGAACAACAAGAATAGTGTTGAATCCATTTTTTCGGTTCAATACCAGCAAGGTAATCAAGGGCAGCAAAGTTCTTTTCTATATAATTTCCTTCCCTTATCATCAGATGTCAGTTTGATCACGAAATTCCCATCTGCAAATACTCAGGGGGGAGGATGGAATACGCCAACCTTTGAAATGATGGAAGCCTACGAAAAGGGAGATTTACGGTTGGACGCTTCCATTGGCATTGTAGAAGGGACGGGACAGATCGGCAATATGTTTATTGAAAAATTTAGGAGTCCTGTTGATTTTACAGCTACCCCGGGTAAGCGGACCTATCTATTTGTTAAGAAATTCCTAACTCCGCATTCCCTCGTTCAGAATACGGATGATAATTTACACATCTATCGATTTGCAGAAGCACTACTTTCCTTAGCGGAAGTATTGAACGAGCAAGGAAAGTCTGCCGAATCACTTATTTATTTGAATCAAGTTAGGGTTAGAGCTGGTTTGAAGCCAACTACTGAGACCAATCAGAATCTTTTAAGAGAGATTATTGCCAAAGAAAGACGTGTTGAATTGGCTTTTGAAAACAAAAGATGGTTGGACTTGGTAAGAACAGGAAAAGCTATTGAAGTCATGAATTTGAATGGAAAATACCTCAAAACCTTTTATGCTGGGTCGTCATATTTGCCAGATATAAGTTATAAATTGACTTCTGATAAGTTATTATTTCCTATTCCACTAAGGGAGATCAAAGTAGGTAAATTGGAGCAAAACCCAGGTTATTAATTCAAAAATATTATAAATTACATAATCTATCCATCAAAATAACCTTAATACAAGATAAAACTTGTATTAAGGTTATTTTAATTGTTGTTTAAAATGGATTTAATTTTGAAATTATTTGTTTTCAATCGATTTTATTTCGGTTCTATTCATTTCTTTATAATTCTACTTTTAATGGCTTCTTGTGAGAAGAAGTCAGAGTCCGGTTCCGAGACTATCGAAATCCCGGATCAGGTCAGCTATAATTTTCACGTACGGCCCATCCTATCCGACAAATGCTTTTCCTGTCACGGTCCGGATGCGAACAAACGGGAAGCGGGTTTACGGTTGGACATAGAGGAAGAAGCCTACAAAGCTTTGACTGAGACTCCCGGTGCGCATGGCTTGGTTCCTGGTAAGCCGAATGAATCAGAGGTATACAAGCGAATTGTTTCCGATGATCCTACCTTCAAAATGCCTCCTCCTGAATCCAATCTTAAACTTTCCGACTCAGAGATCAGGCTGATTGAAAAATGGATCCGACAAGGTGCAATCTACGAGCCACATTGGGCATTTACTCCTCCGAAAACCCCGAAGATCCCTAACATTAAAAACAAAGATTGGCCACTGAATGAAGTTGATTATTTTATTTTGGCCAAGCAGGAAGCAAGAGGAATGGAACCCAATTCTGAGGCTGATAAAGAAGCTTTGTTAAAACGGTTAAGTCTGGACCTTACCGGTCTTCCTCCAACATTGAAAATGATGGATCAATTTCTGTCAGATAATTCACCAAAAGCTTATGAAAAGTTGGTGGACCGGTTGATCGCAAGTCCTGCTTATGGGGAAAAGATGGCTGTTTACTGGATGGATATCGCTCGATTCGCTGATTCACACGGATTTCAGGACGATAGCTACCGGAGTCAATGGCCCTGGAGAGATTGGGTAATCCATGCCTTCAACAAAAATCTCCCTTACGATAAGTTTATTACCTGGCAACTCGCAGGTGATCTAATTCCTAATTCTACCAAAGAACAATTGCTGGCAACCGGGTTCAATCGCAACCATAAAATCACGGAAGAAGGAGGAATCGTAGACGAGGAATATAGGGTTTCTTATGTCATAGACAGAACAAATACGGTGGGGAAAGCCCTGATGGGGATCACCATGGAATGTGCCGGTTGCCACGATCATAAATACGACCCTATTACCCAGAAAGAGTATTACTCGCTGTATTCCTTTTTCAATAACATTCAGGAAAGAGGAATCGAATCTGTGGTAGGCGGACCTGAGACGTATGCAAAGCGGCCTTTTATGCAAATCAGCAATGAAGACGTGGAATCCATCCTGACCTTTGTAAACAAAAAAGACACCCTTGACCTGATTGTATCAGTGATGGGGGAACTCGACTCCATCCGACCAACCTTTGTGCTGGATCGGGGGATTTATGATCAGCCTTTGGATCCTGTGGAACCCAAAACTCCCGAATCCATCCTTTCATTTGGCCCCAAATACGAAAAAAATCGCCTGGGGTTGGCTAAATGGATGTTCAGTAGGGAAAATCCACTCACTGCCAGAGTTTTTGTGAATCAGATCTGGCAGGAATTTTTTCGAAGGGGTATCGTCACCACTCCCGGGGATTTTGGCATGCAAGGTGCACTTCCTAGCCATCCAGAATTACTGGATTGGCTTTCGGTGGACCTGATGGAGAATGGCTGGGATATGAAGCGGCTGGTCCGACACTTGGTCACTTCGGCTACTTATCGGCAATCGGCCACCATCAGCGCTGAGCAATTGGAAAAGGATCCGGAGAACATGCTTTTGACCCGTGCCCCGAGGTTCCGGATAAAAGCCGAGTTTATCCGCGACCTGATCCTCGCGAGCAGCGGATTGCTTAATCCTGAGATTGGAGGACCAAGTTCCAAACCTTATCAACCTGGAGGACTTTGGGAAGGAGCTACTTCAGGCAGAGGAATCTTGTCTGTATACAAGCAGGATCATGGCGAAAAACTTTATCGAAGAGGACTCTACAATTTCATTAAAAGAACTGTTCCGCCACCTGCCATGACCATCTTTGACGGGAGCAACCGGGATCAATGTGAAGTGGAGCGCCTGATTACCAATACCCCGATCCAGGCATTGGTGATGCTCAATGATCCAACTATGCTGGAGGCATCACGCGTTTTGTCCGGGAAACTGATGCAGGAATCACGGGACCCTGAAACGAATATTTACAAAGCCTTCCGAATAATTGTTTGTCGAAAGCCTACGGAAAAAGAAATGACCGTGCTCAAAAAATACTATGAAGGAAGGATCGCAACCTTGAATGAGTCTCAGGCAGCCGATTTATTGGACGTTGGTGAATACCCGCAAGCGACCGGATTGAATCCCGTGACTTGGGCATCCCTGATGCAGGTGATTACCGCTATTTATAATTTGGAAGAAACCATTTCTAAAACCTGATATGGAAAATAATATTTTCGAGCACCGACTGAACATCAACAGAAGAAGATTTCTGTCCCAAGCAAGCCTGGGTTTAGGCAGCGTGGCTTTAGGTTCTCTGTTGATGCCCGACTTACTATCCGGAACTGGGAGCATGGATGCTGCAATGATTCCGGGATTAAGTGACTTTGCCCCCAAAGCCAAGCGGGTGATTTACCTTTTTCAGAATGGGGCACCATCTCAGATCGAATCCTTCGATTACAAACCAAAGCTGAAAGAAATGGTTGGTCAGGAGCTTCCTGATTCGGTACGGGGAGCACAAAGGTTGACAGGTATGACGGCTAATCAGTCCTCCTTTCCCTTGGTAGGCTCGTTCGCAGACTTCAAGCAATACGGCCAATCCGGAGCCTGGGTAAGTGATTTGTTTCCTTACACCTCCCGCATCGTGGATGATTTATGCATTGTTCGATCGATGCATACCGAGGCGATCAACCATGATCCCGCGCTCACATTTTTCCAGACAGGTTCTCAGCAGGGCAACAGGCCCAGTATGGGTGCTTGGTTGAGTTACGGATTAGGTAGTGAAAACAAAAACTTGCCGGCTTTCACAGTTCTACTTTCCCGAGGAATCGGTAACGGGCAAGGAGTGTATTCTAAGCTTTGGACCAACGGATTTTTGGATTCCGTGCATCAGGGCGTTCAGTTTAGCAGCGGCGAAGATCCGGTACTTTACCTCAAAGACTCCAAAGGCCTAAGCCGGGAGGAGCGAAGAGTGATGCTGGACAACATTGCGGAGCTGAACCATCTTTCTTATGAAAAATTTGGGGACCCTGAGATCAGCGCCAAAATCAAGCAATATGAAATGGCGTACCGGATGCAGACTACTGTGCCCGAGATCATGGACTTATCCAAAGAACCGGATTCTGTGATCAAGCTTTATGGCCCGGATTGCCTGGTTCCAGGTACTTACGCCGCCAATTGCCTGATGGCCAGAAAGCTGTCTGAAAGCGGAGTCCGATTTGTGCAGCTTTACCATCAGGGATGGGATCAGCATGACAACCTTCCTTACGAAATCCGCCATCAGGCAAAAGACACCGATCAGGCTTCTGCAGCTTTGGTCACCGACCTCAAGCAACGAGGCTTGCTGGATGAGACCTTGGTCATCTGGGGCGGTGAATTTGGAAGAACTAGTTACAGTCAGGGTAAACTCACTGCAGAAAGCTATGGGCGGGACCATCATCCCCGCTGCTTCAGCATCTGGATGGCCGGCGGAGGAGTGAAACCAGGTTTGGTCTATGGAGAAACCGACGAACTCGGATACAACATAGCCAAGGATCCTGTTCATATCCATGATTTCCAGGCGACGGTATTGCATATGCTGGGGCTGGACCATGAAAAACTTGTGTTCAAACATCTCGGAAGGAGATTCAGACTGACCGACGTGCGAGGCAATGTGGTCAAAGACCTGATTGCTTGATAGTACCTGTAGCTTAATAACATTAGCCCATCTATGAAAGTCAATCCTTTGAAAATAGCGGAGAGAATCCTGTTTACTGGGAATATTCTACTGCTTTTTTTCCTTCTCTTCGAATCCTTTATCCGATTGCCTGTTTGGTTTCAGTCTCTTGGAAGAATGCATCCCTTGATGCTCCATTTTCCGATTGCCCTGTTGCTTCTAGCGCTTTTGATGGAGTTTTTTCGCTTTTCTCCCAAATACATAGGCCAGGAGTTTTACCAGTCCTTTACCAAAAATCTGTTTTTATTTGCCGCTTTTACGTCATTGATTACCGCTTTGATGGGCCTTTTTCTTTCTTTGGAAGAAGGTTATTCGGGCGATGTGCTCGACAGACACAAGTGGTCTGGTACGGCCATGGTTTTCTTTGCATCCATCCTGTATTCAATTCGAAACCGGTCTTGGTATCGTGCGAAGATTGCCCGAATCAGTTCCGGAGTGACGGCTGCCACTTTGATTTTGGCAGCGCACTTTGGAGCGACTCTTACTCATGGTGATGATTTTATTCTCAGCCCGATCCTCCAGGCCCGGACAGTGACCGTTTCTTTTGAAGATGCACAAGTATTTGATCATTTGATCCTTCCAATTTTGGAAAAAAAATGCACTTCCTGTCACAATAACAGCAAATCCAAAGGAGATTTACTCCTGACCAATAAAGAGGATTTTCTGAAAGGAGGGAAAACCGGTGTCATATTCGTAGGGGGTAATCCGGAGGAAAGCCTGATTTTTCAGCGGATGCATCTTCCTCTCGATGACGAGGAACATATGCCTCCAGCCAACAAGCCTCAGTTGACAGCTGAAGAAAAGGCGCTCATTGCGCAATGGATCAAATCTGATCTGCCTTTCGAAACACGTGTTGCAACGCTTCCTGCCACGGATTCTCTTCGAATGATGGCAGAGAATTTCCTGAAACCCACATCTGTGGAAGAGGTTTATGATTTTCCTCAGGCAGACGCCGGTACTATCGAGAAACTCAACAACGAGTACCGGGTCCTAACTCCTGTTTCCAGAGATTCGCCGGCCCTCCATGTCACACTGTTTAGCAAGGCAAATTATTCAAGTGCATCAGTAGAGGAATTGGTGGCAGTGAGCGAACAGATCGTTTCACTGAACCTGGCTAAGATGCCTGTAAAGGATGCTGAAATGAAAACATTGGCCAAATTTGAAAACCTGAATCGGCTCAACCTCAATTTCACAGAGATTTCCGGTCAAGGACTTGAGCAATTGAAATCCCTTAAAAAGCTCCGACACCTTTCCCTTTCCGGAACGTCTGTAGATTATAAGTCCCTGCAGTCCCTGATGAAAAACTTTTCAAACCTCCATTCTCTGACCGTCTGGGATACGCCCATCACTCCGGCGGAAGTTGACAAGCTGCGGAAAGAGTATGTGGGAATCAAACTGGTGGCAGGCAGGGTAGAGACTGCAGAAGATATCCTTCAACTCAACCTTCCCCAATTGGCGAATAGTTCGAATATTTTCCAGGAATCAATGGTGTTGGAGTTGGGTCATCCCATCCGTGATGTGGAAATCAGGTTTTCGCTGGACGGGACCGAACCTGATCGGGAAAATTCCCCCGAGTTTATAGTGGGGAAGACAATCCTAAAGGAAGGAAAATTAGTCAAGGCCCGAGCGTATAAGGAAGGCTGGCTGGCAAGTGAAGTGAGTACTTTCAATGTGTATCAAAATAGTCACTTGCCGGATACAGTCGTGTTGCTATCCCGCCTGAACAGGGTGCATCCCGCCAACGGAGCTCAGACTTTCTTCGACAGAGAAATGGGTAAATTCAATGCCAACAGCCCGGCATGGGCAAACAATTGGGCTGGTTTCTATCAGAATAACATGGAGCTTTTGTTGGAATACAAAGTGCCTGTGTCCGTAAGTGACATTGGAATACAGATTCTGGTAGAGCCCTCAAACGTGATTTTTCCGCCCTCTTCCCTGGAATTATGGGGGGGGAATGGTCTAAACGAGTTGAAACTGATCGGAAAAATGAAACCAAAACAACCCACCCAGGAAGGGAAACCTTATATCGAGTTGATCTCATTTGAAGTAAAACCTTTCGAAGGTAAATTCTTTAAGGTGGTCGCTAAGCCCGTGGAAAAAATCCCTACCTGGAGCAAAAGAAAAGGGGGAGCAGCCTTACTCTTGGTAGATGAGATGTTTGTGAATTGAAAATGAACGAAATAATTAGATCTATGAAGTCAACTTTTATGTATAAATACATTGTTTTTATTGTGTCTTACTCATGGATATTCGTGTCATGTAATACAAACGATACTAATAATTCAGAAGAAATTCCTGAATTGATTAGTTATAATTTTGATATCCGTCCAATTCTTTCAGACAACTGTTTTGCTTGTCATGGTCGTGATGCTAATGCAAGGGAGGCAGGATTGAGGTTAGATATTGAAGAAGAAGCGTTCAAATCGCTTTCGGAAAACCCTGGAAAATATGCCATAGTCAAAGGAAATCCTCATGAATCTATAGTTTGGCAGCGCATTATGACCTCAGATGAGAATGAAGTTATGCCTCCGCCTAATTCAAACTTAACCCTGACAACACACCAAAAAAATCTAATACAAGCCTGGATCAAGCAGGGGGCGAAATATGAAAAGCACTGGGCATTTGAACGCCCTGTTTCTCATGACCTTCCTATGGTTAAAAATGTGAAGTGGCCCAAGAATTCCATTGACAACTTCATTCTGAAAAAGCAGGAAACATTGGGTATGTCACCCAACCCCGAAGCAGATCCTGAAAGTTTGCTCCGAAGAGTTAGTTTTGAACTTACTGGCCTACCACCTACCCTAGAAATGATGGATTCATTCTTGGATGATAAAAATGCAGATGCCTATGAAGTTTTAGTTGATAAACTACTTGATTCGCCTGCTTATGGGGAGCGGATGGCTACTTTATGGCTGGATATAGCACGATATTCGGATTCATATGGATACCAATTAGATAATTTACGAACTCAGTGGCCTTGGAGGGACTGGGTGATCTATGCCTTTAACAAAAATATTCCTTACGATACCTTTATCCAATGGCAATTGGCAGGTGATCTCCTGGATAGCCCTTCTAAGGAGCAACTTTTAGCCACTGGATTTAACCGTAATCATAAAATTACTGAAGAAGGGGCGGTAGATGAGGAGGAATATCGGGTTACTTATGTTGCTGACCGAACAAATACATTAGGGAAAGCTCTTTTAGGAATTACGTTGGAGTGTGCAGCCTGCCATGATCATAAATATGATCCTATTACTCAAAAAGAATATTATCAGCTTTTCTCATTTTTCAACAACATTGATGAGAGAAGGGCTACAACATCGCCAATTGATCCCTTAGTAGGTAAGCCAGATTCCTATGCCAAAAAACCTCTAATGGAAATTACTAACAAAGATGTTCGATCCATACTCTCTTTTGTGAACAAGAAGGGTAATACCAAATTGATCGTTTCTGTGATGGGTGAATTGGATACTTTGAGAAAAAATTATATTAGAGAACGTGGAATTTACAATGCTTATGGAGAAGAAGTATTTCCAGCAACACCTGCGGCCATTCTGCCTTTTTCTAAATCATCCCCATCCAATAGGCTAGGATTAGTAAATTGGTTGTTTGACCCAAAAAATCCTTTAACTGCACGTGTATTTGTCAATCTGGTCTGGAAAGATGTTTTTGGAAGAGGAATAGTTAACACACCCGGAGACTTTGGACTGCAAGGAGAACTTCCGAGCCATCCCGAACTACTTGATTGGCTTGCAATTGATTTTATGGAAAATGGATGGGATATCAAGCGATTGATGCGCCAATTAGTTACGTCTGCCACGTTTAGACAATCGGGTATCTCTGGCCTGGAAAAAATCGAATTAGATCCTGATAACAAGTATTACTCTCGGTTTTTGAGGCGTCATATGAAGGCTGAATTTATTCGAGATATGGTCTTAGCTTCAAGTGGTCTGTTGGTACCAGAAGTAGGCGGTCCCAGTGTAAAACCTTACCAGCCTCCTGGTTTGTGGGAAGGAGCAGCTGCAGGGGGATCCACCTTGGCTGAATATACACAGGACCATGGTGACGACCTGTATAGAAGAGGAATTTACACATTTGTGAAAAGAACCGTTCCATCCCCTTCAATGCTGATATTTGATGGAAGTAATAGGGACCAGTGCGAAGTAGAGCGCGGAAATACCAATACTCCCCTTCAAGCTTTGGTCATGATGAACGACCCAACTATTTTGGAAGCCTCGCGAGTATTAGCATCCAAGTTGTGGTTGGAAGATGCTACGCTAGATGAGAAGATTACAAAAGCATTTAGATTGATCCTTTGCCGACGCCCAAAAGAAAAAGAGAAAGATTTGCTCTTAGCCTATTACAGGAGTAGGAAAGAAAGCATTAATGAAACAAATGCTGCCGAATTGTTAGCCGTTGGAGAATATCCCTTTCTTGAGAAAGTTGAACCCATCGGGACGGCAGCATTGATGCATGTAATAACCGTATTATACAACTTAGAAGAAACCATTAACCGGTAAAGTGATGAATAACGAACTGAAAGAATATGGACTTAATCAAAACAGAAGGAGATTTCTGTCAAAGTTGAGTCTTGGATTGGGAAGTGTTGCTTTGGGATCGTTGTTGATGCCGGACCTCTTTAAAAGTTCCTCAATATCTGAAAATTTTTCAACACTCGGCGGAGTACCAAATTTTGCACCCAAGGCTAAGAGAGTCATTTATCTTTTTCAAAGCGGCGCACCATCTCAACTGGAATCTTTCGACTATAAACCAAGACTGAAGAATATGCTTGGAGAAAATCTTCCTGATTCTGTCCGGGGAGATCAGCGACTTACCGAGTTTACGGCAAACCAGGTTGGTGGATTACCCTTGGTTGGGTCTTTTACAGGGTTCAATCAATTCGGTTCCTCGGGGGCTTGGGTAAGCGATCTGTTTCCTCACACAGCTAAAATAGTTGATGATATTTGCATTGTCAGGTCAATGCACACAGAAGCTATAAATCATGACCCCGCACTTACTTTTTTTCAAACAGGTGCCCAACAGGGTAATCGTCCAAGTTTGGGTTCCTGGCTAAGCTATGGTTTGGGGAGTGAAAACAAAAATCTGCCTGCTTTTACCGTTTTAATTTCTAGAGGCAAAGGAAATAGCCAAGGAGTATATGCCAAACTTTGGTCAAACGGCTTCTTAGACCCAATTCACCAAGGAGTACAGTTTGGATCTGGCGAAGATCCTGTGCTCTTTCTGAAGGATCCTAAAGGGTTGAGTCGGGATGATCGTAGGGAAATGCTGGACAAACTCACCCAACTTAATAATTGGTCCTATGAAGAACTGCATGCCCCTGAGATCATATCAAAAATAAAACAATATGAAATGGCATACCGAATGCAGACTGCCGTTCCGGAAATAACGGACTTAAGTAAAGAGCCTCAGTCCGTAATAGATTTGTATGGCAAGGACTGCCTGACGCCAGGCACCTTTGCTGCCAACTGTCTTATGGCTCGCAAGTTGTCCGAAGAAGGGGTAAGATTTGTACAGTTATATCATCAAGGTTGGGATCAACATGCTAATTTACCTAATGATTTCTCCGGTCAAGCCAAAGACGTGGATCAAGCTTCTGCTGCATTAGTAACTGATCTGAAGCAACGTGGTTTGTTAGATGAAACGCTAGTCATTTGGGGTGGGGAGTTTGGGCGAACCTGTTTCAGCCAAGGACCAATTCATAAGGGAAATTACGGAAGGGATCACCATCCGCGTTGTTTCAGCATGTGGATGGCTGGAGGTGGGATTAAGCCTGGATTAGTGTTTGGAGAAACTGATGATTTCAGTTATAATATTGTCAAAGACCCTGTTCATGTTCATGATTTTCATGCCACCGTTTTGAATCAGCTTGGTCTAGATCATGAAAAATTGGTGTACAAACATATGGGTAGAAGATTCAGGTTAACTGACGTGGCAGGAAATGTAATACATGAATTGTTGGGGTAAATTAGATACTTGCATTTAACCTACGGCTGTTTCATTTTAGTGTTTGGCGATGGAATCAAAAGTTGCAATTATTGTGAAATACTGCCTCTATGAGTCCTTGCCAAATCAAAAAAATTAAAGAAAACAATAAAAAGATATAAACAATTTACCTAGCCTTATACTAGATACGTATCACTAAAATTGAAAAAAGACCATTCAACCCAACTTCGAATTAAGAGCAGATGGAGGAAATAGATCATTTTAAGGGATAGGATAATTTAATAACTATAAATTTTATTGAATTCAAAAAAGGTTTTTAACCCATATCTTAAGTAATAATCATAAGCAAAATATCCTTAAGCAATTTCGAAATGAAAAAAGACACAACAGCAAGAAGATCATTCATCAAAAAGTCTGGTCTAGCAATTTTATCTACAATAATATTACCCAATATTATTATCAGGAAATCATTTGGGCAAAATGAAAACACCATAATTGGACACGGTACACATCAATACAAGGTTGTGGAAGGTTGGGGAATGTTAAATTCAAACATAAACCCGGTAAATGACTGTCATGAAATGGTTGAGGACGCAAAGGGCAGGTTAATTATGCTTACCAATGAGGTTAAAAATAATATTATAATTTATGATAAATCGGGAAAACTTCTTGAAACGTGGGGCACCAGTTATCCTGGAGGCCATGGTTTAACGATAAGTACAGAAGGATCCGACCAGTTTTTATTCATAACAGATACAAACAGGAACCAAGTGATTAAAACGGATCTAAAGGGTAAAGAAATTTTCAAATTAGATTATCCAAAAGAAACTGGTAAATACGAATTTGCAGATCAGTTTGTACCAACGGAAACTGCCATTAATCCAAATAATGGAGATATTTATGTAGTAGATGGATATGGTTTAAACTTTGTCATTCAATATAACTCAAAAGGAGAATACATACGCCATTTTGGAGGCAGTGGAACTTCCAATGATACTTTCAATTGTTGCCATGGGATTTTAGTAGATACTCGTAATAGCAGCAATCCTATATTGATGATTACAGATCGAGCTAATATGCAGTTCAAACAGTTCACATTGGAGGGTAAATATATAGATACCATTCCAATGCCTGGATCATTTGTATGTAGACCGGTACTTAAGGGAAAGCATATTTACGCAGCAGTTTTTAGAAGCACTAACCAAGAATATCCAAATTCTGGCTACATCACTGTATTGGATGATAAAAATAAAGTTGTCTCTACTCCAGGAGGTTCAGCTCCAGAATTTATTGATGGAAAATTGCAGGAACAACAGAAAAATCGTTCTTACCTAGGATTCATGCATCCTCATGATGTTTGTGTGGATAATGATGAGAATATATATGTACCACAGTGGGCATCCAAAAAATCCTATCCCATTAAATTAGAGAGGGTTTGAAAATTTGATTCTGTCCTCTAGGTACTGAGAATCTAGATCTATGCCAGCATGTTAGAATTATGTAGCACTTCTAAAGATTGTTAGTGTTCGATACCCTATTCAGACGGGTTATCACGCCTTGGGAATTCCACAGGATAAGAATTATAAAATCGAAAAGCGTCCAATATCCAAACTTGCGTAAAATGGCAACGTTGCTGAACTGTCATTTTTTGAGTAACTCTATTTGTTGATCATTGTCACCTACCAATTTTAAGAATAAAGCTTGTCGCCAATCCAAACGTCCTTCAGGTCGGGATGTCAAAGAATAGATATAGTCAATCCCTAAAAATTTAAAAAAAAATCTCTCCTTACAATACTTCCCTCGATAGCACAGGAAGCTTCGATCGGTGAACAACATCCGGAATTCGGATTGCAAGATTTTTGGTCTGATTTTTCATCCATGATCTTTTTTTATTTATTTATTTTTTCACTTCCTGCTATAATTGTCCTTAAGTTTTCCTCGTCATCAGCATTCCAATAGCCACATTCTAACTCAAAAAATACGGATGTATATGGAATTGCCAAATCCGTTTTAATGATCAGAACATTAAAAAATCTTGCAGATGAATCAATTTTCTGAATAATAGCATCATGAATCATAGTTTTTACCTGCTTTCCTTCCAATAGATTATCGAGTTTAACTCTATAGTTTCCGATCCCTTCTGCTGCCTTTTCCGGAACAAATTCCATTTCTTTATCAATAAATATAGTAGCGTTTACATGTTTAGCTTTTTCAATTGATTGAGTTACAAATTCGACTACTTCTAATTGATCGGCATTAATAACCAGCGTTTTGATTGCCTGATTGCTTTGTTGTGGGTAGGCTGCGTCTGCTATTACGATCCAATTTCTATGGCCATATAGCTGTAAGGTTCTCTCCACCTCCGATTTCCAGTCCTGTAAATTCGTCTTTTCTACGACAGTTGGTTCTTGAGTCGCAGGCTTCGTACATGATAACAAGGTTACCGTGACTGCAAAAACTGAAATTATTTTTCTAATTGTTAGTTTTGAACTCATAGATCATTTTTTTTAGGTGCGAGCCTTTTCAAAAGGTTCGCATTTTGGATAGTGGAAGCGTACACCAACGTTTTGCAGCTAAAAGAAGTTGGCGATTTCGGATACAAAAACTGTCTGCTACCACTGAACTGATACGAAGAACAAAGCTTCATTTAACACTGCACCGCCAATTTCTTATAGGTGCTGCTGGCAGCTGGTTTTCTTCTCAATCCTTCAATTCTGCCTTCAATTTGTCCCATGTTTCGTTCGATAAAATTGATTTGTATTCTTTCTCTTTACCTTTGCTGTATTCAATGATATATTCTGCTCTATCTTTTGAGTCTGGGTGAGTGCTAATCCATGTTAAATATTTTATTGCTTCATGTTCTGTGTCTGAAAGTTTATATAAGAAGTCTGCAAACGGTTCGGGATTTATATTTGCATTTACCAAATAGTCAACGGCTTTTATATCCGCTTCTTTTTCTAAACTTCTGTCAAATGCGGAGGAAGAAAGCATTTTTGCAGTCTCCCTGATAACTTCAGCACCACTATTTCCAGTTGTAATGGAAATTAAAACTGAAAGCCCAATTTCTTTTACTAATTTCTTCATTACATGATTCAATTCTATGTGTGCAATTTCATGGCAAACTACGCCTACTAATTCTTCTTGATTGTCAGAATTTAATATTAGACCACTGTATATAATTAGATGTCCATTTGGCAAAGCAAATGCGTTAACATCTTCTTTGTCAAGGATATGAATCTTTAACTTACTTCTATCAATTTTATTTGTTTTACAGACTTGTGTTACAATGCTGTCAACCGAGTTAACTACAAGAGTGTTTTTTACTTCTTTCTCTGACTTTTTGAAAACTTCCCAAAAAAGTTCTCCTAGTTTTTGCTCTGTCTTGTCTGTTACTTGCTGGACTTTAAAAATTTTCATCCAGTCAATTTGAGTTAGGACATACCAAGTTCCGAAAAAAAGAAGTATGGTTATTAGACCTTGTATGATAGGCTTTTTCATGAATTTGATTTGCAAATTAAGTTTGTCAATGACCCATAAAACCACCATTCTACATGGAGTCCTTTCCTTGTTTGAATTGCAGTATAAATTGTTGCAATAAATTCAGTAAGGTTGAAAATTATTACTGCAATTATGTAGGCAATGTATTTGCTTGTGATTGTCTCATCTGTGAATATTATTGATATTGTCCACCAAAATCCAGCATTACTGATCCGTTGGGTCTAATGTCGATGAAATTACCCCCGAAAATCCTGTCCAGCATTGGGGATAGGTAAATTTTAGGGATCAAGGATTTTCCGGTGGTGGGACTTTCGGCATTGGCACCATCCGATTTGGCCTTCATGTAACCTTTTTGAAGCTTGGCTTCCATGTACTTTTCGTATTGCTCGAAAGTCATGGAAGTTACCGGGCGATAATCCAGGTTTCCTACCTTCTCATAAATCGTGTAGGTTTTGGTCAACGAATCAACTTCCACCTTGGTTTTTATGTTATCGGGGTCTTCGAGGAAAAGCGGTGAACGACTTGGCGGATTGGAAAACTTGTCGCCCAATCGGTCGCCAATTCGAAAATTGGGTTTTACACCTGGCTTATATTCTTTGGTTTTGGTGCTGTCATCATCGTCCAAAAATCCCTGCGCTTGAGCAGAAAAGCCCGCAAAAACCAAGAACAGAAACCGCAG
>Ga0209550_10003337_pt1 | contig 15295 bp, 14 predicted proteins | sample LauGreSuBDMM15SN_2_FD_187567 | JGI IMG/M metagenome (GOLD analysis project Ga0209550, IMG submission 187567) | Freshwater lake microbial communities from Lake Michigan, USA - Su13.BD.MM15.SN (SPAdes) (version 5) | ecosystem: Environmental > Aquatic > Freshwater > Lake | place: Lake Michigan...
GCAGCGTGTGCCTGGAGGCACGCCTACACGCCTGCGTGTGCCGCCTGCACGCCAGGTGGCTGCGGCTAGATCGAGGTCCCCTCATCACGACCTGCCGCTCGTCTCCAGCTCCGGCCGAGGCTCGGGCGCCGCGGGCATCGCTGGCTGCGGACTCGGGGCCAGCATGAGGCCGTAGCCGATGACGGCAAGGCAGCTGAATGAGATTGCGGCTGAGAGTACCGGTAGCACGAGGGCGACGTCCTCGCCGCGCGCGGCCGCCTGCAGCGCCGAGAGCGCCTCGCTGCCGCCCGCAAACGCGCCGACGACGAGCGTGGCGCACAGCGCGGGGAAGAGGATATTGGTGGAGAGGCCCGTTTTGACTAGGAGACGCTCCCACCACGTGTAGACCTGTGGCTGGAACAGGGCTGATCGGAGCGTGTCGAGCTGGCCGTTGACGAGCGACTTGACGGTGGCGGCGCGGTGCAGCGGCATCGGGAACGCAGCGTAACGGCTGGTGGGGAAAAGGCGCGCCATCACATTCGGGATCGCATCGACGTAGCCAGTCCGCCGGTGCTCCGCCATCACGCTATCGAGGCCCGAGCGCGAGATGACGTACGCGGTGGTGCCGAGAACGCTGTCGGCGTTGCAGCGCAGCCGCAGGATCGAGTTGCGCCAGCTCTCGCCCTCGCCATCCTTGCCGAGGCTCTCCACCGACAGACCAGGCACATACATGATGTACGCGAGGTGCACCATGTCGGGGGAGCGGCCGCCCGGGCAGAGTACGCGATGGCCGCCGCCCAGGAACTCGCGGATGGCGTCGAGCGTGGGCTGCGCGATGCGCGGCGAGACGGACAGGTTGTCCTCGAGCACGAGCACGTTGAGCGGCTCCGACGTCGGTCGGTCGGCGAAGCGCGCCTGCGCCTCGGCGAGCACCGCGATGTGAGAGTTGTAGCAGCCTCGCACGCGGTCCTGGTCGTCGGTGGCAAACTCGCGCACCTCGCAGAGCTCACCCAGCCCCAGCTCGTTGAGGCTTTTGAGCGCCGTCTCCAGCCGCGGATTGCTGCCGTCGGGCTTGGGGCACGTGATCAGAAACACAGCATCGAGAAAGGACCAGTCGATCTTCGGCCTCTCCTCATGTGACAGCGTCTTCATGAGCTCAGTGGAGAACTCGCGGCCGAGGCGCTCGAACACGGAGCCCGTGCGCATGACCGGCGCAGAGCGCCGGCGTTGCTGCTGCTGGTGATGGTGGAGGTGGCGGGCAACGGTGGTGGTAGTGGCAGGCTGCTGGCACTGGAATGCCGCAGCGGCGCCACGGAGCATCGGCAGCGTCAGACTCAACAGCAGCGGCAGCGAAGCGGAAGCAGGGCGTGTTGACGAGCTCATTGGGGCTCGTTCGGTCTTTTCAACACCTTGATCACGGGTCGGCAGCGACCCTGCCGCGCGGCGGCTGCTGTTCGGGGGCGAAGGACACTAATGAAGGTGCATGGGCGAGCTTGTTGACGACACCGGGCGAGATCGCCTATCTGGAAATCGGAATCGAGCGTCCCTCTGGTTCCAGAAGAATACCCCTCAATGGGGGCTGCGTGCGCGAATATCTGCCAGAGGGTACAAGACAGGGCAAAAGTAGCAAAACGGTTGTCGAATTCCGCGTGAACCAGGACCGTTTAACACATGCAGGATGTGTTGGGCGAGGTCTTCTCCACCGCGTGGGAGATCGCCTGCGGCAAGGATGGCGAGATCGACCAGGCTTTCTGGGCGCACGTGCGGCTGCTCGCCGAAAAGTGCCGCAGCGATGAAGACTTTCAGGGCCTTCTCGGCGTGCTGCTGCAGATCTCGCTCTCGGACAGGCCGCCGCCCTTTGACCGCGAGCCAATCTACCGATGGAACGTCGACCAGCGCGCGCGCCATGGGCTGCGCCCCGTGCGTCGCAAGCGTGCGGACCTCCAAAGCACCGCCGCGTCGGCCGAGCGCCACCGGAGCTCGACGATGAGCCGCAAGGAGAAGCGCGAGCGGCTGCGACTCATCCTGGACGGCGGTGCTCCCGACGCGACCGTCCTCGAGAAGGACGATCTCGCGCGCTTCGTGCTTGACGACGCCGAGGCGCGCGATCATTTCTTCGCGGAGGAGCGCGAGCTCCTCGCGGAAGAGATGCAGTTTGCGATGCGCAAGCTCGTCAAGGCGGCAAACCATTGGAAGGCCAAGGCGGAGGGTCTCGAACTCGCGCTCGAAGAGGCGCAGGAGAAGAAGCCCGAGGAGGAGGAGATCGACTTTGGCATCGAGGAGGACGTACTGCGCGCCGCGGCGGGCGGTGGCGGCGCCGCCAGCGTCATCTTGAGCACCGAGGGGGCGCCCACGGCCTCCGCCCAGGGAGCCGGCGCCGGCGCTGGCGCCGGTAGAGCGGCACCGGCCGGTAAGGCGGCACCGGCGGCACCAGCCAAGGAGCTCGAGGCCAAGGCCTCGCAGCTCAAGCGCATCGACAAGCACGCCGAGAACGTCGAGCTCGAGCCGCTGAGCGATCTTCTGCTGTCCGATCACGAGGACGTTTGCGTCAAGGCCGCTCTGCAGATTGCCGCCCTGTGTGCACGTGATGGAGAGCGGTGTGGTCGGCTGGCGGAGGTGGGTGCGCTCCCACGCATCGTCGCGCTGCTCGACCGCGACTCCTTCGCGACGCGCTCGCTCCTCGACGTCATGAACAGCCTGCAGGCGCTCGCCGCGAATCGCATGCATCATCCCGCGCTGCTGACCCAGCTCGTCCAGGCGAATGGGCCGAAACGACTCGTACGGCTCGTCGGCTCGTCGCAGCCGGAGCTCGCTAGGACGGCGCTCCAGATGGTGCGCTCGCTCGTGGACCACAAGCCCTGCCGCGGCGCGTTCGTGAGCGAGGCGGGGGTGCTCCCGCCACTGCTGCGCTGCCTGCGTCCGGGGATGCCGACCCCATCCGTCGAGCCGGCGGCGGCGGCACTTGCGATCCTCGTGCGTTTCGAGCCGCCCTGCTGCGCCGCGGTGCTCGAAGGGGGCGGGATGTCGTTGCTCGTGCAGCTCCTCAGCCGCGGCGCCAACTCGCTCGCGGCGCACTCGGCGTGCTCGGCGATCGCCTCGCTCACACGAGATCCACTCGTGGGCTCGGACGCCCAACGGCGCGCACTCGAGGCGAAGGCGGTGCAGGAGACGCTCCCATTGCTTGATGGGGTACTCGGTGGCTCGGCGGCGACGGCCGCGACCGCGAGCGCCGCGTGCAACTGCCTGGGCGCGCTCTGCACGGGCTCGTCCGCCCTCGCGGCCGAGCTGCGTGAGATGGGCGCACTCACCAGCCTTGTCGGCTTACTGGCCTCGAGAGTCGCACCGAATGGGCTCAAGACGAATGCATGCGAGGCGCTCGCCGCGGCGGTGGAGAACGACGCGACGAGCTGCGCGGAGCTGCGACGGCTCGGCGCACTGCCCCTGCTCGCAATCCTCGTCAAGGGGGCGACGCGCAAGCTTGGGGTGGCGGCCGACGCCGTCCTGAGCGCGCTCATGCAGCGCGGTGACGAAATGCTCATCGCCGAGATCGAGAGCTCGATGCGCGACGCCCAGGACGGCGCGGTCCTATTGGTGCGCCAACTGCAGGGCGACGGGCGCAAGCCCGCGCGGCGCGCGGCGCTCATCCTCGACTCTTTAGCCAGGACGGGCGACGCGGCGCGCAAGCAGATCATCAAGCTGGGGGCCGTGCCGCGTCTCGTGAAGCTGATGCGGCTTGGGCACCTGGACATTGGCACCCTCAATGCCATTGGCTGCCTCGAGGTGCTCGCGCAGAACACGCCCGAAGCGCAGGACGAGGCGCGCGTCGCCGGCGTCTTCGAGGTGCTCATCAATCTGATCCGCCCGTACGACCCCGAGCGTGATCTCCCCGAGCGAGATCGGCCGAAGTCCACGTCCGCCGCAGCGTCCGCGCCCACCATGGCGCGCGCCAAGAAGGGCAGCCGCGCGATCTCGTCCACTGCGAGATCTGTGGATGACGAGGCGGAGGGGTTCGCCGACGCACGCTGGCAGAAGCACCAGTCCCAGCAGTCCCAGCGCGCGGAGGCCCTCAAGAAGATCCAGCAGACCGAAGTCCAAGCACTCTCGGCTGCCGTTGCGGAGCTCGCGGCAGAGGCGCCCGCGACGGCGCCGCTGCTGAGTGAGGCGGAGGTGGAGGAGGAGGCCGAGCTGCGTCGGCAGCAGGCGGAGGACGACGCGCCGAGTGAGACGCCGGATGCGCTCGAGCTGCGACAGAACGCCGCGCTCTGCCTCGCCTCGCTCGTCAAAGGCAACAAGGCGTCCAAAGAGGCGGCCTTCAAGGCGGGCGCCGTCGCGGCGCTCGCCACGCTGCTCGATGAGAACGCCCACCACGGCGCCGACACGCCGACCGAGGTGTCGTATCTCGCCGCGATGGCGCTGCAGGCCCTCGGGCTGCCCGACGCGGGCGCGCAGGAGAAGGCCCTCAAGGCCGCCTCGGAAGGCACACGCCCGGGCACGCCGGAGCATAAGCGATTCGCCAAGAGCATGCCCGCGCGGGTGCACACCGTCAAGGCCGTGTGGAAGCTCGAGCGGGAGCCCGAGCACTGGGGTGGCGGGGGCGGGGACGCGGCCGCCACCGGGGACGAGGGCGATCAGGAGCGCGCTGACAGGCGAGGAGCCAGGTCGAGGAGGAGGAGTTAGCGCCTTTTGTCCCTTTTATGGTCCGACGTGTCAGCCGTCACGATGTGTCACCCTGTCACAGAATGTGAATGATCAAGAGCATCCCCACGACGACGTGAACACGAGGACCCCCGGGGACGTGCGCGGCGACGTGGTGGCGTGACGCCTGATTCCGGTTTCCGCGAGTCCGGTCCGCCGTGGCACAGGCCACACGATTGCGGACTGTATATCCTTCTTTAGGAAACCCAGAACCTCAACATACCGCTGGTGAAACAAAGACATATCGATTAGCCGATCGGTGTTGCAGCTGATGGAGCAGGGACGACGACATGTACAAGTCTCCAGACAAACGTGCTGCGCACAGCACAATCAAGTTCAGAGTAGCCGTGCATCTGCCGAAACAGCTGCCAAGATGTTTGCAACTGCGGTACCATCACCTCTGAGAGTGCGAGGTTGTATTCAGCGCACATCGATCGGACACAGTCATTACCTTCCCGTCCATGTTGCGAGGAGAGGTAGCACGCGCCGTCTGGGCGCATGCATCGCTTGATGGTCGCCAGCAGCGCGGGCACCAACGAAGCCACGTGAAGGACATCAGAGCCCACCACAATCTCCGCTGCCAGATCCTCCACGAGCTCGGGTGTGAAGGCCGTGCCCACCCAATCGAGGTCGACCACCTCGGCTGAGCCACCTGCCGCCGCAACCGCGGCGGCATTGCGCTGTACATTCTGTTGCAAGTTGAGGTACTGCCGGCTGTAGCGGGCCGTGTCCGAGAGCCGAACCCGAGCTCCCAGTCGCGCCGCCTCGAGCCCCAAGATCCCGACCCCAGAGCCGAGTTCCAGGACGCGCCGTCCCGGCACGTCAAGCAGAGGGAGCAGCGCGCGCAACGGCTCGACGCCTGGCCAGACGAGCGAGCCCGTACTCTCGCCGTCCGTCCGCTCTTGTACGGCGAGGGGGCGGGCGGTGGGCCGCACCGTCGCGCTAGGGTCCTGCGAGGAGGCGTAGAGCTGCGTGGAGGCGTAGATTTGCGTCACGTACCCATCGGCTTCGCGCGCGTGGTCGAGAGCTCGCGTGAGGGCCGGCGCAGCGGGCGCCCATGCGGCGAGCGAGCGGAGATTACGGGGGTCCGAGCGCGCGCAGAAGACGACTGTGCCGGCCGACTCGAGAGAAGCCGGTAAGACCTCGCCGAGCCCCCACAGGTCCCACGCCTCCTCGCCACAGCCAACAGGGACGAGGAGGGTGCAAGCCTTGCCTGGCGCCAAATTCAAGGTTTCATCAAGGAGCCTTGGGTCGGCAGCGGCGCACCGAGCCCGCTCGAGCTCTCCCGCGGCATGCTCCGTCTCGTCCTCAGCTTCCTCCTCCGACGAGAATTCGGGCACGTCCAAGTCAAAGTCAGCCTGCAGTGCCACTTGGCGAGACCGGCGCATCTCGTCGGTCTCGGGTACGTCGGGTTCGAAGGGCGCCGTATCGGGCGCAACGCAACGGCGCCACTCGTCGGTTTCGGGTTCGTCGGGTTTGGCGGGCGCCGTGTCGGGCACGATGCTGCCGCTCAGAGGCTGCGAGCACAGATCGGCATGCGCCGCGGCTGGATGCAGTGGAGGCGCACCGTTCGCTCGACCTTCAGAGACCGGGCACGACTCGTCGCTGGCTGGGTCCGAAGTACTGTGCAGCGCCCACTGTTGCAAGCTGGCCGCTCCGCTCTCGCCCCAGCATTGGCACTGGTCGCCTCGCAGTGGACCCCGGAACCAGCCAGTACTCTGCTTGAGGAGGCTACGCCTGATGCTCGACCACCAGCGACCGCTACCGCCCTCCTCAGAGAGCGCCACGAGCAGTTGGACGATCACGCGGAGGCGGCGACCTTCGGAGCCGAAGGCGGGGAACTCGCACTCGGGAATTCCATAAAATGGTTGGGTGCGGTGCACGATGGAACCGCCGTCGAAGACGACGGCCTCTCCGACTGCATAGCGCACGCTCCAGCCAGGCTCGCGATGCGATGGCACATCCACGCCGCCCGTCGGCCAGTACTCGAGACCACCACCAAGCCGGCAAGAAAAGGGGCGCAGTGGTGTGATCAGAGAGAACGCGGCACCGCGAGGCAGGCCTACCTCCCAGTCGAGATGTGGCGTGGCCTCACGCACGCCCGGCGGGCCCGCCACGCCAAAGTGTGCACCGTACAGCTTGAGACGTGGCTCCCTGCCCTCCGCGACCGCGGATGGGTCGAGGCACTGGATGACACTGTCAGCGAACGGGTCGAACAGGGCGAGGGCCTCCTCGTTCTCCGCATAGACGTAGCACATGTTGGTCGAGATGTGAGCATTAGTGCACGTCCAACGTCCGCCACCCAGAAAGAACGTGCTATCCTCGTCCATCTCCGCAGCACGGCGAAGCATGTCCCCTTCTAGAACCTTGTCGACGATCTCGTCGACGACGACATCCAATGCACGCGTGGCATCCGGTGCGAGCGGAAACCTGCCGAGACCCGTGTGTGCCAGACTCCGCAGGCCGTGCTCCGCGGTCGCGGCTGGCACGCACTCGCCTTCAGTATGCACGAGCGCAGTCTCGTCGGCGAGGCTGCGCTGCATAGCTCTGACTGGAATCGTTTTTCCCTTTCTTCTCAGCAATAATTGTGAAGAAAGTTCATAACGAAACTTAAAACCTTGCACGAAAATGGCCGGAGCCCGGTACCAGGATTTCAAAACAGACCGTCGACCACGAACGTCAATTCAGGTCATGTGCGAGCGAGGCCCCTTTCGCTGCCAAGTTCGTTCCTCCCGCTTCCCCCCGACGCCCGAGCTTCCCCTTTGCCTTTCGTGTTCCGACGTCTTAGACTTAGATCTTAATTCCACGTTCGTTACCTCCAAAAATCGTAACTGCCAGTTTGACTCAAACTCAGAGTGTACACACTCAGTAACTCACCTCATGCGAAGGGCCAGCACAATGCACATGCGTCCGATCCGGAACAACTCACAGGGCTTAGTGACGGGTGCCTACCCAGAACGCAGAAGTCAGCGCACTACTCATGCACAGAAGTTCCATCTCCATGGTTCCAGATTCTTTGGCACTGCCACTGGAGCGCTCACTCGATCGGGGCCCACCACTCGCGGCCGCGGGCATTGTTATCACTCTCATCCATCCGAGAGAATCCCCCTTTCGAGGCGCAGCTACCATCGCCCCATGCGGCGGCTCGTCTCCCGCCGCCCTATGCCCCGTGCCGTGCGCACCCACCTCAGCCCTTGAGTTTCCCCACAGCCTCAGCATCGTCTTTGTGCCACTTCCTCTCACTCGTTGTCAACCAAGTTGACCGAGACCACCTGCGTCGTGTTGAGCAGCTTACGAGTGCCACCCGCCTCGCCCTTGGCCGATGCAGGTTTCGTCACCGCCTTCGAGAACCCACCCGCAACATCCGCACCGGCGGCGTTGCCATCGACGCGCCCCAAGGCGGCGCGCGGCTTGGCGGCGGCGGCGGCGGCGGAAGGCGTCGTCGTGGGCGCACGCGGCTTCGCGCCCAGCTTCTTGGCGGCGGCGGCACCCTTGACGTTCTCAAGGCTCGTGAGCTCGATCTCGCCCGCATCTCCCGCCTCCTTGGACTGCATCTGCGCAAACGGTCGCGCGTTCGGCGGCGTCGGTTGTGATGCGCCCGGATTGGCGGCGGAGCTCGCCTCCAGTTTCGTCAGGCCACCCCCCCCAACCTCCGCGGGCGCCCCCTTTTCATCAGGCGGCGCGGGCTTGTCCCCCGCGTCCTCTGCCTGGTCGGCGGAGCGGCGCCCGCCACGGCGCGGGCGAAGTCCGAGCTCGAGTACCGGTACAGGGGCGGCCTCCTTCGCCTTGGAACGCTCTCGCTTCGAGGTGACCATCTGAGCCTCCTCAGTCTCCTCCCAATCGACATCGCTGTCCTCTTCCTCTTCCTCGTCCTCTTCCTCGTCCTCTTCATCCTCACTCCCCTCCTCGTCCTCCTCCTCTTCCTCTTCCCCCCCTTTGCGTGCGAGCTTGATCATGGACAGACGACGAGCAGCCTGCTTTGACGAAGCGGCCGCAGGCGCGGCCTTCAGAGCCGCCGCCTCCGCCGCGCCCTTTGGCGCTGGCGGAGGGGCGATGGGCAGTGCAAAGCTCGGTGCCGCAGCATGCTTCGCCTTGATCTGCGCGAGCCTCTTGTCAAGGTCTGCACAGCTGCCCACATCGCTCTTCAGCGCGGGAAGCGGCGGCACGGCCTCCATCTCTGAAGCCACGGCAGCCCTCGCGTCCTGCGCCGCGCCGCCCTGGGCAGCCCCGTTCGCGCGCGACAGCGCCTCGAGCTGACGCTGCAGCGCTCGCGCGCGCTCGTCGGCGAGGGCCATCGCCGTGTGTGCTTCGTGTGAACGTGTGTCGGCCTGCTTGCGCTCACGCACGAGCTGCACACGCAGTGAGGAGGCGAGCTCGACAGCGTCGCTCACCTGCATGCAACGCATGAAAGACGAGTCAATCGTAATCAGCTGCACACGAGGCGAGCTCAACAGCGTCGCTCACCTGCGCGCCTTGGCCTCCAGCTGCAATCATGAGCAATCATGAGCAATCAGGTGGCATCGCTCACCTCGCGCGCCTTGGCCTCGAGCTGCTGCTCGCGCTTGTGCACGCTCAGCTGCAGGTTGACGAGCTGTGGGATGGATGACAAGGAGGACTCAGCCGCAATGAGTGAAAAATGAGTCAAAGCCGCAATCAGTCGCAAGCAGTCGCAATCTGCACCCATCAGACCATCATCGGTAGGGATCGGTAGGGATCAGTAGCGCCATGAGCGCGACGAGAGGCCATCGGTCGCAATCACCTGTGGGAAGGCCGCCTTGAGCATCGCCTTAGCCTGCTTCAGGTCGGGTACCGCCTCGAGCTTCGCCACCGCCGTCTCCGACGACTCCTGGTGAACGAGTTTCGTCTGCAAGCTCACCAGCTCCGACGAGTAATGAGCGACCTTGAGGCGAAGGGCCTCTGCCTCCGCCTGGCGTGACGCCATCTCCGCCGCCGCCTCGGCCGCGGATGAGCTCGCGTCGCCGCCCTCATAGGCTGTCATCGCCTGTGACGCCTCCTCCGCCCGCAGCTCGATGGCTTGCAGCTTGAGGGCACACTGACGACGGAGCTCAATCGTCATTGCCACCTGGAGCAGCGCAACGGTTGCATTCAGTGGCCATCCGAAGCCATCCATAGCACTCAGTGCCAATCATCGCACTCACCTGCTCCCGAAGCTGCTGGCCTGCTGTAACGGCCGTCACCTCCTCCTTGAGCCATGCCGCGGGCCGCGCCGCCATCGCCGACACCGCCTGCAAGCACGGCGAAAAGCTCAGCGAAAATGCTCACCGAGGTCATCAGATAGGTCATCAGGGAAGTCATCAGAGGCACACCCAGAGGCGCACTCAGAGATGCACTCAAGAGGATCCACCTCAGAGAGATGCACCCCGCGCACCTTGTCGGCCTCATCAGCGCGTTTACCCTCCTGCTTCGCCTGCATCGAAGCCGTGGTGGCCATCGAGACGCTCGGGCGGGTAGACCCCGAGGATCCCCCCCCGGGCTTGGTGCCGCGTGCCGAGAGCGGCGGGGCGCCGTTGTGAGCGCCGTTGCCGTTCGAACCCCCGAGAGGCATTCGTGGAGTCGTGCCGCCGCCGTTGACGCCCCCTCCGCCGCCCGGACCGCCGCCCGGACCGCCGCCTTGACCGCCGCCCGGACCGGCGGTTGCTGCACCGGGGGCTCCCTGTCGGCGGGCTGCCGCCGCCTTGGCCATCTCCTCCTGAGAGCGCATCTTCTTCTGCGCGGCGACGATCTCCTCCTGCTTACGCTTGAGCACGCTCGCCTGCTTCGCGTATCTGCGCGCACCCAGCCAGTGCGCATCAGCGGCTATCAAGAGGCAACCAAAAGGTCATCAAGAGGGAATCCGCGGCCATCAAGAGGCACCCCGAAAAGGGATTGTACGATCACGGCACAATCACGATCACGGCACAATCACGGCGTCATTCTCGTACTCGAGCTCGAGCCTCGCGAGCTGCGACGCCGTCCGCTCCTCCTTGCGCTGCAATTGACGAAACTCATGCTCGCGCGCCACCTTGTGTGCCCGGTGCGACGCGGCCTCCTCCCGCTGCCTCCGCCCGATTTCGGCCTTTTGGGCCCTGATGAGCTCGATCTCGTTCTGCAGCTGCGCCACGCGCTCCGCCGCCTCGCGTTTCGCCTGGAGCACCAAAGGGTGGCGATCAGAGGCGCTCCGAGGCCATCAGAGGCCATCAGTGGCACTCACCTGGAGGACGGTCGCCTGCTGCGCGTGCTGCCGGCGCAATCTCGCGATCTCCGCCTCGAGGGCCTCGAGCTTACGCGCGTCGGCTGCCTTCCCGCTCGCCTGCACCCGTGACAGCATCACCCGGCACAGCACCGCCGTTCGCGGCACGGTCAGCGTGAGGGAAGGCGGTGAGAGTACGGGATAGGGGTTTGGGGCAAAGGGGAAGGGGTGGGGAGCTGAAGCAAGGGGTGGTGCTTCATGGATCAGTGGCGAGCAGTGGTCGTCTATCATGAGGACTTTTCAGTCGGTCAGTGGGATAGATTATGTTTGCCGACATCATCTCCATCGGGCATCGGGCTCGAGCTCGATCGAGCTCGTTCGAGATCGCTCTCAGAGCGCCGTGATGTGCGCTCGGGACGACGCGCGCACCTGGCGCATGGCCAAGGCATCGCGCTCGGTCTCGACGGCGGCGAGCTTCACTTCGAGGCTCGCGAGCTGCTGCTGCAGTGAGTTGACATCCTCCGTCACGCCGCCCTCCCCTCCGGCCAGGTCCACGCCGCCCTCGCCGCCTTCAGTAGCCGAGCTGCCGCGCCCCTCGCGCTCGCGCTGCGCCGCGAGGAGAGCCTGCTTGATGGCGAGGGACGCATTCAGAGTCTCGAGCTGCTCGGACAGCTCACCTGCGCCATGAGTGGAGCAAGGATCAGTGGACATTCATCGCCATCATCAGTGGCGCCATCAAGAGAGAGACTTCGCGATCATCAGTGGCACGCAGCCATCATCAGTTGACATATTCATCAGAGGACATATTCATCAGTGGCACTATCAAGAGTAGACTCAGCGATCATCAGTGGCACTCAGCGCCAATCACCTTGCTTGGTCTGGAATTCGAGCTCCGCCTCCATCGCCTCGGCCGCATATGCTGCCGCCTCCTCGCCGCCCTCCTCGCCCTCCGCCGCCTCCGAGGCTGGCTCCACCGTGCCCGCCTCGCCCGTCGCCGCCGCCGCCGCCGCGCCCGCAACTCCGCTGAGCGGAGCGACATGCTGTGCGATTCGCTCTCGCAGCATGCAATTCTCCTTCTCGAGCTGCGCCACACGCTTCATCAGTGCCTTCACCTGCGCCAATCAGGGAGTGGTCATCAGTGGTCATCAGTGGTCATCAGTGGTCATCAGTGGCCATAATCAGTGGCCATCAGTGGTCATTATCAGTGGCCATCAGTGGCGCTTCATCAACGCCGTTCACCTGGTCGGCTGAGGCCGCGCCCGCGCCGCTCGCACCGCCGGCGGCACTCGTCCCGAGCGCACCCAGCTGCGCGAGGGGAGGCAGCGGCGCGCCGCCCGCCTCGTAGTGCGTCAGGCGCGTCTGCAGCGTGCTGATCGTCTCCAGCAGCTCGGAGAGGCGCGCTTGCATTGGGTCCTGCGCGACCACCGGCTTGTTCTTGATTTGGCGCGCGCGGTTCGCGTACTTGAGCGTATTGAGCGTCTCCTCGAGATCGGCATCTCCGGGCGAGACACACGCGAGCATGAGCGTCTTCGAATTGCCGCCCAGTGAATCCTGCAGTACCGGCACGAGCGCACATCAGTACTCATCAGCGGCTCTCGACGAGAAGCAATCAGTGGCAATCAGTACTCATCAGCACTCGACGAGAAGCAATCAAGTTGCAGTTGGGGGCACTCGGGTGCAATCAGTGGCAATCAGGGGCACTGGGGCGCAATCAGGGGCACTCACCTGGAGCAGACGCGTGAGCTTGCTGTCGCGGTAGGGCACGTGAGAGTGCTTCTCGCAGAGCGCATTGATGACGTTCCCAAGCGCGAGAAGACCCTTGTTAATCTCAATGCCCTCCTTGAGGCGCTCTCCACTCGCCCCGGTCCGCTTCGCACGCTCAGAGCCTGCCAGGTCGACAAAGTGCAGCTTGGGCGAGAAGGTCTTGCCTTTCACCTGTCATCAGTGGTCATCAGTGGTCATCACATCAGTGGTCATCAGTGGTCATCACATCAGTGGTCATCAGTGGTCATCACATCAGTGGCCATCAGTGGTCATCAGTGGTCATAATCAGAAGGTCTTGCCTTTCACACGTCGGACTATCATCTCGCCCGTCAGTGGAACTTGATGACACTCAGATGGCACTCAGATGGCACTCCGAAGTCACTCCGTTGGCACTCCGATGTCACTCCGATGGCCAACATCGCACCTTGAGATCGAGCTCGAGAGAGAAGATGGCATGCGAGCGCGACGAGGTCGCATTCATCGCCGTGGAGCCGGTCGCGCGGTTGCGGGAGCCGTCGGCGAGCACGCGCATCGCCTCGGCCACCGAGCTCACGGCGCGCCGCTTCTGGCCGCTCAGCGTCAGGCTGCCGTCGGGAGTCTCTCGGATGGGAAGTGTCGTGAGCTTGCTCTCCTCCGCATTCCACTGGAGGAGATCTTGCACCTCCTCGCAGTAGATCTCGATGAAGGCGGCAGTCGCGCGACACTCGGTGCCCTCGGTCGCCGCGGCGCCGGCAAAGAGCGCAGCGATCGCGCGCGGGATCAGCCCAGAGTCCTCGGTGAGCGCAGTGTCCTCGGGAATCTCCGCGTCGGCTGAGCAGCTCGAGCCCATCGTGTGCGTCTTGCCGCTGCCAGTCTGGCCATACGCGAAGATGGTCGCATTGTAGCCCGAGAGTACGCTCTCCACGAGCCCCTTGACGCAGCCGTCGAAGACAGCCTCCTGAGAGGTCGCCAGGTCGTACACGTGATTGTAAGTGAACGCGCGGTCGGCGCCAATGAGCACCTGCGGCTCGCCGGCGACCTTGCGCAGGCACTCGCGCGCGCCCTCAGCCTTATCGCGGGCGAGCAGCGGCCGGATGCGCACAGCCACGGTCACGCCCTCATCGGTGGTGAAAGGGGCGGTCGCAGGACGTGCGCCAGACGCCATTCTTTGACGCGTTTTTCAAAGGCGTCGAACGAAGCGGGAGACGGCGCGTTTTCACGGGAATTGCTTTCCACATCGCGCGTGTTCACAGCCTAAGGTGAAAGTTCGACACACAGACACCGGGTATTTCCACAACCTCGACGTTCTAGAGACATTTCACACGCCGACGCTCTCCGTATCATCGTGAGACATCATCGAGAAATTCGCCCACCACGGCGCTCTTGAAGCACTGCTCGACTCGGCGCTCGAGCGTCTCCTTGAGCTCACGGTCCTTGGTCGCCCTGAGCACGATGAGCTCATCGTCCGAAATGTTCCGCAGGATCGCGGCCTCGCCCTGAATGGACCAGAACGCGACCGACTCCGCATGGCCCCGCGTGAGCACACTTATCGGTACGGCCCCCGGCGGATGCACCGGAGGGTGTGGGTCGGCGGACTCGAGGCAAAAGTGACGAAGCCGCGCGTCGAGCTCGGCAGGCGGCGCGGCGCTGTCGTGGGCGTGGCCTGAATCGAGGAGTGGGCGGACCATCATGGTGGACACGAGGAAGGGGCCCAACTGCACCGACTGGCCAGGCGCCGGCACCGCATACCCCGAGGCGAGCTGCGGCGGGATGTTCGGGCCCAGGCGCGGACCCAAAATCTCCTGCGGCAGATGGCGGTCTTGCCACACGAGCACACTGGGCGCCTTGCCCATGAACAGCGCCGTGTCGGGCGCCAGGTGGCTCGAAGGCACGCCCCGCGCCGTGTTGGGCATCGTGTGGATAGAAGGCACGCCCAGCGGGCGCAGGCACACCCCGATGCGACCGTTGAGGGCGACTTCATCCGGCTCGAGGTCGACGAAGACGAGTCGATCCTCGACGTACTCCTCGAGCATGCCAGTGCCCTGGCGCACTCGCAGCTGCGCCACAAAGCCACGGGACTGGAGCGTGCGGCGGAAGCTGAAGGCGCCGCACGGCCAATAGGTATGCTCTTCACCCCACGGCGTCTCGAAGGTGCCGCAGGCCCACGCCGGCAGCCGGCGGATGAGCCGGAGCCTCGGGCATGCGGTGCGCAGGCAGAGCACCGCAGCGTATGAGACCAGAGCACAGTAGACGAGGTGAAGCTCCTCGAGGCGCGCCAATGTACGCAGGCTGAGCACGCCAAGCGTGCCGACAGCCGTGGAGCTCAGATCGAGCACGCTCAGACGTGGCAAGTGCGTGAGCGCTGGTGTGAGGGCGGACGAAACGCACGTATCCGTCAGACCCACGAGGCCGCTCAGGCGCAGCTCGAGCAGATTCGGCAGAGAGAGAAGGGCGCGGAAAACTATCCGCGGTACATGATCCCAAGGATCGTCTGTTCCTGCGATTCGAGCCACGCTCATCAGCACTGTCTCGTGTTGCGACGTGCCCGCACAATCGAACGACCCATCCGACCCGCGAAGGCTCGCAGCCGCCCCTCTCGACGATGACAAGCGGACCGTTGGCTGGCCAATGTCTTCGATGCTCAATTGCCCACAAGAACACCGCGCCTCTCCCACGGCTGTGCAGAGC
>Ga0209550_10003340_pt1 | contig 15282 bp, 10 predicted proteins | sample LauGreSuBDMM15SN_2_FD_187567 | JGI IMG/M metagenome (GOLD analysis project Ga0209550, IMG submission 187567) | Freshwater lake microbial communities from Lake Michigan, USA - Su13.BD.MM15.SN (SPAdes) (version 5) | ecosystem: Environmental > Aquatic > Freshwater > Lake | place: Lake Michigan...
ATTAATAGATGATGAAGATTTTTGAGAATTTAGATTACCTGCTGCAACATCATTACCATTAGAACTTTTATTATTAAATTTATTTAAGGAATTATTGTCAGAATTTGCAGAACTAGAACTACCAGATAAATTGGGATTATTAGAAGACGTACTTCTATTTAAACTAGCAGCAGTATTTGGATCATATTTATTATTTATATCTGTACCAAGTTGTTTATTTTTTCCATATGATGTACTACCACCTATTTCTTGGTTAGAATCCAAACCCATTTGGCTCTTATAATCTTTGTCAGACTTATCCCCATCTTTTTCAGATGCTACACTCTTGTTTTTCCATTTTGGTATACCTACTGAATTGGCAGATCCAGAATAGGTTTCAGTTTGTTTATTTTTATCGGCTTCTGATGTTCCTGATGAATTAGAGGAAATGTTCTTATCCTTTTGCCCAAGCCCTTTTGTTCCATCAATCGATGACGAGCCCTTTGTTTTAACTTCCAATGTAGATGGATCATAATAAACTTCTGGTAATTTTTTATTTTTTACTGCTTCTTTGTAATCATCTTCATTTGTAAGTCCTACTTTTCTCATTTCCTCTCTTTGAGTTACTTGAACTGCTTTATTTGCAAATTGCTTTTTTTCTACTTCTAACTTGCTAATTTCTTCTGCTTGCTTATTCTTTTCAGTTTCTAATTTCTCTATTTCAGATTTATATTTTTCAGGATCTTTTGAAAGTTCTGTAAGTTTATCTTCTGTAGATTTTTTCTTTTCAATGATTTCAACTTCTCTATTCTTTGTAGATATTAATTTTTTTTCACTTTCCTCTTTCTCAACTTTTATCTTTTTACTTTGCATATTATTATATTTTTTTTTTGTTTCACTGCCATCTTTTTGGAAATCTAATTCTGTATTTACTTGGTCTTCTACTTCAAAAGTTGCAATGTCTAAGCCACCATTTTTTAGGACATTTTTTTCAAGTGGAATTATAAACTGAGTTTGTCCTTTCCATTCTTCAAAGTTTTCATCGAGTCCGATTTTTTCTTTGGAGATATTGGATGTTAAAGGATTTGAAAATGATTTTAAAAAATAAGAATCATCCTGACGATGTTTTAAATTATAATAAACCATATACAATGCTAATAGCTCTGAATCTTCCACTGAATAATTATAATTTTCTTTAATATATCCAGTAACTATTCTCACTATAGTATTTATGTGTCCAAAAGAGACCGAATCAGAAAACTCTAATATATCTCCTCCATATTTTCCATCTTCTTTGATTTCATATCTTTTTATCCTAACACCCCTAACGAAAGATTCCATTTCGTTTGTACTCTGCAAAAGAGCGATTTTTTTTCCTGTATCTAGGTCATTTTTTTTTGTTTCTTCGTCAGCTTTTTCATTCGATCTATTCACAAATGTCTCACGATTAAACTTTTTAAGTTTATCTTTTCTAATTTGCTTTTCTTCCGAGTTGAGTTCTAAAACTTTTTCTGAATAAACAGGTGATACAAAATATATAAATAAGGTTAATACTAAGAGAGTTTTGACTCTTCTACTGTACATGAAATACTCCAATCAAGGTTCAATAATTTTAGAGAAACCAACTTTAAAGAAATTCTTTCTTTATTAGAACTTTTATTATTAATTTTCGGCTTTTTATATTCATTCCTACAAATTCTATACTTTCACTATCTATATCTCAAAATATCTGGAAATACAAAATTTATTCCAAATATCATCCCATTTTCACGAACTTCCGGGGGAACTACTCCAAAATTTTGCCCTCTAATTGACTCAATGCAGGCATTTTCTACAATTTTCTGACCCTGACCTGCCATAAGTTTAACATCTATCACATCTCCGGTATCATTTAGAAGAAATTGGACTTTTACTTCACCGGGAAGGATCCCCTCTCTAACCACCGTCCCTGCCATATCTCGATAGGCATAATTTCCGCCACCAGGCGGATAAAAACTATTTTCAATTTTTCTCAGCATATTTTTAAAATAATGATACCCGGCCAATTGTTTACGGGGCAGTGAAATTACTTTTGAACCATCCCACCTAAATAGAAAATCCTGCTCAAACCTATAATTAAATGGAATTTTCGTCATCTCACCAGTGGATTGTTGTGTGGGGTTAGTGCTAGGCTTTGGTATGATTTTACTCATTGGGTCAGCATGAAAGATCCCAACCTCATACAGATCTACTTCTTTGTCATTTGGTTTGGTTTCTTTTTGTTCTGGACTCTTAGAAGAAGGGAGAGCTCCCATCATAAATTCATAAAATGGGCTGGATGTATGAAATCCTTGCTTTTCTGTAAGTCCCCCTGTTCCTGCCGCATCTTCATCTGAGAGGGCTTTGATCTCATCTTTTTTTTGTTTATCTTTAAATTCCTGTTCAAGTAGTACGTTATATACTTTTTCATTTGTTAGATTATTTTTTTCTATTTCTACAATACTCTCAGTTCCAATCATTTTCCAGAGCATATTTCTGGTGAATAAGTGTGATACGATTAATGACAATATCAAAACAACAAAAGCAGACGAAAAAAATAGACGTCTTTCATCTTCGGTTAGATTACTTATTTCAGAAGAGAAAGTTTCTTTCTTCATATTTTGAATCCATTTTTAAATGATTATATCCCATCTTGGTTACAACTCTACCAGAAGGAGTTCTATTGATTAGTCCAATTCTTACAAGGTAGGGCTCATAGGTATCTTCAATTGTGCGTTCCTCTTCCCCAACGATAACAGCAATTGATTTTAATCCAACGGGACCCCCTTTGTACCTTTCTATCATGGATTGCATAATATTTCTATCTAGTGAATCTAGTCCCAGATCATCTACCCCCAGCCGAATTAGTGAATCCCTACATATGTCCAAAGAGATAAAACCATTATTTTTTACGTCTGCAAAATCCCTAACTCTCTTTAATAAGTGATTAGCAATTCTTGGTGTTTTACGACTTCTTTTGCCTATTTCCAAACAGGCCTCTTCATCAATATTTAATTTTAGTATATCGGCTGATCGTACTACAATTTGTTTCATTTCTTCATCAGAGTAGTATTGTAACCGAAGTTGTATTCCAAATCTATTTTTTAATGGCTCACTTATCATTCCACTACGTGTGGTTGCACCTACAAGTGTAAAATTTTTTAAAGGTATTTGGACACTCTGGGCAGTGATTCCCTCTCCCAAAACTAAATCTATTTTATAATCCTCCATTGCAGGGTATAAAATTTCTTCTAGGTTTCTAGATAAACTGTGAATTTCATCTATAAACAATATATCTCTCTCGTTAAGAAGTGTTAAGAATCGAGCGAGGTCTGCACCTTTCGATATAACCTGAGCTGAGGTAATGGTTACGTTTGAAGAAAGTTCTTTTGCAATGATACCAGCAAGCGTAGTCTTTCCCAATCCCGGTGGTCCTGAGAGGAGGACATGGTCTAGGGATGATTCTCTTTTTTTTGTAGCTTCTATGAATATTTTTAAATTCTCTAGGATTTCTTTCTGGCCAATAAACTCATCTAAACTGGAGGGTCTGAGGGGTTCCTCGTCAATAGATGAATCTTCCGGTTGAAAAATTCTTTCAGCCAATCAATTAGGCCTTTCGGCAGTTGTCACCTGTAGACGAACTGTCTGACCGGCTCTAAGAAGTTTTATGTCAATTTTCTTACCTATTTTGGATTCTCTCACATAGGAAATTACATCTTCAGGAGTTTCAATATCTTTTGAATCCAATTTAACTATCACATCCTGGATTTGGATTCCTGTTTTAGAGGCAGGAGAGCCTTCCATGATCTGCTTTACAACCGCTCCCTTAGAATCAATAAGCTTTAATTCTTTTATATCTTCCTCTGTAATACTATCCAAACCAATCCCCAACCATGCCCTTCTGATCTTTCCATTGGTTTTCAATTCTTCCACAATTTTTTTAGCATCGTTGATCGGTATAGCAAATCCAATCCCTACAGATCCACCACTTTGGGAAGCAATCATTCGATTGATACCTATGACTTCCCCATTGATATTTAGTAAAGGCCCACCACTATTTCCCTGGTTTATAGCAGCATCTGTTTGGATATACCCAACACCACTTGAATCTATCCCACCCCTAGCAATTGCACTCACAACTCCCACAGTAAAGGATTGTTCAAAACCCAGTGGTGCCCCTATAGCAATTGCCCAATTTCCAACATGAACCTTAGAAGAATCTCCTAAAGTTGCAACGGTGAGTTCTGAATTAGAGCTAGGTTTGATTTTCAATAGAGCAATATCTAGTGTTTTATCAGCTCCAATTAATTTAGCATCGTACGTTTTTTTATTCTTAAGTTTAACTGTGAGTTTATCCATTTCCCGAATCACATGTTCGTTTGTAAGAATATAACCTTCCTCATTTAGTATTACACCAGAGCCAAGCCCATTTTGTTTTTGTTTAAATTCCCGCCCCCTTCCATTCCCATTGAAAGGTTCAAAAAATGGATCAAAGGGAAATTGGTTCTGATTAAATTTAATTGTTTTCTCGGTTGCAATAGAAACAACACTAGGTGATACAGAATCAAAGACTTCCCCAAATGCTGCCTCTAAGCTAATTGCTTGTATTTTAGCAGGTGATAATTCTTTTTTTGGGTCTGCTTGTAAGAAGAATGTTGAATTTGTTGAATGAAAAAATATTGGTGATAAAAATGTACCTAAAAGTGTAAAAAAAATCCCAACAAATAGATACTTCTTTTTAGATAGCTTCATTTATTTTTCCTCCAGAAAAATACAAATAGTAATGGAGATACTTTGATCTCTACATACCTATTTGACCAGTCAATCTTTTTACTTGTTCCCTTCATAGGAAAAACCCACATGGGAAAATAAACAAATAAATCCATCCCATATTTTTCAATCTAAGAGAAGCATAGCTTATCAAAGGTTTGCTTCTTAAAATTATTTCAATATAAGTAATAGTACTTATATGTGAGATTCTATATTCTCCAAAAAAGAATATTCAGACAGAGTTCCTTTTGGAATTTTGAGTTGTGAAATTTATAATACTCATTTTGTCCATTTTTAGCTGCTCCCCCATTGAAAAAAAAGACCCCATCAATAGTCCAAATCCAGGAATTGGAACAATTGAATTGGATCCCATGCGAAAAAATAGGGGTCTATATGCTGAACACTACCCTGCTTCTAATGAGAGAAGAATAGATCTATTTTGGAATATCATAGATTCCTTGGGTGGTGGATATTTGGGAGTGGGTACCGACCAAAATCTTAGTTTTGCAGCAAGGGCAAAAAGCGAATGGATCTTCTTAGTTGACTTTGATCCCGAAATTGTAAAAGTAAATCGACTCCATATTTTCTTTTTAAAAAATTCTCAAGACCACACAGAGTTTAAAAATTTCTGGATGAGAAAAAATAAAGAATCTACACTTAAATATTTACAAGATAAAGCGGGAAACGAGTTTACTGATTTGGAAATTGGTCTAAACATTGGTCTAAAACCGGGGATTGGAGTCCCTGAGCGCTTACAAGAATTAGATTATATGGAAAAAAACTTTTCTCTTAAGACGTTTTCAACCAAGGAAGAAGATTTTCAATTTCTGAGAAAAAGAGCATTAGAGAATAAGATCATTGCTGTGAACGGAGATTTAACTGGTACTATAACTCTTAAAGATATTTCCAAGAGGGTACTACAAAATGGTATGACCATAAATGTATTTTACACATCGAATGCTGAGGAGTATTTTAAATTTCCAACTAATTTTAGAGAAAATATAAAATCAATGCCTATATCAGAAAAGAGTGTTTTGATTAGGACTATCACCGCTGGTGCTAAAGGAATGGGTTATCCAGATGGGGAAAAGTACCCCGACTCCTTTCCATTCCATTATAATTACCAAAAAATTGGAAATTTAAAGAAATGGATGGAATATCCTAAAGAATTTAACATTCCATTTTTATTGAAGTACAGAACAAATATTGAAAAAGGATTTTCGAAAATAGAAGAGGATCCTCCAATATAAATTACTTTATGAAGTAAGCTCCTGTAAAAACATATCTTTTTTCCGCTAGCTGGCGGAAAAAAGCCAGATTTTTAGTAGTAGGAACTGTTAAAAAAGACTTTTTACAGTTCCATCATGAATGAACTTCTAAATAATATTATCTTCCCTCTTTAAAATTAAATGGAAAATTCATACTGAGTAATATTGGGGCGATCTCATCCGCAGTAATACCAGTTGAACTCAATTTATCCAAAACAGTCTTGTAGAATGATATATCTTTTGCTTTGGAATGAGCTTGGTACATATTTTCAACCTGTTTTACATATGCTTCTTTCATATCCTTTATACCGGGGGGCTTCTTTTTCTCTATAGTAGCATTGATATTTTTTTCTATTCTATAAAGTTTTTTAACTTCTCCATTGCTAGATACAAAGCTAAATGCTGTCCCTGATTTTCCTGCCCTACCCGTTCTTCCAATTCTATGCACATAACTTTCAAAATCCATGGGTAAGTCATAATTGAATACACCATCTATTTCATTTACATTGATACCTCGGGCGGCAACATCGGTTGCAACCAAAACTGAATTGGTTCCTTTTCTAAATGAATCTAGTACTTGGTTTCTTTGGTTTTGGTTCAAATCACCATGCAACGAATTAGCAGAGATTCCGAGATACCCTAGGGATTTTACAACATCATCAACTTTTCTTTTTGTATTACAAAAAATCAATATAGTTTTTAGATCATAATAAAGTTTCAAGAGCTGAATTAAATTTGTTTTTTCAGATTCTCTTGTCTCATAATAAAATTGCTGTATATTGGCTGCTGTTAATTCAGATCTAGTTATCTTAGCATGGGTTGGATTATGAAGAAAACGATTTGCAATATCCATGATTGGTTTTGGCATGGTGGCAGAAAAGAGAACTGTCTGACGAGAATCAGGCATCCAACTGAGAAGTTCTTCAATTTCATCACGAAATCCCATATTTAGCATTTCATCTGCTTCATCAAGGACTGCAATTCTAATGGAATCTAAATTAAGAACTTTTCTTTCATACAAATCCATAATTCTTCCGGGTGTACCTACTACAATATTCACGGTGCCCCTTCTGAGTGCTTGGATTTGTTTTTGGATGGGATCTCCACCAAATACTGCCAAGATATGAATATGCTTTTTATGTCTGCTCAGTTTTCCTAGTTCCACGGAAACCTGTATGGCAAGTTCTCTTGTAGGACATAAGATAATTCCACTTACAGTTTTGTCTTTAGGTGAGATTTTCTCAACCAAGGGAATCCCAAAAGCAGCAGTTTTTCCTGTACCCGTTTGTGCCTGACCGATTAGATCTTCTCCTTTTAGTAAGGAAGGGATGGATAGTTTTTGGATAGGTGTAGCTTCATTGTACCCCATTTCTTCAATTGATTTGAGGGTTTCTTTGCTAAGGGAAATTTCAGTAAAAAAAGATTGACTTGAATCTTTAATGATTGTAGTATTTTGTTTCAAATTGTATAAACTCCGGGAAACAATTGACCCGATTTCGGGATGAGGTACTTCGAGATAGGGTGAGAATCGTATATTTACTATCTTTTTTTGTGTTCGATTTTCAACAATGATTTTCTTGAGGTATTTTGCATTTTATTATTGGTTCGTTTTACCATACAATTTAAAAAAACTTACAAAAGAGGTGTTGGTATGAATGGTTTGATGATGGATTACTCCTTAACTTTAGATAAAATTTTATTTCGGGCGAGGGATATCTATCCCGAACAGGAAATTGTCAGTCGAATGGCAGATGAGTCAATCTCAAGGTATAAATTTATAGATTTTTATAAACGAACGATAAAACTCATGAATGTCCTCAATTCTTTAGGCGTAAAAAAAGGAGATAGGGTAGCAACATTTGCATGGAATACGTATAGGCATATGGAGCTATACTTTGCAATACCTTCATTAGGCTCTGTACTACATACTCTCAACATAAGATTATTTCCAGAACAATTAAAATTTATTGTAAATCATGCAGATGATCAATTTATTTTTGTAGATTCAAGCTTAACTAAACTACTCACTCCACTACAAAATGATTTCAAAACAGTTAAAAAATTTATTATCATGAATGATGGGGGTCCATTTGACCCTGATTTGAAAAATACACTAGACTATGAAGAGTTACTGAGTAGTTCTGAGGAAAAAGAATTATTTCAAAACTTAGATGAAAATTTAGCTGCTGCACTTTGTTATACTTCAGGAACTACAGGTGACCCCAAAGGGGCACTTTATTCTCATAGATCCACTTATCTACACTCCGTAGGAATTTGCATGAAAGACAGCATAGGTCTAAGCATGAATGACACTATACTTCCTGTAGTACCAATGTTTCATGTTAATTGCTGGGGAATTCCATTTGCGTGTGCACTCACGGGTTCAAAAGCAGTCTTTCCGGGAGCTCATCTCATTGGAAAGCCTATTGCAGAATTAATCCAAAATGAACGGGTAACAGTAGCGGCAGGAGTTCCCTCTATTTGGAATCCACTGTACCAATTTTTAAAGAAAAATAACTATGATATGAGTAGTATGAGAGCTTTGGTTGTAGGTGGATCCGCAGCACCTAAATCTATGATTGAAAACTTTCAAAAAGATTTCGGAATTAATGTAGTACATGCATGGGGTATGACAGAGATGTCTCCTGTGGGAACTATTTGTAATCTAAAAAAGGAAATAGAATCAGAATCAAAAGATACTCAGTTTTCTTATATGGCAAAACAGGGATTATCCGTTCCAATGGTTGAAATGAAAATTGTAGATGAAAAAGGTAATACGGTTCCAAGGGATGGTAAGACAAGTGGAGAACTTTTAGTCAGGGGTGCTTGGATTATAAAGGAGTACTACAAAACAGATTCTTTGGATGCAAAAATTTCATTTACAGAAGATGGATGGTTCAATACGGGTGATATTGCAAATATTGATCCATTGGGTTATCTTGAAATCACAGATAGAAAAAAAGATTTAATTAAAACAAGGGGAGAATGGTTATCCTCTGTAGAAATGGAAAATTTCTTAATGTCCCATGAAAGTATTTTAGAAGCTACAGTAGTAGGAAGACCTGATGATGTTAGGGGAGAAGCTGTTGTTGTATTCTTAGTTCCAGGAGAGGGCTTTAAAGATAATTTCAACAAACACTCTATTTTAAAATTTTTATCAGATAAATTTGAAAAATGGCAGATCCCAAAAGATTCAGATATACATATTGTAAATGCCATTCCAAAAACAAGTGTTGGGAAATTTGATAAAAAAGTTCTGAGAGCTCAACTAAGAGATTCTTAGTATAAAAATAAAGGGACTGCACAATAGTATTGTTGTACAGTCCCTTGTGTATTTAGGTTAATGATTAGTTTTCCTCCATTTCCCTTAAAATTTCTATCTTTCCACGTCGAATGTGGGCGGATACAGTGTTCATATTCATATTTAATTTTTCAGATATTGTCTTAATCTTAGAGTTTTGGATCCAAAGATTCATAACTTTTTTTCTATTACCATTTCTAATTTTCTGGATGGAAGATTTCATTTTACCTAATAAAAATTCTTTTTTGCTAATTTCTTCCTCTTTATCATAAGTATCCCTATAAATGAAAAGATGTTCAAATGCTTCTCCGTACATATTGTATGTGATTATTTGGGATGCAATATGTTTACCCTTATTCATCCAATGACCAATTGTACCCAATCTAATGTATCTATATATTCCAAAGATATACTTTTGGAAATGGGTATAATCTTCTTCTAATTCAAAAAGTTCCATACACACAGAATGTTTCAATGCAACCCGACAAACAGCATAGAGCATCTCATTTTCAAAATCTTCAGGTCCACCCAACTCAGGAAATTTATATCTATTTTTATAGTAAAAATCGTAGGAATCTTTTAGTAAATTTTTAGAGAGAATTTTCTTAATTTCGGTGCAGTAATTATTTACGGCTCTCTCATTGCCATTGCGAATACCTCTTATCACTTCTTTTCTTGTGTTAAATTCCATTTTTGATCTCCTTTGTTTGTATTGCCCGGAAAACCCCGGGAAGAATCTATACCCTTAGCTATTCTATTCTTATTATGAAAAATGGTGAAATTACACTTTTTAGCGTACCCTCCTAGGGGGAATTTTTACTCCACAATTGTAAAAAACTCCTATCCCCTACAAAAATATTAGTTTGTAGTTTCTTATGGATTCGAATTAAATCTAAATATAGACTGATTCGAATGTGAGCCATGAATTTTTGACTCTTTTGGTGAGAAATTGTTCATTTGTATTTTCATTATTTACTCTTTTTTCCATGGCCTCACTCCTACCTATACTCATATAATACAGTGTAGCCCGGACAAAAAAATTTTATAGGGATACTTTCTAATTTTTTTTTGATTCATTTAGTAAAAATCTAAATGGAAAGAATTAAAAATGGGCTATCTTTTTATTGAACTATAATCAGTCTATATGTAAGAGGTAAAATATGAAAAAAACCCTTCAAATCACATATTTATTTTTCTTTTTATTTAGCATTTCAGGTTTAACTGCGGAGGTGATTGACCCCATCCAATTTTTTACCAAGGATGCAATCCAAAGTGCGAACCAAAAAATCCAAGAGATTAAATCCAAAACGGGAAAAGAATTTGTTCTTGAAACAATTGAGACCACGGAACCTACCGATCCTTCTTCTTTTGCTATGGATAGGGCAAAGTCCTTAAAAGTAAATGGTGTCTATGTTTTGATTTCAAAAAAAGATAAAAAAATCGAAATCAAAGTTGGAAATAAAACCAAATCTGTTTTTACAGCAAATGACTCCAGTAATTTAAAATCCAAACTAATTGAATCCTTTAAAACCAAAAATTTTGATTCGGGGCTCGAAAACGCAGTTAGCTACTACTCCAGTGTACTTCTCTCCGCAAACTCCAGACCTGCCAATCGAATGGCAGAATCACCCGTCCGCACCTCTAAATCTTCTGATTCTGGTGGTTTTTCGTTCATGAGCATTCTCTTTTTTGGTTTGATCCTATTTGTGGTATTTAGAGTTGTCTCTTCTATGATGGGTGGAGGGGGATTCAACCCAGGGATGGGGGGAATGGGAGGCGGAGGAATGGGATTTTTTGGTTCCTTGATGACAGGTATGTTGGGAGCAGTGGCAGGGAATTGGCTCTATGATAAATTTATGGGAAATGATGGTCTTTCTGCCCATGACAATTCTTCCTACTCCGACTCTTCCTCCGATGATTGGAAATCACAAGACGATAGCTATTCATCAGATTCAGGATCTTTTGATGATTCTGATAGTGGTGGCGGGGATTGGTAAAAAATATATGGAGAAACTCCAGGTGGGTTTCTCAATTTTTTTTTGATTTTTGAATAGACATTTCCTGAATTGAAAGCTAGAAGTTACTAGTATGGAAAATAAAATACCAGAATCAATGAAAGCTTTTCAAATCATTGATTACTCTGGGGAAAAATCTTCATTTAAGCTAATCAATAAGCCTATCACCCCTCTTAAAGAAAACCAAGTTAGGATTCGAATTCATTCTTCTCCTATCAATCCCTCCGATCTCATGTTTATACGTGGTTTATATGGGATTAAAAAAAAACTTCCAGTTATCCCAGGTTTTGAAGCCTCTGGAACAATTGTAGAGATATCCTCTGGAATTACAAAATACAAGGTTGGGGATAAAGTCGCCTGTGTTGCGGGAGCTACGGGAGATGGAACATATGCTGAGTATCTGAGCACAGAATCAGAAAATTGCATCGCCCTTTTAGATTCGGTAAGTTTAGAAGAAGGTTCCATGTTTTTTGTCAATCCACTGACATCCTATGCCCTTCTAGAACTTGCTAAAGCTAAATTGGCTACTGGGATTGTGCAAACTGCATCAGCTAGTGCATTGGGTAAAATGATCCTAAGGCTTTGCAAGGAAAGAAATATTCCCCTTCTCAACATAGTTCGCAAAGAAGAGCAGATTCCATCCCTCTTGGAGCTAGGAGCTGAACATGTCTTAAATTCATCCTCCCCTAACTTTGAAAAAGAATACCTAAAGTTATCAAGAAAACTTAAAATTAATTTTTTCATAGATGCGGTGGGGGGCGATATTGCTGAAAAAATCTTTCTTCTGTCCCCTCAGGAAACCAATATGATTTGTTATGGAAATCTCTCTGAAAATAACATTTCTATAAACCCGGGCATTTTTATTTTCCAAAACAAATCAGTGTCGGGATTTTGGTTAAGTTTTTGGATAAAGTCCTTGGCACAGGAAGATTTTTTTAAACACACAAAAGATGCCCAAAAATTATTGTCGACTTCCCTGCGTTCAGATGTTCAAAAACGATTTACATTAGAAGATGGATACGAAGCCATTGAGTACTACAAAAATAACATGAGTGCTGGAAAAATATTGATTCAACCGGAGAAATAAAATGAGCCTTGAAGAAAAAGAAACTACAATCCACCAAGATCGTACCACAAAAAAAATTAAAAAACAAGTAAATTCAAGTTCTAAGAATAGTTCTAATAAATTTGATGAATTTACAAATGAGTATAGAGATAAAATTTTATCGGTGTTTCAAAAGCAAAAAAAATATTCGCTAGAACTCAGAAAGACAGACGTACTACAGAGAGTCCAAAAGTTAAAAAAACTTAAAGATATAATTGAAATTAGAGCAGATGACATCAGAAAAGCTCTCTATGATGATTTTAAAAAAGCAGGTCAGGAAACAGATATCACTGAAATCCTACCAGTACTACAAGAAATCAATGAAGTTCTGAGAAATATCTCGGGATGGATGAACATGAAATCTGTAGATTCTCCTCTTACACTTTTTGGAACAAAGAGTGAAATACAATACCAACCTAAAGGAGTTTGTTTAATTATCTCTCCTTGGAATTATCCCTTCCAATTAGCAATTAGTCCTTTAGTTTCAGCAATTGCAGCAGGTAATACAGTCATTCTCAAGCCCTCTGAATTTACCCCCACCACGTCCGAGATTATGAAACGTATTCTTGAGACAGTCTTTGTTGAAGAAGAAGTTTCTCTATTTATGGGAGACTATAAAGTATCTGAATTTTTAACAGAACTTCCCTTTGACCACATATTTTTCACTGGTTCTACCCAAGTTGGAAGGATTGTAATGCAAAAAGCAGCAGCAAATCTTGTATCTGTAACACTTGAATTAGGTGGAAAAACGCCTGTGATCATTGATGAGTCTTCTGACTTACGAATTGCAGCGGAAAGAATACTATGGGGAAAGGTTTTAAATGCGGGACAGACATGTGTCGCCCCCGATTATACATTCATCCACAAGAAACAAGTGGATAAATTTGTGCAGGCAATGAAGGATTCCCTCAACGGATTCTATGAGACCAACCGTAAAAATTTAATAGACAATCCTGATTTTTGTAGAATCATCAACAAGAAAAATCACAAGCGCCTCGTAGACCTAGTCCAAAACGCTCTCGACCAAGGAGCTAAACTGGAAATGGGTGGAGATTTTGATTCCGAAACCCTTTTCTTTTTTCCTACAGTACTCTCCAATGTTCCCTTGGAAGCTGATATTCTCCAGGAAGAAATTTTTGGACCAATCTTACCCTTGGTTGTATATGAATCATTGGATGATCCTATCACACATATAAATTCCAGACCTAAACCTTTGGCACTCTATATATTCTCAAATGATTCTAAAAATATAGATTATATTTTACAAAATACTTCTTCTGGTGGAGTTGCAATCAATGATGTTATCATCCATTTGGCTAATTCCCATTTGCCATTTGGAGGAGTAAACCACAGTGGTATGGGTTCATATCATGGAATCTATGGTTTTAAAGCTTTTAGCCATGAACGTGCTATTTTAAGACAGGGTATTTTGAGTACGGTTCGGCTGCTCTACCCACCCTACAGTCCGGTTGTGGATAAAGTATCTGAATTTATGAAAAATTTTATGATCTAAGGAAAATGTAAATGGAGTACGAAGTTATCATTGGTCTGGAAGTTCATGCACAGCTCAATACCATCACAAAAATTTTTGCAGAGAGTCCAACCGCATTCGGTGCGTCTCCTAATACTCAGGTATCCACTGTTTGCTACGGCCTCCCTGGAACGCTTCCTGTTCTCAACGAAGTAGCCTTACAAAAGGCTGTGGAAGCAGGATTAGCCCTAGGTTGCTCCATCACACTTTTCACAAAATTTGATCGTAAAAATTATTTTTATCCTGATCTACCAAAGGGGTACCAAATTTCACAGTATGACAAGCCGATCTGTGTTGGTGGACAAATTTCATTTCAGACAAAGGACTCAAAAGAAAGTAAAACTATCCATCTCACTAGAATTCACCTCGAAGAAGATGCTGGAAAGTTGATGCACTCAGCGGATTCTTCTCTACCCTATTCCTATGTAGATCTAAATCGTGCGGGAACTCCCCTCATTGAGATTGTTTCCGAACCTGAACTACGCTCTAGTGAAGAAGCATATATGTATTTAGTTACCTTAAAAAATATCCTAAGTTATGTTAGGGTCTCTGATTGCAACATGGAAGAAGGATCATTGCGTTGCGATGCCAATGTTTCCATTCGGCCCAAAGGTAGCTCAGAATTTCGTAACAGGGTTGAAATTAAAAATCTAAATTCTTTTAAGGCTGTAAAGCAGGCAATAGATTATGAAGTGGAGTGGCAAAAAGACCAGTATGCAAACAACTTAGTATTTCCTCAAATGACTAAGCTATGGGATTCAAATGCTCTTAAAACAGTGCCTATGAGAACCAAAGAAATGGCTCATGATTATAGATATTTTCCAGACCCAGATCTCCCCCCTATTGTAATCACACAAGAATATGTAGAAATGATTAGAAAAACATTACCTGAGCTACCTCAAATTAAAAAAGAAAGATACATCCAGGAGTTAGGGTTACCAGGATATGATGCTGAGGTTCTTACATCAGAACGTGAAATCGCAGAATATTTTGAAACTACCTTACACTATTCAGGTGATGTCAAAAAAACATCCAATTGGGTGAAAGATGAAATATTGGGAATTGTTAATAGAGAAAATATTAATATCACTGAATTTCAAATTGAACCCAAACGAATTGGTGAAATGATAAAATTAATATCTAGTGGAGAAATTTCCGGAAAAATAGCCAAAACTGTTTTTGAGGAAATGTTAACATCAAAAAATGACCCTTCAGATATTATAAAGGCAAAAGGATTATCTGTAGTACGCGATGACAAAGAAATAGATAGAATTGTTGACAAGGCACTTTTAGAA
>Ga0209550_10003341_pt1 | contig 15282 bp, 17 predicted proteins | sample LauGreSuBDMM15SN_2_FD_187567 | JGI IMG/M metagenome (GOLD analysis project Ga0209550, IMG submission 187567) | Freshwater lake microbial communities from Lake Michigan, USA - Su13.BD.MM15.SN (SPAdes) (version 5) | ecosystem: Environmental > Aquatic > Freshwater > Lake | place: Lake Michigan...
CAGCCGAGAGTCGCTTTGCAGCTGCTTCAAATGAAATTCGCGTGCGAGTAGAGTCTTCAGCAAATAAATTTACGATAGTGCGACCACGAAGTGTGGGTAGCTTTTTCATTGGACCGTCTGAGATGCGAGCTAATTCGGCTGCAGTGTCCAGAATCAAAATCGCTTCATCACGAGAGAGATCATTGATGCTTAGCAAATGTTTCATTTGGCTCCCCCTTCGGCAATCGTGACTTCATCTGTGCCATCGACCTCAACCAAATTAACTTTGATGATCTCAGTGCGAGATGTGGGAATGTTCTTACCTACGAAATCTGCCTTGATTGGCAATTCGCGATGACCACGATCTATTAAAACTGCGAGTGAGACACTGGTAGGACGGCCAATTTCACCTAGGGCATCGAGTGCGGCGCGAATAGTGCGGCCTGAAAAAAGAACATCATCAACCAGCACAACATGTCGACCTTGCACACCGGCTGCTGGGATTAAGGTGGGAAGAAGAGCTTTTGGCGCACGGGTTCGTAAATCATCGCGGTGCATCGTGGTATCTAGAGTTCCGACCGCCACTTGCCCACCTTCGATGGCATTTATGGCAGTTGCGATTCGAACCGCTAAATGCGCGCCACGAGTGGGAATCCCTAAAAGAGTGATTGTGTCAGAACCGTCATAGCGCTCAAGAATTTCATGAGCAATACGGACAATTGCGCGCGACATATCGGGCGCAGGCAGAACTGTTTTCATATAAATCTCCTTCCCCACCTCGCAGGATGGGTCTTAAAGGATGCGGGGAAAGAATAGCAGTAGGTAGGCCAATCCTGTGGATGGGCTAAGTCACTGACTTTCTGATCAGACTAACTTTGCGCCCATGGATATAACTGCGCAGCCTGATGCTTTCACCCGTCCATTTCCTAGCAATATCGAGATTGGGCGGCGCATGCGAGCAGCCCGAAAGAAGCGTGGCTGGACGATCGCCGAAATGGCAGGAATCGGCAAAATCAAGGCAGTTGTAATTGGCTCCTATGAACGCGGATCGCGCAATATGCCCATTTCTCGGTTGGGCGAAATCGCCAGAATTCTTGGCGTTGATGTGGCGTATTTGCTGGGACAACCATCCGATCAGCGAGCCTTAGTTTTAGTTTTAACTTTAGATTTGCGAGCAATTAGCCGTCCAAGTTTTACAAACCCAGGTCGGCTAGCGCTATTGGTTACCTACTGCGCGGGGATAGTTAAAAAACGGAGTGACTGGAATGGTGAAGTTTTATCTATTCGAGAATCTGACTTGATGAATTTGAGTTTTGCGATGGGAATTGAACAAACTGACTTATTGCAATGGTTAACTATCGAAAACTATCTACTCACAGAGATAAATCACTCTTAATCGAAGTGATTTTGGCTAAGACGCCATGAATGTAGCCAGCAGATTCCTCAGTAGAAAGATCTTTGGCAAGTATTAGTGCTTCATCGATTGCAACCGCATCAGGAATCTCAGCGGCCCAAAGAATTTCAAAAATTGCAATACGTAAGATATTTCGATCTACTGCCGCTAATCGGTCTAAGTCCCAACCTTGAATATAAGTTGCGATCAGCTCATCTATTTTACGTTTATGTTCGGCAACGCCCATTACTAACTCTTTGGTGTAATCACGAACCGGTGGCAGCTCTGCGTCAACGCTGATGTTAAGACGTGCTTCAATAATAGTTAATGGATCGCTCTTACGGATATCGGCCTCATAGAGAATATCCAGGCTATGTTTTCGGGCTTTGCTACGTGCAGACACTAGTTAGCGCGACCTTGATACGATCCATCTCTAGTATCAACCATGATTTTCTCATCCTGTTTGATGAATAGTGGAACCTGAATCTGAATTCCAGTCTCAACCGTTGCAGGCTTTGTACCACCTGATGAACGATCACCTTGCAGACCTGGTTCGGTATAAGTAACAGTTAGCTGCACTGCTGCCGGTAACTCGATATAAAGTGGATTATTTTCGTTAATGGCCACAATTGCTTCGGTATTTTCCAGCATGTAGTTAGCAGCATCGCCAACAGTTGCAGCCGAGATATTCATCTGATCAAAAGTCTTGTTATCCATAAAGACGAAATCTTCGCCCTCTTTGTATAGGAATTGCATTTCACGCTTTTCCAAGATTGCAATCTCAATCTTCACGCCAGCATTGAAAGTCTTCTCAACTACTTTGCCGGTAAGAACTTGACGCATCTTGGTACGCACGAACGCTGGGCCTTTACCTGGCTTCACATGCTGGAATTCGATAACAGTCCAGAGGGTGCCTTCAATATCTAGACACATGCCATTTTTTAGATCATTTGTGCTTGCCACTTTGGAACTCCCCTATATGCGCAACTGGACGCAAACTGTTTGCCACCGCAGATCGATGGTCTCGAATAGACGCTTAGGATACCTAATACCTATGCGAATACTTAAATCCGCACTCAAGCTATTACTTAGTTAAGCCTTTAAGCGCTGAAATTGCCAACGCATATGAATTAGGACCAAAACCACCGATCGTCCCGTTTGCTACACCAGAAATAACTGAAGTATGACGGAACTCTTCGCGGGCCATGGGATTAGATAAATGAACTTCGATCAATGGTGACTTAACTAGTTCGGCGGCATCACGAATCGCATATGAGTAATGGGTAAATGCTGCTGGGTTAATAATCACAGGTGTTGAATTATCGGCGGCTTCATGCAACCAGGAAATAATGGTTGCCTCGTCATCGCTTTGTCGGACATCTGCCGTAAATCCGTGGCTCGTGGCAGATTCTTCAATAAAGGACTTGAGCTGCGGATAATTGAAATCACCATAGATGCTCGAATCGCGAATATCTAAGCGAGCCAAGTTCGGACCATTTATTACCAAGATCTTCATGAGCAAAGCCTCTCATAAGCTGCGAGTAAGTCGCTTTCACTGGGCGCTTCAATACGTAGCGTCTTACCAATTTCACTGATCGCTACGAAACGCAATGTGCCTGATCGAGATTTTTTGTCGATTGCCATGTGGGCGCGCAACTCTGTCCAATGGCGGCTCTCGTAGGAAGTTGGCAACCCGAGATTGCCCAGAATCATCTGGTGCAAATCTCTAATCTCGTCAGAGAGGATGCCGGTTTGATTAGCTAAGTTCGCCGCGAACACTAATCCAATAGCTACGCATTCGCCATGTCGCAAGGTGTATTTGCTGTGCAGTTCGATCGCATGACCCAGGGTGTGCCCATAGTTCAAAATCTCGCGATCAAAACTCTCTTTGAAATCTCCGCTAACCACTTTTGCCTTGACCGTAATTGATCGCGTTATTAGTTCCAGAGTTAAGGCTCGATCATTGCGAACTTCTGCCAAATTTTTATCCTTAAGAAGATCGACTATCTCGTTATCTACAATAAAGCCACACTTAATTACCTCAGCCAAACCCGCTGCGAAGTCACGATCACTTAGTGTCGTTAGCCAGGAAAGATCTACTAATACTGAAATCGGCGAGTAGAACGAACCAATCAGATTCTTACCGTATTCACTGTTGATCCCAGTCTTGCCACCGACTGCAGCATCGACCATGGCGGCAAGTGTTGTAGGAACCGCCACCCATTCGATGCCGCGTAACCAACTGCTGGCTACAAATCCTGAAAGATCAGTGACAGCTCCGCCACCAACTGCCACAACTAAGTCATTGCGCGTGAAACCAGCAGCACCTAACCAATCGAGAACTTTTTGATACGTGGCAAAGGACTTACCGGCCTCTGAATCTGGCACCGTGAATATATGAATTTGCGCATCAGTAGCTGGCAAATTGACGATCCGATTGCGCATGGCTTCAGAAACAATAACTGCCACCTGGCCTCGATTGACCAAATACGGCTCAAGTGCTTTTTGCCAATCAATATCGATCACAACTTCATAATTACGATCGCCCGAAACCGAAATACTTTTCATTACGCAACCGCCAAGATATCTGCACATATTTGATTCACTGAACGATCATCAACCGGAACAACTGCAGTCGCCAAACTTTCATAAATTGGTCGACGAGAGTTCATTAGTTCGTTCCATTGCGCTCGCGGATTGCCTAATAAAAGCGGGCGATCACGATTGAAACCAACGCGTGCAGCAGCTTTACCAAGTGAAATATCGAGAAAAATTACGATCGCTCCACTGTTACGGAGCAACTCTTGGGCCTGTGGCGAAATGGGCGCGCCTCCCCCAAGGGAGACCACCCCATTGTCAGATTGCAAGACTTCAGCTAAAACTATCAATTCCTCAGTACGAAATACTGGTTCACCAAGATCTACAAATATGTCAGAGATCTTCTTATCCAACCTGGCTTCGATCAGAGCATCAGTATCAGCAAATTTAACTTTCATCTTCTTAGCTAACGAGTGCCCGATAGTGCTCTTTCCGGAACCGGGTGGTCCAATCAAGATTATCTGGTTACTCATTTTATCGATAGGTGCGCGATATAGCTTTCGAAATTGCGCTTAGTTTCGCCAACGCTGTCGCCGCCAAATTTTTCTAACACTGCTTCAGCGAGGACAAGTGCAACCATTGCTTCGGCTACAACTCCAGCGGCAGGAACAGCGCACACATCAGAACGTTGATTAATTGCCTTTGCCGCTTCGCCCGTCTTCACATCAATGGTATCGAGCGCTTTTGGTACCGTTGAAATTGGTTTCATGGCAGCTCGCACGCGCAAGATTTCACCATTAGACATTCCACCTTCAGTACCGCCCGCACGATCAGTACGTCGACGAATAGCTCCATCCGGGCCGCGCTCAATTTCATCATGTGCTACCGAACCCCGACGTGTTGCAGTTGTGAAACCATCGCCGACTTCAACACCTTTAATAGCTTGAATGCCCATCATGGCTGCCGCTAAGCGAGCATCTAGGCGACGATCCCAGTGCACATGTGAACCTAATCCGGGTGGCAAGTTATAAGCCAACACTTCGACAACTCCTCCTAGCGTGTCACCATCGGAATGAGCAGATTCAATCTCGGTGATCATGGCCGCACTAGTTGCTGGATCAGCGCAACGAACTGGATCTTCATCAATTCGTCTCATGTCACCTTCACTTGGCAACTCGGTATTTTCTGGAACCCGAACTGAACCAATAGATAACACATGACTTAAAACCGTGATCCCACAGGTTTGTTGCAAGAAAGCACGAGCGACTGCGCCGAGTGCTACCCGCGACGCAGTTTCGCGAGCACTAGCACGTTCTAAAATCGCGCGAGCATCATCGAAGTCGTACTTTTGCATTCCTACTAAATCTGCGTGTCCTGGACGCGGCCGACTAAGCGGTGCATTTCGACCTAAATCCTTAATCTCTTCTTCTGGGACAGGATCGGCTGACATGACTCTTTCCCATTTTGGCCACTCTGAGTTGGCAACTTGAATTGAAACTGGTCCGCCTTGAGTTAGGCCCAAACGAATTCCACCAAGAATGGTGACTTTATCCGCTTCGAAATTCTGTCGCGCCCCACGACCAACGCCTAACCGGCGACGCGCTAGGTGATAGTCGATATCAGCTGTCGTAATTTGAACCGAAGCTGGAATTCCCTCAATGATCGCGCTGAGAGCCGGGCCATGAGACTCACCCGCAGTTAACCAACGCATGGCCTAATTCTCTCAGATGAATCGCTTTTATGTCGCCATATTAAGCGCCGCAGCCGCCAAGATGGCTGGGGCGAAAGCAATTCGTTGGGGCAATTTTCGCTGAAGTACAACTCCGGCTGTTAGTTGTAACCAAGAGAGCGCCATTAGAAGAATCAACGGACTTCTCACATTGTCGTGATGTAACCAAGGCGCCAGGAATAGCACCAACTTAACATCGCCCATACCAACTAATGAGGCAAGACCAGCTGTTAAAGCCACGCAGGCATATGCGAGAACGCCTAAAGTAATTTGGAACCTTTGATCGGCCAGCAAGAGAGCAGGCCAAACTAGAACCAGACCCAACAACAGTGACCAATTTGAAACTCGATATGAAATTAAATCTATTAGCGCAATAGCAACGGACCAGATGAGACAGATAACAAGTGCCAATTGGTCAAAGGTCATGTCAGGCAAACTAGTCATCTATTTTGCGATGGAAAACTTATTGCGAAAAACTGTGTAAAAGTTTCCTAAATTCGCTTGAGAGCTGCCTCCCGCATGAGAGGCGCCAACTGAGAGCGTTTAACGGGAGTCCCAGCAAAGATAGAAATTTGCGAAATTGCCTGGTGGACTAATAGATCCAAACCATCGATGCTCTCTAGCCCAACATTTCGCCAGAAACCCATTAACGCTGTGGGCCAAGGATTGTAAAGTGATTCGAAGAGGAGCGCACTCGCGCCCGCAATTTTTCCGACTAGTTCGTCAGCAGCTCTTGCAGGTGAAGTGTTGATGATCAGATCGTACTTTGACCAATCGATCTGATCATCAAAACCAATTATTGCCACTTGGGCAAAGAGAGCCGACTTGATCAAGCTGGCACTGCGATGCTCACTGCGACTAGCCACATCGATGAAAACACCAACGCTATCGAAAGCAGCAACTGCAGCACGAGCAGTGGCGCCACCACCCAAGATCAAAAGGTTTTGAAAAGTTGCATTCGTCTTTGCTGCCACACTTTGCTGGAAACCGGTCACATCAGTGCTATCAACTTTCCAGGAATCACCCACCTTGATTAAAGTATTGCCACTTCTAATTCGCTTTGCTAACTCAGAAGTGGGAAAACCCAAATCAACCAACTCCTCTTTAAGCGGCATAGTTAGCGAGAAGCTGTTTAGTTCGGGTGGTGTGGATTCTAAATACTTCGCGAGCTTGCCCCCACGTACTTCAACTGCAGTGTATTTTGCTGAGATTTCTAATATTTCGTAAGCAACCTGATGGATAACTGGTGAAAGGGAGTGCGCAATAGGTGATCCAAGCACTGCACCATTAAAGGTTCTCATTCAAATTCACCCGCCTTACGATTCTTTTGATACAGCAATTTCCAACTATTGAACTCAGCGAAGGACTTAGTAAAGCGGGTATCTCCTGGTGCCACGGTGATAAAGAATAGCCAATCTCCCTTAGCTGGTGCGATCGCCGCCTTTAGAGCCGCTAGACCGGGATTGCCGATAGGTGCCGGAGGTAAACCGTAGTTTTGATATGTGTTGTAAGGCGACTTTAACTTTGTGGACTTATTACTTAAGAAGATCTGACCACGAGTGTTCTTTAAATAGTGAACCGTTGAATCGAGTTGAAGTGGCATACCGATCGCCAACCGATTTCGGATTACTTGGGAGATCTTAACGAAATCCTTAGTATCGCCTTCGGCTTGGACCAGAGAGGCCAAGGTGATTAGTTGCTGGGTACTAAACTTCCCGGCTGGATCAACGAAATCTAATCCTGAAATCACTTCGCTAAATCTATCCACCATACTTTGTAACGCAGCAACTTGGCTGGTTCCTTCGGCAAAACTATATTGCGCAGGAAAAAGCACACCTTCAAGTGCGGTAATACCTTTAGGCAATACGACCTTTTTCGCCGACTGCGCAGGATCCTCTGGCCAATTCTTTGTTTCAGCCATCTGTGTAAACACTTCGGAGTTCCAAGCGCCTTCCACAATTTTGATTAAGTCAGTGATTCGTTTTGGATCTAGTAACTGCTCCAATGCGGTCTTCCCACTGATTTCAAGAGAGAGCGAATGTGTGCCAGGTGCAATGGTGGCTGCTTTTGGATTTGCTACCGCTGCTCTAAAAAAACTTTCTGACGACGCAACTACTCCGGCCACTTGAAGAATCTGCGCGATCTCGGTCCCAGTAGCCCCGGCGGGGATAGAGATCGAGACGTTCTCTTCAGTTGCGGAAATAACTCGGTCGGGGAAGTTCGCATATCCCCCACCTGCTTGATTCACTTCGCGTAATCCAAAAGTAAAAGTCAGAATAAATATTCCCGCGACGCTAAGGCGTTTTAGCGATTCGCGATTAAGCATGCTTTGCCTTTTCAATCGCTAACCCTTGCTCAAGGATTGCCACCGCAGCAGCCATATCAATGTTGCTTCGAGCTTCTTTGGCATTGACGCCGCTTTGCCGCATTGCATTTGTGGCAGCGACCGTTGATAGCCGCTCATCGATCATGGTTACTGGGAGTTTGAATTCTGAGCGCAATTTCTCCGCAAATGCGAGAGCTTTCTGCGCAGAGGCGCTTGATTGGCCAGAAAGATTAAGTGGCTCACCGACATAGAGCGCAACGGGTTCATGCTCAGCTATAAGTTCTGATATCTGCGCGAGGAGCTTTGGATCTCCGCTAGAAAGTGTGGTCAGGGGCGATGCCAAAATAGAATCCGGATCTGAAATGGCCACACCAATTCGCACGTCACCATAATCAAAAGCGACTCGGCGACCTCTTAGCATTTGCGTTATAGCGCTGCCACTACAGCTGTAATCGCGGCTAGTGCTTCGCCGGCCTTGCTGGCATCTGTGCCGCCGCCTTGTGCGAAATCATCTTTACCGCCACCGCCACCGCCAAGAACTGCAGAACCAATTTTCACTAGAGCGCCCGACTTAGCTCCAAGTGCCCGGGCCGAGTCAGACGCAGCCACAACTAAGACCGACTTACCCGCTGCTGAACTGATTAGCGCAATAACCGAAGTCGCAAAACGATTTCGTAGATCAAGTGAAATTGTGCGTAAGTCATCGCCCGAAATTCCATCAGGCAGTACTGCGGTGATCAAATCTATCTGACCAACTTTGGTAACTAATTCAGCAAGAGCTGAAACAGTGCCTAAAGCTTGGGCGGATCGAACCGCGGCTAACTCTTTTTCGATCTCCTTGATTTTCTCTAACAAATCATTAATGCGTTCAGGGAGTTCATCCACACGAGCGCCCTTAATGATTTGAGTTAATGAGTTCAAAAGCAAATGCTCTCGCGCTAGGAATTTATATGCATCCACTCCTACTAACGCCTCAACGCGTCGAACGCCCGCGCCAATTGAAGACTCACTCAGTAGTTTTACAACGCCTAGTTGTCCAGAGCGCGATACGTGTGTGCCGCCGCATAGTTCGCGTGCCCAATCACCAACGCTGACCACACGAACCGTGTCACCATATTTCTCACCAAAAAGTGCCATCGCCCCGATGGCTTTTGCCTCAGCTTGTGACATGCTCTGCGCAGTAACTTCAAGGTTATCTAGCAACAAAGTATTAACACGTGACTCAACTTCATCGAGGGCGGCATCTGATACTGCCCCAGTTGCTGGGAAATCAAAGCGAAAGCGACCTGGTGAGTTTTCCGAACCTGCCTGCGTAGCAGTCTCGCCTAGCACTTCGCGGAAAGCTTTATGCACCATATGTGTTGCAGTGTGTGCTCGAGAGATAGCGTCTCGACGTTCTTGGTCAATAGTTGCCAGGGCGCTTTGGCCAACTGTAACTTCACCACTAAGCACTCGTCCGCGGTGTACTGATAAGCCATTAACTGGTGATTGCACATCATCAATTTCAATAATCGCACCATTAGCCAGTTTGATAATTCCGGCATCGGCTAACTGGCCGCCACCTTCAGCGTAGAACGGCGTACGATCAAGAATTACTTCAATGTCATCGCCACTCTTCGCACTTTGCGCAATTACGCCATCGACTAACAAGCCATTGATCTTGCTTTCAGCCTCAGTGTGCGTGTAGCCAAGGAAAGTTGATAAGCCAGATCCATCAGCAATCTGCTTGTATTGCGACAAATCAGTATGACCAGACTTCTTCGCTCGAGAATCTGCTTTAGCGCGATCTTTCTGCTCTTTCATTAAACGTTGGAAACCATCAGTATCAATTTGCAGTCCAACTTCTTGCGCCATCTCAAGAGTTAAGTCATACGGGAAACCGTAGGTATCGTGCAATTTAAATACTTCTTCGCCACCTAAAGTTGAGACTTTTTTGGCCTTGAGCGCCGTTGCCGCTAAATCGAATATCTGAGTTCCACTCTTAAGGGTCTGCAAGAAACTTTCTTCTTCGGCAACTGAAACAGCCAAGATACGTTCTTGGGCAGCGATTAGTTCTGGATATTGCGGCCCCATTGCGACAATTGCAGCTTTAGTTAATTCGGAGATAATCGGATCGTGTGATCCGAGTAAGCGCATATTACGAATGGTGCGACGCATCATGCGGCGCAATACGTAGCCACGGCCTTCGTTTCCAGGTGTCACGCCATCGCCGATCAGCATTGCCGATGTTCGGGCGTGATCGGCAATAACTCTTAATGAAATATCTGACTTTTCTGAAGTACCGTAGTTGATACCAGTTAATAAACTAGCCATCTTCAGAATCTGCATCGTGGTGTCGATTTCATAAATATTCTCAACACCTTGAAGTAGAGCCGCAGTCCGTTCTAGGCCTAAACCAGTATCAATACTTTTCGCTGGCAGCTCTCCCAAAATTGGATAATCCTCTTTGCCAGTGCCAGCGCCACGTTCATTTTGCATAAACACTAAGTTCCAAATTTCTAAGTAACGATTTTCATCAGCTATTGGGCCACCTTCTGCGCCGTAAGCCGGACCACGATCATAATAAATTTCAGAACATGGGCCACATGGTCCCGGAACACCCATCGACCAGAAGTTATCGGCCATGCCACGACGTTGAATTCGCTCCTTTGGAACACCCATCTTGTGATGCCAAATGTCTGCAGCTTCATCATCGGTTTGAAAAACAGTTACCCATAACTTTTCTTCGGGAAATCCATAACCACCTTGGCCAATTGGCTTAGTTAATAGCTCCCAGGCAAGTGCTATTGCGCCCTCTTTGAAGTAATCACCAAATGAGAAATTGCCACACATTTGAAAAAATGACGCATGACGTGTGGTTCTGCCCACTTCGTCAATATCTAAAGTACGAACACATTTTTGAACTGAAGTTGCACGCGCATATGGTGGAGTGACTTCACCTAAGAAGAAAGGTTTAAACGGCACCATGCCCGCATTTACTAAGAGCAGATTTGGATCATCAGCGATAAGGGATGCCGATGGAACTACGGTGTGGGTTAAACCTTGAGAGTTCTCAGATTCGAAAAAGCGCAGCCAGCGTGAACGTATCTCGGCAGATTCCACTGTTGCTGATCACTCTGCCTTTGTCTTTTTGGCTTTACGCTTTTTTGAAGCGCCTGCTGCGCTCATTAGCGCGCCAGCGATTTTGAGGGCTGGGCCACCTTTATCCACGAAACTTGAAGTTGCCTCAGATGCTTTGGTCGAAATGTTCTCGACGTTTTTAGTGATCTTGTTAAAGCTCTCGAGCGGACCATTAACGAGAGTCACAGTCTGTGTTACGCCATCTAGAAGCGGGACTGTCTCTTCAGTTAGAGATTTAAGGGAGACTTTCGCCTCATCAATTAAGCGACCGAAGCGAATCACGGCATAGGCAACAGCCACGGCAATCGCAAATAGCGAGACCGCACAAATAATTAAGGCTATTCCGCCTGCGCTCATGACATCTCCTCCAACTAATTATTAACCAAATCCTACCGCTTAGGCGTCGAACTACTTCTTTTCAGCCACTTCTGGAACCCAATCAATTGCCGCTTCCTTGCGTTGGGCGGGTGTAATTGGAGTTGGCGCACCAGTTAGTGGGTCGCCACCAGATGCGGTCTTTGGAAAAGCGATAACTTCGCGAATAGATTCTGATCCACTTAGCAGTGCACACACGCGATCTAGCCCAAGGGCAATTCCGCCGTGAGGTGGTGGTCCATAATTAAAAGCATCTAATAAAAATCCGAACTTACTGTTGGCTTCTTCATCAGTTAATCCGATAACTGTAAAGACCTGCTTTTGCATATTGCGATCATGAATACGAATCGAACCGCCACCTAATTCAGTACCGTTTAAAACGATGTCATAGGCGTAGGCCAGAGCTGATGCTGGATCCTTTGCAAATGTTGCCGCAAACTCTGGTTTTGGACCAGTAAATGGGTGGTGAACTGCAGTCCAACCTCCACCATCAGTTGGTTCAAACATCGGAGCATCGACCACCCAAAGAAATTCCCAAGCGCTTTCGTTGATTAAATCACAACGCTTACCGATTTCATTACGAACTGCGCCCAATAGATTTTGAGAAGCAGCGCGTTCACCGGCGGCAAAGAAAATTGCATCGCCATTAGCAGCACTGGCTGCGGCAACTATTCCGGCTAGTTCTTTTTCTGAAAGATTCTTAGCCACCGGGCCACCCAAAGTGCCATCAGCATTTACTAAAATATAAGCAAGACCTTTTGCACCACGTGCTTTAGCCCAGTCTTGCCATGCATCTAGTTCGCGACGAGGTGAGTCGGCTCCCCCAGGCATAACGACTGCGCCAACATAAGGTGCTTGGAAAACGCGGAATGGAGTCTCACTAAAGAAGTCAGTTAGTTCAACGAGCTTTTGCCCGAAACGAAGATCTGGTTTATCTGAACCATAATCAGCCATCGCATCGGCATAAGTCATACGCTTTAGTGGCAGTGGGATCTCGTAGTTAACGGTTTCGCGCCAAACTGTCGACACAATCTTCTCAGCAATAGCCAAAATATCTTCTTGATCAATGAAGGACATTTCAATGTCGAGCTGGGTAAATTCCGGTTGCCGATCTGCGCGGAAATCCTCATCGCGGAAACAGCGGGCAATTTGGTAGTACTTCTCCATGCCAGCAACCATTAAAAGTTGCTTGAACAACTGTGGCGATTGCGGCAGGGCATACCAAGAACCTGGCTGCAGGCGCACCGGAACTAGAAAGTCACGAGCGCCTTCCGGAGTTGATCGAGTTAAGTATGGTGTTTCGATATCAAGAAATTCTTCCGAGTCCATAACACGACGAATAGCTGCCGTTACTTTTGAACGCATACGAAGATTTGCAGCTGGCTTCTCGCGGCGAAGATCTAAATATCGATACTTCAAGCGAACTTCCTCCGAGATATTAGCTTCATCGCCACTATCAACCGGAAACGGCAGAGCCGCAGCTTCGCTCAGCACGATAACTTCATCGGCCATAATTTCGATTTCACCTGTTGCGACATTGGTATTTTCGTTTCCAGCTGGGCGCTGCGAGACGACACCGATGATCTTTAAGCACCATTCGGCGCGCAACATATTGGCGATGGCTTCATCTCGGATAACTACTTGAACCCAACCAGTGGCATCACGGAAATCGATAAAGGCAACTCCGCCATGATCGCGACGACGCGCAACCCAACCAGCCAATGTGACGGTCTGCCCAACTTGGCTCTTGCCGATTGTGCCTGCCCCGTGTGTACGGATCAATTTAGCTACCTAGCTTTCCGTTAGTTCATCAATTCGAAATACGCAGTCCGACGCTTATTTCAAAGCGCTGGCTAAGGAGTCAAGTCTAACCGAGTTGGCGGCACCGCTGCTCATCTCTTTTACTTCAACGATCCCACTAGCCATCTCTTCATCACCGATTACTAGTGAATAACGAGCGCCACTCTTATCAGCTGTCTTCATTGCTGTTTTCAGAGCGCGGTCACCGAAGGCCAGCTCAACTTTAAAGCCAGCAGTACGAAGATCGGCTGCATACTTTAAGGCGGCCGATTTAGCCGCTACACCCATCGGAATAATAAATAGATCACTCACAAAAGTCTCTGGAATCATTACGCCTTCAGCTTCAATGGCAAGTAGTGCGCGATCGAGTCCGATACCAAAGCCAATTCCGGTTATATCTTGGCCACCAATTTCACCCATTAAACCGTCGTATCGGCCGCCGCCTCCGATACCTGATTGCGCACCAAGTAAATCGTGCACAAATTCAAATGTCGTGCCGGTGTAATAGTCCAGACCGCGGACCATGCGTGGATTAATCGTGAAGGCAATGCCCATCGATGTTAGATGGATTTGCACTTCGGAAAAGTTAGCTTTTGATTCAGGCGATAGGTAATCCAGCAAAATCGGCGCCTTTGCCATTAAGACCCGAATTTCATCGCGCTTATCATCAAATAGTCGCAAGGGATTTAACTTCGCACGCTCTTTAGTTTCCTCATCCAGATCAAGGCCCGCGATAAATTTCACGAGATCTACCCGATGTGCCGCGCGTGACTCGGCATCACCCAGTGAAGTCATCTCTAGGCGATATTTAGTTAGGCCTAATTTCTTAAAGCCAGCATCTGCAATTGAAATAACTTCAGCATCAAGGGCTGCATCGTGAGTTCCGATTGCTTCGATACCGATTGAATAAAATTGCCGGTAACGACCTTTCTGGGGACGTTCGGCACGAAAGAAGGGCCCGCAGTAATAAACCTTGGCCGGTAATGAGCCGCGATCTAAGCCATGTTCGTTAACAGCACGTAGCGCACCAACTGTTCCTTCTGGGCGCAAAGTGATTGAACGACCACCACGATCTTCAAAGGTATACATCTCTTTAGAAACCACATCAGTTGATGCGCCAATGCGAGTGAATAAATCAGTATCTTCAAATATTGGTAGCTCTAGTAGTTGATAACCAGCAGAACTAATAGTGCTCTCCAAAGTTGAACGCACCCATGCGAAAGCGCTGCTGCGCGGTGGCACATATTCACTTACCCCTTTAGGTGCCTGAAACTTCATGATCTACTCGCTCTCGCCGCTTCAATTAAATATGGATTGTTCGCTCGTTCATAACCAATCTTAGTTTCTTGATGATGTCCCGGGAGCACCCTTATTCCATCATTTAGCGGCAAAACTTTTTTAATCAAGGTCTTTTGCATGTCCGAACTAGAACCTGTCGGCAAATCTGTGCGACCGATAGAACCAGCAAAGAGAACATCGCCACTAACCAGCGTTTCCTCATCTACTAAAAACATTAACGAACCTCGAGTATGACCTGGGCTATGGATAGCTTCAATTTTTAATCCGACTAACTCAAATTCTTCGCCACTCTTTAGCTCTTTTACCTCTTTCGGTTCAGTAAAAGTCATACTGCCTAGGGTTTCTTTGAACTCGGGGCTCACCGCTGCTGCTGGATCGAGTAAAAGATTGCGATCTTCGCTGTGAATGTAGGCCGGAATTCCGTAACCATCACAGATCGGCACGACTGAAAAAGTATGGTCCAGATGTCCATGAGTTAATAAAGTTGCTACTGGTTTTAGACGATGTTTACTAAGCAGGTCAGCTAGCTCCATCGAAACATCGGGCATTCCTGGGTCAATGACAATGCATTCCGAACCTTCACCCGTTGCCAACACCCAACAGTTGGTGGCATACATCTGGGCCGGGAAGCCTGCAACTAGCATCCTCACCCCACCCTTCCACGCTCAATTCCGCAGTCTTGAATAGACCCATTGGAAATACCCTAGGCGGACAGGGTACCTT
>Ga0209550_10003342_pt1 | contig 15281 bp, 30 predicted proteins | sample LauGreSuBDMM15SN_2_FD_187567 | JGI IMG/M metagenome (GOLD analysis project Ga0209550, IMG submission 187567) | Freshwater lake microbial communities from Lake Michigan, USA - Su13.BD.MM15.SN (SPAdes) (version 5) | ecosystem: Environmental > Aquatic > Freshwater > Lake | place: Lake Michigan...
TTTGATTTCTCCTTCTTAGTTCATTATAAAATATACCAATCCATTCAGCGTGAGTTCTCCCCTCATATGGATTTGGAATCCTCATATTACCATCCCCATTAATACATCTAACGATACTTACAATATGGTCAACAGATATATTCTCAATGAGATATGATGACCCATTGGCTGTTACCCATCGTATTGGTTTTGGTTCCTGAAAAAATTTAAATGTTTTCATATTATATCAGGAAAATTATACATTGGATGACCAGGATATATTCTTTGTCCTTCTACTGTATTCCCATCTTCAATATGTCTAAACAACATAAATTTATATGCACGATGATTATCAGGATCAAACATAACTTGCGTCACATCAAAGAATACAAATTCATCTGTGTTATAATATTCCATATCCCTTTCAGTATACACTCTTCTTCTTCTATTACACTCCAAATATCCTCTATTCCACAAAATACGTCTTATTCTATCACGATATGGATTAACCACACCGACAATACGACCATCTTCCCATCCTTGAATAAAAGAATTCATTTCTTGTAGTGTTACACCTCTTAAATCCTGTGGCAACATATTCCAATGACGATGTGATATGCCGGGCGGTGGTTCTTGGTACAATTCATTTAAGACATCACCAATACTTACAACTCTTGCACCAACAAACCCACGGAAAAAATTAAAAGGTCTAATCATTTATTTTATTTTGAAATCGTTTTCCAGTCGACTCATTCTTTTTTCAAGGTCGGCAACTCTTGAAACTGTGGTACTCCTTTTAAGTTTCTCATCCATTTCCCTAAGTCTTCGTTCAAGTTCGTTAACTTTGGTGTTCAATATGTATTCCTTGTCTATCATTCAACCGTATAATATTTTGAACGTTTGTATTCTCTTTTCTTCTGATATGAGTCTTTCCAATTCTGAATAATACTCTCTGCTTGGTCTTTACTTTGAAACGGATACGACCCTGATTCCCACACTTTGAAAGGTAATGGAAAATAATTAGTGTTTAACCACACTCTTTGTTGTGGTAGATAAAACGTCGTACCTTCGTAAGTCCACGTTTGGATACGATACTTTGGTTTTCCTTCTGATGTCATCGCTCCCAATAACATCACTACTATAATAAGTCTTTTCATTATAAAATAAAATATACGTAATAATTTTTACAATACCAAACCTACATAAGATTAAACGCATACCTTAGTCTGGTAATAAAACTCTTTCTTCTACCAATATCTTTTGCAAGACTCATGATTGCCTTGTGATATTCTTGCTCATCAAACATGTTGACAACAATGGTTCTATTCATCTCCACCAAATCTCTTGCTGTTAAATCATATACCTCACGTTTCACACTCACGGTATCATTAAAAAATTTGTACGTGATTAAGACTGGTGTTGTCTTTGTCCAATATCTATCTATGTTTTTCATCTTCCTTTATTGTTTTAACAAAGGTATCGTATATTCTAGTATATTCCAAATTTATTTTAGAAAAACTATCACCAAAAACGTATATCATAATTTTAAAATTGCAACTACGGCTGAGAAGATAATTAGAAAAATTATTACTAATGTTAAATCTTCAATCTCAAGTATTATTTTATTTTCTTTATTGTATAGTTTCATATTCGATTTAATTGTCTACCCGCAGCAGATGGTGTGTTTAAATAACATTTATAAGTCATATAACAACTAAATCCAGTTTCCTGCTTGAGAAACTTAAAATCATTATTATACATGTTCATTACGATGCAATAATACCCTTGAAATATAAAAGATGAACCAACCATAAGTCTACATTTATCTTTGTAAGGATTCTTTTGAAAGAATTTGAATTCACTTACCATATACTTAAAATTTTAGCAATTCCAATGATTGTAACCATTGTTAACAATATACTCACAACAACAACACCAACAGGTTCCATCCTCCAAGTTTCTTGGAGGACTATTTTTACCTTCGTCCAAAACTTTGGGTTCACAGTTGTTACTCTTGTTGATTGAAATAATCTTATTGGGTTATCATTTAAATCTCTATGTAATCTTTCCCCTTGTTCGGCTGCCGCGTCTCTATTCAAATTCCATTGTTGTTGAGTAATAACTTCATCTCCTATAGGTCTTTGATACATCTCCATAGTGTGGTATAATCTTCTTCTACCCATATGACCTTCAGGAGTGTCATCATTTAATGATGCGGTTGCGTATGTTTCACCATCTATCACATCAACAGCACCCTTTTCAAAAAATTTGAAGTCTCTCATGTTATCCGTTTACATCTTCAATTGAATCAATAACCAATCTATCCGATGGATATTGTGCAACCAATTCAAATCCCGTTTCAGGTGAACCATAATCATTAAACACCTTTACTTTCTTGTAGAATCTAGTTGCACAAGTGGAGTCAGGATTCATAGTATCCGCAATCACCTCAACTGATTTGGTTTCCGAACCAATAATTAAATAACCCGAATATCTTTTCATTTATTTATATTTTTTTAATTTTAATTTTTCATTCCAAATACAAAACCTTACTTGAGTTCTTCTAAAGAATCCTTTAGTTTCAGTTAATAAAGTTTCTAAATATAAAATCTTCTTTTGGATGATTCTTTTTGCCATTTTATTTCTTTTTATCTTCTTCTAACATTTTGTGTGACCTTAACATAATACTACCCTTAATAGTACCATTCAAATTATCTTCGTCAATTGTTCTGTCGATTCCAACATATGATGTTGTTTTAAATTTAATCATCTCAGCTAACGCCGCCTTTGCAATCATATCAGTTCTATTACGTTTACCTTTGGTGGTATCGGTACCTAATAATGGCGTATCAAAATCCACATCAATCTCCAAGTTTATTTTATATTTAAATTTCATTTTTCAGAAGTTTACCTCCACTTTTTTTAATTGTATGAGTCAGTTCTTCACTATATGGTATTTCGTTTTTCAACTTCAATAATCTAGCACACTCCTCGTACTCTTCGAGTTCTTGATGTTCTTGGATATAGTAATCATAGTAATAGTGTGCTGTTACCGATTTAGTGGTCTCCCACATCAACAACGATTCATCCTCTAACTTACTGTTAATCATCTCTTTAAATTCTTTAATTCTTTCTTCTTGGGATTGGGAATCATCATCATTACGAGGTTCACATTTCCTACCTCCCATTAAAAAATTCTTATCGTCAATCCAATACTCAACGCCGTTTTTTGTAAATCTTTTCTTCTTCATATGTTTTTTATAGTTATAATGCAAAGATACGAATTATCTTGTATATTCCAAAATATTTTAAAAAAAATCCCCCATGTTTCTATGGAGGTGGTTATGTTAGTCTTCTAATTTTATTACCTTAATACCTGTTAGTTTTATTGGTTTCCTATTGTTATTTACCAATATATCTATTCTTTTTCTATATCTCTTATTCATTAGGTCTTTAACGGTATATATTCCATTATATCCGCCAGCATTGATTATTCTAACTCTTGTGTTGAATTTCCATTTTCGTTTAAGATCTCTCGATACTGCAATTATTTTATGTTTGCCGGGATTGTTGGAATCAATTTTAAACCCCGATGCCGTTAAATGTGGTGTTGAATCTGTCTCACCAACATTCGTTGAATAAACTGTGAGGGTAACGACTTCGACGGGTTCAGTCTCCTTTTTTGGTATAATATTATATCCTATATCTGATATTCCGATATGAGATGGGAACAGAAAAAACAACACAATGATTGTGATTAATCTCATACATTTTGGATAAAGTTTATTGGATATTTTATATATTCAAAAATATGTGGGTTACCAAAATTTCTTAATAATTTAATTGGTATGATTGCAGGTTGTCCGTCTATTTCGCTAAATTCATAATCGTACCCATCAATGTTTACTGAGATAAGTCTATAAAAATTAGTTGGGTCGGATGAAATTCTAACACTTAAATCGTCCAACGCAATTTGTGTTATGTCAGTTGAGTATGTTTTATCCAAATCAATACTGATTTTTTCATCATCAGTAAGTGGTCTCCTACTAATCTGTCCTTTATAGAATTCAATAACTTCAATATTGTCGTTACCAATTAAAACCTTAAAAAAATCTGTCATAATAATAAGTATTATTTAAATAATATTATATAACCTAACCAAGATAAACAACCAAATATGAACGTTGTATGGGTTAAGAAATTCAATTTGTCTTGGTCGGTTGGAAATCTGGATTCAAACCAATTTAATAATTTTTGCATGTTATTTGTTTATATAAAATTTGTTTTTGCTTTCTTTAGTTCAACGGGAACACCATCTCGTTTTAGATGTCTTTTGTTTAATGGGAATTCAATATTATTATCAAAGTTAAAATGTTTTTTTATAATGTCAACATCATCACCATAAAAAAGATTCTCATATGATATTGAAACAAAATTGTTTTCTTTGATGAATTGCTTAAACTTGTCTTTGTGTTCTTTAAAATAATAAACATATCTATGTTTTATCATCTCACTTGTCACTTCATTCATCACATCTTCTTCATCATAAGTGTCCATGTACGAGCCGTTGTTTTCTTGATAAAGACTTGACCTAACTTGTTCTTCCCAATTATCTCTATAAAGACATAACACCTTGTCACTAATGTTGATTAAATTTGTGAAATCTCGTGTTGGTTTATATATTTCTCTTATACAAATGTTGTTATATTTTTTAATCCAATCAACTTCACTAACATCCTCACCAGTAATCCATAAATCATTTTCATTAAACCATGGTTCCTGTGCAATGGTGAATTCGGGTAATGACTTCTCAATCCAATTCATTAACGAAACACCGCCTGACCTTGGTTCTGCGATTATGGTATAAATCATATAACTTTTTTGTATTGATATTTGTCGTTCACAATATAATCGTAGAACATCTCAAACTGTACTCTGTGTCCCGATTCCCCCATATGCATATCGTTAACCGCACCTTTTGTTTCATCTCCAATATTCAATCCACCGAATTTTTTTAACATTGCAAAGAAATGGTGGTCAGTATTTGATATTTCAAACTCACCATGGAGAATGTATTTTCTTTTTAATTGGTCTTCCTTTGGTAAACTAAATATTAAACTATTTTCAGCTGACCAAAAATATAAATCAAACCCTTTTGCTTTTGCATAGTCTTCGATTAAACTCTCGTAATCATATATTTCTTGTAAGTATAAATCATCGGTTCGATTAATAATGATGTCCCTAAGTGTATTTTTTTCAATGTGAAAAATATCATGTGAACTGATTCCCCCACCTAAACGTTTCCACATTGGTATTGGTTTGGATCTCGTATTCAATATAATACCACCATCGTTGTCTCTTTCACTTGACGCCCATCTGAATCTTGGCATGTACGTCCAATTAATCATTACAATATCCCCTTTTGAAAAGTCTCTACAATGTTTACAAAATGTCATGAATATTTCGTGATTGGACATACCAGCAACAGCTCGAACTGATAGTGTCATTTTTAATTTCTCCGAAAGTAATTCACCCCAAGTCGGGGGTAATCCTCCCTTTAAAACATTTTTCCACGACTGATACGGTGGGTATGTTAAATCTAATTTATGTCCTTCTGAGTAACTATCCCCAAATAAATGTAATATTGCCATTAACCTATGAATGTTTGATTTGTTATTTTTCCTTCCTTATCGAATTCCGTTTTAATAAGATAACCAAACTCCTCTGATTTATGAAGTCTTTTAATCTTATCTTCGGCCTTTTGTAGGGTGTCGAATTCTAATACTCCCTCACCACACTCTACAATATATACCTCTTTTTTCTTAATTATTTTCATATTAACCTATTAGTAATTTTTCAATTTGTTTTGCATCTTTCATTGTGAAGTTCTTAACATAGATTCGAGCATATCCACGAGTATTGATTGAAACGTGTACACCCCAAATTCGGTCTATGATGTCTACACTAATAACCTCGTCTCTTTTAATTGATGTGGTGTCAGTTGCTAAGTAAAGTGTCCTAATACCACGGTTATTTTTATATGTAACTTTCCCATCATCAATGATTATTCTTTCGGGTGCGGTTGGGTCACCGAATCTTGTGAAAGAAGATTTGAATTTATGTACCATTACTTTGTTATTAAAGGTAATAAAGATTTCATAAAGTCATCATATTGGAAATAGTTTTCTTCTACAAATTGGTTTCCCCTTCTAATGAACACAGACTTGTAAGGTAATGTGTTATCGTTACCAACACCACTAGCATCGTCGTGATAAGTAATGTCTTTCTTACCATCCTTATTAAAATCCTGATAAATTATAACTGGTTTCCAATTACCTTTACGTGTACTATTGATGGTGTATTGAAAAATAGTTTTATCAACCATAAACTCACCATTTGGTAATTGTCTATAAGCAATCAAATCCCATTTATTTACCTGATTAGTGTTCAACGATACAATATCTTTCAACCCATCATCATTTATATCATCAACAATAAAATCTTCGTGTTGGTATAATTGAGTACCGTCACCAACCAATGGTAATTTAATAACTTTAGTGTCATCAAAATAACCACGTCCTTGGTTAATCATTATTTTAGTTGCAATTGGATAATCTTTCATATTCTCATTAGCCGATAATATCAAATCATTTAACCCATCGCCAGTTACATCATCTATCTCACACGTGAATGCACCAACCGCAAGTTCGGATTTAACTCCGAATCCATTATCGTTCTTATACTTTTCCCAATACCAATATGGACTTGATTTTTCACTGAAGAAAGTTGCACCTCCTTTTTGTGTGAAGAAAGGAGACGATTTAAGACCTTTAAAGATGTAAGTTATAAAGTTACCACACAAAACTAATTCAGGGGAACCATCCCCATCTAAATCACCTACATCACCAAGTATGAGTTCAGGGTGTAAATCAATTGGTACGTCAATCAAATCATAACCACCTTTACCATCACTTAAGATTATTCTTGGCGGTGGTGGTGTGTCATCAAACATACCTTCACTAATAACAACAATATCGACGTAGTCATCTTGATTAAGATAAACCGGAATTACTTGTCCTCCTGATACCGATTGAATGGATTTATCATTGAATAGATTTGCGTTGTCGAATACTTTTGTGATTGGGTTCCAAAGTAAGAACATAGTATATTCTTGTGAACCGGTTTTAGTCTTTGCCCCTAAGTTATATACATCAATCCAACCATCATTATTAAAATCACCACAAACTAATCCCATCAACCCTTGTGACAAGAATGTTTTTTCTTTTGGTTTTTGAAATGCATATGCAACAACATCAGGTAAGATGTTCGTGTTTTTCCAATAACTTTTACCAAAATCTTTTGACCTTGATTGATTTAAAAGTGTTGTGTTGACTTTATATCCTTTAAATTCTTCAACTACCTCCTTGGGTGGGATTGGCGTTGGAATATCATCTTTACTACAAGAAAAGAATGATATTAGAAGAATAAAATATAATACTTTTTTCATTATACTCTGATTTATAGAACAAAGATAACGATGATTTTAGAATATACCAAAAATATTTTAGTATATTTTTACAAAGATTTCATATATCTCACATGATTCTCACAATCCTCAATCTTCTGCTCAATCATCTTCCTAACCAATCTACCTAATTCGGCATCGTCAGTTGTCTCGTTTATTAGTGTGGAAGGAACCATTAACGATTTCTTACCTTCTTCACAAATTTGTTCAATTTGTTTAATATAATGTTTTCTTTCGACGCTAGCAGCCATGTTTTAATATAGATTCTTTTTATTGATTATTGCATCATCCCAATTATAATATATATCCCACCAATTAGTTAATTGCTTACTACCATAGGTTATTTTATTATTATCGCCAGGAATTGATTGAAACCAATAAATCATCCATCCTCCTTGTGCATCGTTACCTATCACGTTTCTACTCGTTTCGTTTTTATATGTTGACGATGGGATTTTGTTATAGTTAATTGAAATATTTCTTTTCCAATTTAAATTGTTAACATCAGATTTAAGTGAGGTACCATTAGGGTTCCAATCTTTTATTTCTGAACTGATATATGTAGAATTATCGTAATCATATGCGTTAACAGCATTGACAGGAAAATGAGTGTTACCGCACCCCTTAGGTCTACCTTTTGTTGTTAAAGGACCAACAAAATTATTCCACATTGTATTATTAACATAACTCATTTGTCGTTCAATTTGATGTCCTCTAACATGTATATTATTGGTGTAACCAAAATGTACAAAGTGCGAATAAACCACATATGTTTTGTTGTATATTGGTAAATCGTTGGGTTGAATTGCGTTTACTAAACCATATTGTTCACTACCATAATATGCATTTGAGACATCTCCAGTGGTTGGACTTGACATGTTTGATTCGGGAACCGCTAATGACTTACGATTAAACCATATTTCTTTAACCCCGTAATTATTTACCAACGTATCTAAACCAATTTTTTTAAACAAATCTTTGTAATCAGGATAATCACCTTCGGTACTGTCTGTTTTAAATAAATCCGCAGGCATACCTCTAGAAATTTTTGCAATCTCATATACATTAATGTACTTAATGACTTTTATTCCAACGTATGGTGTTGTAGAATTTCTAAATTTAGAACCCTCCTCAATTGCCGCTTTAGTTCTAATATCATTTGATAGTAACCATTTTTTATATTCACTCACGGGTAAATTATAATCAATTTTATCATTGTCGCCTTTAAAAGGGAACGTTGTTTGATCCAAAGTTTTACCTTTATCTTTACTCGGTATATAATTGATTACCACAACCGGTATTATTAACTTAGCACCTGATGCTGGTGTCGATAAAAACTCATCCACATTTTCAAATTGAATTGGTGAATAAGTTGGTTCAACTACTTTATTTTGAGCAACTATTTCAGGTTTTATTGGTGTTGGTACGTCTTCTTTACTACAAGATATTAGTAAGAATAAGAAAGGAAAAATATATTTCATGTTTTTGATTTTAGAAATGACAATTCTCTTTTGTTGATACAATTAATTTTAAATTATTCAAGCAATCATTGTCCGCTCTACCAATTGCTTGACTTAAATTGTTTTGGACGATTGCAGTTACAAAACTACCTCCTTGCCAACCATCATTGTCTCTTGTTCTCATTACTGATACCATAATATCAAGTATATGATTACTTGGTAATTGTCCATATTGTTCTGCGAATTCAGTTACTTTTTGATAATACTCTTCGTTAGTTTTTTGCATGGTGTGTGTTTTAAAATTTATAAAGTCTATTGTTATTGTATAGTGCAACAGGATTTGATTCGGCGATTAATCCGTATTCTTTGGTGACATTCTCATGAATGGTATTAGTATCTTCGTTGATGTATTTTGCCACGATATTACAAAACCCATAATTAGACTCATCAACTTGGTCTTGTTCAGTTCCAGGTAAACCGCAATAATATGCTTCACCAACTTCGCTGATGAACATTCCAGAATAAAATCCCTTTAACTTAAAGACATTAACAAACTTATCAGCGTTACACCAAATAAAAACGTTGTCGTTTTTTTCTTTTAATGCGGGAACCATTGTTTGGTCAATGATGTATCCACCACCGTTATTAAATTGTCCCACGGAAAAAAGTCCACCAGGACTGCCGTGACCCATCATCATAACTCGGTCATGTTCTCTAATTAATTGCTGAACTTCTGATTTTGTGACACCACCTGTGATAACCGTCTTGTTTGGAATTGGGTTATACACAATGTCGAGGAACCCCGTGCTGTCATCCGCTGGATGTATAATTAATGTTTTCATACCACAAAGGTATGTATATTTTTGGATATACCAAAAAATTTTAAAAATATTTTAATATAACGTAAAAATTGTTATATTTTAGATAGGACTTGGGTTATTATTCTTTCACTAAGTTTCTTAAAATCCTCCTCGTTTTTACATCTATCGTTAAAAGTTCGTATTGAGTGGATTGCGGTGGTATGATCCCGACCACTAACCATCCCACCAATACTTTTTAATGAATATCTAAATTGTTTTCGCATAATTGCACAAAACATATGTCTTGCGTCACACATTTCTCGTTTTCTTACTCTCGATAATATGTCCGTAGTGGTAATCCCATAATTCTGTGCAACTATGTTCATTACTTCTTCTGGTGTAATCCTTGACCTCCAATATTGTTTATTTTTTATTGCAGGAATAAACTCTGTTTTAATACCAGGATACACATAAGGATTTATATTCATACTTTATATTTTATTATTCACTTTCGTAATTAGTTGTTACATCAGATGAGGTTGTTGATGTCCATCTCATTCTATCGATTGGACTTTCGGGTAATTCTGCGTTTTCCGAATCTTCAAATATCCTTTCTATTTCCCTTTCTTCTAACATTGTATCAAGTTCTTCTAATGTATGATCTTCCTCCATATCAACATCATTCTCTCTTCGAATTGCATTTTCAATTCTATTTCTCATTGGAACTTGAGCTTCAACTTCTACGGGTTGTTCCATTCTTAATGAACCCGACTTGAACGCGGTAGAACCCAGTAGTTTATCCTCCAATGTTCTTTGGTCATCAGATAATAAAAATCTATTAGTTTTTGCTTTCGAATCTTTTGAAACCTCTTGAATTAATTTTCTTAATTCATCTGTTAAATCACTATCCAATGAATCAATTCTTACATCCTTTTGGTCCCAAAATGAAAACTCTGGTTCCTTTTTATCTAATGAATAAAAACTTGCAACTTTATATCCTGTTTTCTTATTGATACAATAAATTAGAACTCCTCTTTTAGTGTACTTTAAAAAATAATCAGGATTACCTTCTGAGGTTGTGCACCATTTAGTATTCGACCCATACTTTCTTGAGGAGAGGTATGTAAGTGGTCGAACTAATAACCATTCATCATCTTCATACACTTTAATTATTTCTTGCTCTAAACCTTTAGTCTCCGCCTTTAGGTCTGCAATACTAAGTTGGTTTATTAATTCATCGAATGATTTATATTTGGTTAAATCATTTTGCATAATTAAACCTCTCTCGTTGTAGTCACAAAATTTTCTAAAGTTTTGTAAATCACTAAAATTAAAGAACCCATCAATAAACCTATAGATTAAAAGAATTTGAAGGTCTGAAAAATTATCCAAATCTTCTTTTGATAGAAAATCAAATGTCTGAGTTAAATTCTCTTTAACTTCACCGACATGTGATTTTAAACTTTTAGTATTCTTCATCAATCTGAGAAGAGTCTCAGTGTACTTTGATTTTTTTCCGGGGCTAAACAACTCTAACACATCTATTAAATTGAGTGTGGTTTCGTTGTTTGATTTAAGTTCTTTAATTTTTGACATATAAAAAAATTTTCTATTAATAAAATTTACGTAGTATCTCTATGACATCCCACGCATCTTCTAATGCATTATGTGTAACAATACCTTCGACTTTCATTCGTTCTTTACAAACCGTGAGTGATGGTAGTGATGTATCGTTAGACCAATCAACACAAAGGATTGCGGGGTCTAATACTCTTTGACGAGTTCTGATTAACTTTTGCCACCAAGGTAGTTCTTGTAAGAATAACTTATCAAAGGTTCCAAAGTTCTTACCAGCAACATTTAGTGTGATTGGTTTGGTCTTTCCACCTATTGCGGGATATTCAACCCCATCTATAGTGTTAACAAAATTACCTGAACCTAATTCGTGTCCGAACCCATTACTCCAAAGAAACCTGTAGAACTCTTTTACAACATCCTCTTCCTCGTAGAACTTATAACCACTATTGTTATTTAGAACGTTTCTAACTTCATCAGTTCCTTCGAGGTATTCACCCATCATAGAAATGATTTCTTTATTCATTGTAATTGCCCTTGGTGAACCCTGAATGTTATTTTGAAGTACTATTGCATTGAACTTAGGTAGTTCTTCGTATGGTAACTTCTTGTTGGTATCTTCAATGATTGCACCAATTGATAGTACATGATTCATGTCATGATTTAACCCTGATGTTTCGATGTCTATGCTTACGTACTTCATTTTGTTTTATAATATTTTGATGCACATTTTAAGAAATGAACAATTACATTTTTTGTCCACCCATTTCCGAGTGCGTGATATTTTGCGGCTTTTGATAAACCCGGTACATTGGTATAACCAATCGGCCATGTTTGTAATTTCTCAGCCATCTCAATTGTAATTGGTTGTATTGTACCATTCTTTTCGTAAAGATTAGTACTTGACGGTGATGTTACTACACAGTTAGCTTTTCCATCTGAACGATAAGTTAAATTACGTTCCCAAATTTTTTTATTATCACTTGTTCTACCAACTTCTCTCCCTCTTTTACCACAAGAAATACCACCAAGTACAATTTGGTCAAATGTAATCCCTTTATCTTTTGGATAAACAAAACCTGGTAAGTTTGTCCAATAGTATCTATCACGATTTTGTGCTGATAATAAAGATGAATTAATTAAAACTGGTTCAACACCAAGTTCTTTGGTGATTAGATATAACCACATTGCATTCATCTTAGTATTTTCTAAGAAGAAATACTTTGGTTTCAATTCTTTAACTAATCTAATGAACTCCCAAAATAAGCATGACTCTGTAAATTCTTTACCTTTCTTCTTTAATTTCAAATATTGTTCGTAGTTAGTAACCTTGATTCCGCATAGAGTTGCCATACCAAGTTGTTTACCCGCTCTACTTAAATCAGTACAAGGACTACCAGCAAAAATCAAATCAATCTTTGGTAAATCTTTTGTGTTAATTTTCATAATGTCACCCAATTGAATTGTCTTGGGATAATTCTTTAGCGCGATTGCAATTGAGTCAGTGTTAATCTCACTTGCAAAGTATTTTTTAAATGGAATTCCAGCATGGTTTAATGCCATTTGACCGCAGCTTGCACCATCAAAACAAGATAGGACGTTGTTAATTTTTAACATGTGGTGTAGTATTAAAATGTGTGTGAATAATTTAACTGTACGAAAGTAAATAAAAATTTGAATATCCCAAAATATTATTTAAAATATTTTTATAACCCTAATTCTTTGAGTTTTTGTATTGTGTCTGATGCTGAAGTATGTAGAATTCCAATACCTCCTGATTGAATCCAACCATCGATATTATCGGGTCTGTCATCAATTAATATGTTGTTTGGACCGGCAAAGTCCTTCTTGTGTTTTGCGGACCTTAAGATAAGGTGTACACCAGGTAGTTCCCTCTCGGTCCAATCACTTTTAGCAACCCTTGATTCAATTTGTCTTGATGGTGCAGATAGTAGTTCGGGATTATGTGGACTAATGAAGTCCCATAGTTCTTTACCGTCACCCATCCATTCCAAGTTAATCCAAAAGTCATATCCTGCTTCATTGATGGGGTCCCAAAAATGAGTATCTGTACGATGTTCGGTACCTAAATCGATACCAGTTAGTTCTTTGTAACCCTTGTTGAAGTCTACGAGGACTCCGTCCATGTCACAATAGATTCTAAATTTGTCCATTAAAAAAATGTATTATTGTTTTACGATTTTGCTACAATTTCAGGATTACCTGACAGTCCGTTCTTGAAGACGTAGTAATTACCATTCTCATCTTGACCAAGGGTTAATGCAGGTGAATCGTTAGATTGGTCATTATCCGTACTTACATCAGGATTCTCATCAACGATTTCATTAACAATATTCTCAATATCCGATTGTTTCAATTTTATAATCTTAGCCATAGGTCTTTTGTATATAAATATCCTAAAAAAAGAAAGGATTTATCCAACCTCAAATATTATCGGGTGATTCTATTTTTAGTTTTGGGTTTATTTCTTGTTTTTACAAATGGTTGTTCGCTTTTGATTTCGGAAAATTGTTTAATATTTCTCTTCCTTTTTAAAACTTCTTCTTTAGGGACATAATCCAATTCAGTTTCTCCTGGTGGAATTGCTTCAACTTTATATGAAAAAAATTCAAATAAACTCCTTAATACTTTTTTTAATGTTTCTTTCATGTGTGGTTTGTGTTTAAAAAAATATACAAAATATTTTCCAAATAAAAAAATTATCTATCAACATTTAACATCTCATCCATGTGATGATCATCGGTACCCATTTCAGAACCAATCGGTCGTTTCTTCATGTCGTTTAATATCCTTTTTAAATCGTATGGTGCAAACTCAAGACTACCATCCATTCCTACGTCCATCCTACGTCCATTGCTGAACTTTTTATGGTTAGGTAGGTGACAATGACCATGAAGGTGAACACGTCCCTTGCGGAGTCCATTCCACGATGCAATTGGGTAGTGACACATTTCAATAGTCTCACCTTGATATGAGAACTGTTCAAACCAATTAACACTTAAAAACTTACTTCTGATATTATCTCTGTTCCTGTCAATGTGGTGGTCATGATTACCTAACACCAAATGTATATTCTTGCAAATTAATCTATCATGAAACTCCTCAATCGTTTCGAACCCACCGAATGACCAGTCGCCTAAATGTATTAGTATATCATCTTGACCAACAACTTCATTGATGTTGTTGACAATTGTACTATTCATCTTATCGATAGTTTCAAAATCTCTTGTTTGTACAATTGGTACCGAACCATCGGGCATCCTCCAATTGGTCACTCCTCGACATATGTTGGTGTGACTATAATGTGTATCGGATGTTATCCAAACCTTTATGTTATTGTCTATCTTTATCATTAGCAAAAATCTGTTGATGATGAGACTCTTAATCCATCGATTATTAAGTCATCGTATTCTGGTTTATCAAAGAATGAGCCGGCTCCTTTCGACCTCTGTTGTATTCGATAAATTTCGTTAACCACTAAACCATCAGGTTCTCCCCAATTAAGTGCCATTACAATAAATTCGTTAACGTCTTGTTCCTCACCATATTCATCAACCACACGACCATCACGAATGAAGTCTAATAATGAATGTTTATCGTGATAGTATTTGTCTTTATGAAAGTTCCAACAGAACTTCCAACCAGAACTTCGTTTACCTAAATGTATGTTAGTACCTTCCAAAAACATTTCCCACGGTGAAAACCATTCCCAATCTTTTCTTGGACTGATGAATTTAAAACCACTTTCAATGTTCTCAGGTGATAGGTCAAGATTGTTTACAAACCCAATTAAAGTTTGCTTACGAGCCTCCATTTCCTCGTGTGTCGGAATTCGATAGTAATTTGTTCCCATAATGTTAATAAGTGTGTGCACAAATGTAGATATTTTTTTTGATATTCCAAAATATATGGACAAAAAAA
>Ga0209550_10003343_pt1 | contig 15280 bp, 7 predicted proteins | sample LauGreSuBDMM15SN_2_FD_187567 | JGI IMG/M metagenome (GOLD analysis project Ga0209550, IMG submission 187567) | Freshwater lake microbial communities from Lake Michigan, USA - Su13.BD.MM15.SN (SPAdes) (version 5) | ecosystem: Environmental > Aquatic > Freshwater > Lake | place: Lake Michigan, USA...
TGGAATTCATAATTTCATGGTATTCACAAGTTTTGGAATTCATAATTTCATGGTATTCACAAGTTTTGGAATTCATAATTTCATGGTATTCACAAGTTTATTGTATTTTAATTTATATTTTAAATATTTATGAAAATTAATATCAGTACCTATTCTTTTAAATAATTCTACTTTGTCACAAATAGATGAAATATCATTAAAAGATTCATTTATTAATAATAATTTTCTTATTTCATTTTCTTCTAACCAACAATTATAGATTTCTTTAATATCACGATTAAGTATTTCTATTTCTCTATGATGAATATCAATATTTATGTGTATTTCATTTTGAATATTAATCATAATAAAATATAATAATATATTTTCTTGATTGAAACTTAATTTTGTTCTTATATCTAAAAATATTTTATGAACTTTTATCTTTTCAACTATGTTATAGTAATCGAATTTTTTTCCACCAAAACCAGGATTTATTAAAATTAAGTTAATATCATATATTGGATAATCATACATAAAGTGTGTAATAAGATATCCTGGTATGACTAATATTTTATGATTTATATAGACAAATAAAAAACCAGATGTATTTTTATTATATTTAAAACCATTAATTTGAATAAAAACATTTGGCAAACAATATAATACTTCATCTACTTTAATTGTTAATAAATTAAATATTTTCCCTTCATTCATTTTAGTGAAAATATAATTATACATTATAAAATCGTATTTTGGATATATAATATCATCACTTAATCCTCTATACCATGAATTACTTGTATCTAATTTTTGATCTTTTATTTTATTTACTTCTTTAATTTCTTGTGTTTGTTCATCTAATTCTGATTGTTGTGTATGATCTATACTAATACAAATAGAATCAATATTATATATTAATTTTAATAATTTATCATAATCATAAATAACATCAAATAATTTTTTTAAATTAATATCTGTTTTTAATTTAATTAATTCTTCTTTTGTAAATATACCTATAAAGAAATCATCTAAATTTATTTTACTTGGTAATTTGGTATCTGATTTATAATAATATTTAATAACTTCATTATGTTTTTTCATCATATTTTTTTCTTTACTATTTTTTCTTATTTCATATTTAAGTGTTTGATATTTTAATAAGTCTTCTGTCATTTCTCTCTTCAATCTATCATTCCTTAAAAATAATTCATATAATTGATCAATATTTATATCATCAATAAGGTTTTTCCTCATATAACAGATATCAATTGTATGACCTAAATTAATTTTTCTTAACCTAAATATTGCTTGTGCAACCTGAGTATAATTTATTTTATTATCAACTACGCATAATCCTTTTATGATTGGATATTTATCTTGTTTAATATCTACACCAATAGTATGACCTTGATCAAAAAATAAGAATGGGTCGTCATATAAAATATTCTCTGAGTATTCTTCTCTATTTCCATCTAGATTGATCACATATTCTTTATCATCTTCATTTAAATAAATAACAGGTTTTCTAAATAATTTATTTAATTCAATTGCCACATTCTGATTTTTAATATTTTTAAATAATCCATATAAATCTATTAAAGCTCTATATTTATCTAAATCACCTTTTGCTGGATCAAATATTTCTGCTAAATAAACTATTTGATTAGGTTTAGTTGATTTATTTACATATTTTATTTCTGCATTAATTATAGCATTTTGAACATTTAATTGTTCATCAAAATCAGGAATAATATTATTAAATTTATTATCTAAATAATTAATTGATCCTAAATTTATATTAACAGTCCCAGAATAACCAATTTTAAACATATTTTCAATATTGATAATATCTATAAATGACACATTTGATTGAATTATTGATAATAATTCTTTCTTGAAAATAATTTCAAAAACTTTATTAAACAACATATCTTTCAATTTAGGTGATTCATAATTAAACACTATTCTTATTTCTTCTTTATCAATAGTTTGTTGAAATCCAAATAATGAGAGTAAATCATTGTTAATAATAATTTCAATAATATAATCATTAATTGAATAATCTTGAATAATTATATAATAGTAATATGTTAAAAATAATGTCATAATTGATGATGTAAAATTTGATGATAATAATGGTTTATCTTTATTATTGTATGGTATCGCATAGTAATATTGTGGATTAATACCCCATGTTATATTTTCTACTAATGTTTCATCTTTTATTTGTTCTAATATATTATTAATATCAGATTCAAAAATATCATAATATTCACTGTATTTAGTTTGTATTTCAACTGACAATTGATCTATCAATTCACTAATAATTATTGTTCCTTTAGATTTAGTTTTAAGATGAACGACAATAATTTTAATAAATTCACATAATTCTTTTTCAAATGGTACTTTATGATTTGTTATATTATAATTACTTTTGGTTGGATCAATTAAACTATCAAATTCATCTATAATCATTATAGTATTCATATTACATGATTCGTTATTTTCAAATTCACCATTTAGATATAAATTTTTAATTTTACTATCAGAATATACTTTTATTTTATCAACACAATTAAACATATTCATATAATCATTAAATTTTTTTATTGTTGTTTTTTCTAAATGGTCAGGTACTATTATATAAACAATTTTATTATAAATTAAAACAAAATGTAAAGCTAAAAGTGGTGATAATATTGCTGATTTTCCCTTAGACATCATAATATGGTGTAATGGATAATTAAATTTACCACCAGTCATATTTTCATATTCTATAATATTTATTTTATTGGAATATTCTTTACATACTAATTCATATTTTTCATATGATTTACCATTTGTAATTTTTTCATATTCAATAAATGAATTAATGATATCAATATAACGGTTCATTTGTTCCTGTTGTAACTCTACTCCCGAAACAAATTCAAAAAAAGCTTCAAATTTATACTTAAACTTATTATTTTTATAATTAAATATATCATTAAATATTTTAATTTGATTACAAAAGGTTAATTCACTTTTTTCTTTTGTCACTGGATCATCATTTTTATATTTAGTTAATAATTTATCAAGCACTAGTAATACATTATATACCCTAACATTTTGTAAATAATTATAAAAATTATCATACATATTAGGATTAAATAATTCATGTATTGTATATTGATTTATTGGAAAACTATAAATTATCCATTTAAATACTTCTACCATTTGTTTAAAATCATTAATATATTTTTTTAGAGATAAATCATTTATCATACATTTATTAATTTTAAATAATAGTTTTTCAATTGATAAATTATATTCTTCATTTTTTCCTTTTATTAATTTTGCAACAATTCTATTTTTATTATCTCTTGCAAATTTTAAAAGTGATTCTGTGGTATTTAAACTTAATAATGATAAATTATCCATTGAATTAGAACTTTCTAATAATTCTTTTAAAAAATTATTTTTATTAAAACCAATGATTTTATAAGATTTAAGATTTAAATTATATGCATATTCTTTTCCATTAGGTTTATCATTTATATATAATATATTTAGTTTATTCATACCATAATCTTTACATATTGATATAAATAATTCATAATCAGATTTTAATATGGGCAATAATAAATTATTATTATTAATTTCAAATATATACATTTTATTTTCAGTTTTACAATCATTTAATATATATTCAATCTTATTCATTTTTTCCTTTGGAGTTTTATTATTAAACTTATTACCATTACAGAAATACACAACTTTATATATATCATTTTCTAAATAAATTAAATTTAAACAATTAGATGGAATTAAATGTGAAAATGGTAAATTTATATAATCATCAAATTTTAATACTCTATTATTATTAAATAATATTTCATCAATTTTTGAACCTTTCTTATCAAATTTTCCTATTAATTCTATTAAAGTTTCAGAGTTAATAATAAGTATTCTATTTATTAATTCTACATCTTGTGATTCTTGTAATAAACATATACTATTATCTAAATTAAATAAATTTAAAAAAATATGGGATATTTTAGGATCATAAATATATGTTATACCATTAAATAATATTTTATTTTGATTATGTAATATTGCACCTTTTAAATATTTATTTTGTTCTAAACAAATTACTAATAAAGAAGATAAAGCTAATCTATCTTTAACAAGTTTATTTAAATAGTCTTTATCTTTTTTTAAATCATCAAATTTTGATCTAAATGACATAATATTATAATTACTATTATTTCTATAATATCCAAATTGAAGACTATCACTTGAAATATCTTCTTTTAATAATAATAAAGCTAAATTAATTAAGATTTTATCAGATTCATTTTTATAAAATTCAACTCTATCAAATTCAGTTATATTAGATTTAGGTCTATCAGATTCAGTTTTATTATATAAAGATATATAATAATGAATCATATTTTCATATGCTTTGGGTTTTTCAATAATAGTATTTAAATTAAATAAAATAAAAAAAGTATCATTATAAATATTAACTAAATTATTAAAGGATTCATTAATATACTTTGGATTTAAAATTAAAAAATCTATTAATTTCAGATAATTATCTAAAGATCTAAAACTAAGATTTAATTTATTTTCTAAATTTGATAAGTTTTTTCTATTAATAAATTGATTAATATAAGAAAAACCAGATATTGAATTTTTAAATTCTACACGAATAAGACTTGCATTATTATTTTTATAATCAATCTCACTATATCTTCTGTCGTTAAATTCACCACGATAACTAGAATAATAAATTGGACATTCACTAAATTTTTTATTAAATAATTTTAATATTATATTACTATATATTAAATCACCAATTTCTTTTGTTTTTATTATTCTAGGATAGATTTTTCCACTAGGACTATTGATATTAAATATAGGATCTTCCACCTTTATAAATAAATTATTAATAAATAAATTAAATTTATCAATAATATGAAATATTAAATTTATTTTATGTGCAAATATAATAAAACGATAAATATCCATGTTATCATTTAGATATTTTATTGATGGTATACTATTTAAATATAATACCCATGGATAATAATTATTAAAATAACTTGGTATAGTATCTTCTGTTATTTGTTTAGTATTAAATAATCTTTCATAATTATATATATCATTTAATTGATTATTATAATTATCGATAATATTTAATTCCAAATCAATTAGTTTATTTTCAATTTTTTCCCCTTCAATATTTATTAATATTTGTTTATTCATACTCTCAGCAGCATCAATAAATTTTATAATATCATTAATATCATTTAATAATGGAGTATCAAATTTTTCAATTAATTCTTTTAAACTAGGTATAGTAGTTTCTTTATTATAAGAATATGATTTTTTAAGGTCATCTTCTTTTTTATGAATAATTTCTTTTATTTCATTAATAATGTTTAAAAGATCGAATAAGTTTTTTTCACTACTTTGTAAAAAATCTAAATACCTTCTAAATATTACTATTTCATCTTCTTCATATCTTATAGTAATATTCCAGTTATGTTTTTCACTATCAACTTTAGAAATAAACTCCGATAGTTTTTGAGATAAAGATGTTATTATTTCTATATAATTTTTAGACTCATTTTTATTAACAATATTTAAAATAATCATTATTTTTCGACTAGATACTTGATCGTTTTGTTTCATGGTATTTTTAAATATCTCTAACGTTACGGTTCCTATTTGTTCATTAATTATTGCAATAAAATCGTCTTTTGATTTAATATCATTTGAAATTATTTTAAAATTATAGTCTGAGTTTAATTTATCAATCAGATGAGATGGTATATAAGGTTTTGATAATTTAAATTTGTCCAATATACTATGAAATATTTCAATTATATTAATACGCTCAAAATCATTAAAAAAATCAATATTATATTCTAAATTTTTTTTATATAAAAAATATATCATCATATTATTTTTATCAATGTATTTATCTTCTTTAAAATTATATAATTGTGTATCATATCCATAAATAGATCTATCTAAAGTTTGACCTTCATAATTAAATATATTTAAAAAATTATTTATAATTTCAGTTTGATCTGGTCTATTAAGTTTATCTGTTAAAAAAGAATTAATAGTTGAAATATATATTTCAAATTTATTTTGTTCTGAATGATTAACCGTATGAATTGGTTTAAATATATTATTAAATATAAAATCTCTTTGTTTTAATAAATATGTATTACTTAATATATTTAGATCTATTAATTTATTACAAACATTTTTCATTAAGATAAATTTTGAATCATCATGATTATATTCTTTTTTAAAAGAATCATCTGAAAATATGGCATTTAAACCTAAATAAAAAATTTTATTTATATATTTAACAAATTTTACATATAATTCTGGATTATTAGTAATCAATATAAAATAATAAACAAATGACCAATATATTGAGAACCATGTACATGATCCACTTTCTTGATCATATATATATAATTGATTATTATTATAATGTAAAATTATTTTATTTAATATAATATCTGAAATATTAATATCTTTTTGTTTAAAACTATCAATTTGAATATTAAATCTATCATAATTATCTATATTAATCTTTTTTTTGCTTATTATTCCAATAAAATCTATTAACATATAATAAAAATAAACATCATTGTTTTCAATTCTTTCTGTTTTATAATATATAGTATTTTCACTTCTGCGATCAATTTTATATGACAGTGGTTTTTTATCACCTCCTATAAATTTATCAAGTTCATCTAAATTATTAATATATTCATTTTCATATTTCATTTTTATTTTAACTAATCTTAATTTATCTTCACTAAAATTTAATTTAATTTGATTTAAAACTTTCTTAATATCATCATAAATATAATATTTAGTAGAGGTACGATCATCTGTTATATCTTTAATAGGATCTGACAATAATTTATATAATGAATTAAGACTTATAAAATTTTTAATAATAGGAAATATATTTTTATAATCAATATTTTCAATATATGTTCCATAGTATGGGACATATTTTTTAGTAGATGTTTTATCATTCTCATGTTTTTCAATACCTAAACCAGAATTAAATGATAATATATAAAAGTTACAGTCTTTAATAAAAAAAACAATGGTTGTTTGATGTTCATTCTGACCAGTAATATAAATAGAATAGTTAAATATATTTTCATAATCTATATCATTAATATCTCTTAATTTAATGTATTTTTTACTAGAACTATCATAATCACTTATTAAAAATTTTGAAAGATCACGATTTCGTTCAATATTATAAAATTTATTATTTACAATATCACTGATTGATATAGAACCATCCTCATTATCTTTTAAAATATTGATTGGTTTTTTATAAATTTCTATTTCAGATGATAAAAAATTTTTAATCATGTTACTTTCGATCATAAAATTAAATAATAATTGTCTATTATATCCACATTCAGGATTTATGAATCCATCTAAAAAATGGAATAATATTGGTTTATATTTATCAATTATATTATTAAAATTCAATCTATTATAATGTATATCCCATAAAATATTATTTTTTAATTTTTCAATTTTAGGTTTGGAATTAATTAATTTAAAAAAAATATTTGTTAATTCTTGATTATCATATAATGAACTTAAATAAAATAATGATGTATTACCATAATTATCCATATTATAAATAGTTTCATCTACACCATTTTTTAATAATTCTTCACAAAATAATCTTCTATTGTTCTTAAGAGCAATCATTAATAGTGTTTCACCGTCATTATTTTTAATATTAAGATCTGGACAATATTTTAATAAATCATACCTACGTAAATTATAATCTGATGTATTATCTAAAAGATTCATTAATGGTGTATTTCCATTACTATCTCTACAATTAATATCTACACCTTGTGATAATAACTCTTTAACTCTTTCTACATTACCAGCTTTAGATGCAACTATTAATTCATCTGTATCCATTTATTATATTATAATATAAAATATATTTTATATTATAATAAAAAAATTAGCATAAAACTTAATTAATAAAATAAATATTTAAATGATTATATTGTTCATTCAATTCCATCAACTCGGAATTGTTTGTTTTAATAATCAATTTAGTACTTCTTTTATATTCAGTATGATTAATTTTAAATTCTTTGTAAAATTTAAAATTAACAGTTTCTAATGTTAAGTGTCTAGATAATACATCTAGGTCAAGTAAATATATATGTTTAGTTTCTATGTTTTTGAGATTTTTTGATCTATCTACGATTTGATAGAAAATACTTTCAGCAGTTTCTGAAGCAATCCCTTTATATGTATTCGTTAAAATAGTCCCAGCAAATTCTTCCAAAGAATCTAAACAATATTTGATTAACTCGCAATCAATATATGATACATTTAATTTCTTTTTACCCCTCAAAATTGTTTTATAATTTGAGTAGTCGCAATATTCCATCCAATTTTCATCTGTAGGTTTTTCATCAATATTAAATTGGTATGGTAGATCTTTATTATAAGAAGAATCAAATTGATATGTAGAAAACATCATAATATATTTATATATTATATAGGTAATATTAAATTATTTTCAATTTTTTTATTTGTGATTTTAATTTTAAATATTTTTGCTTGTATTTATTATACTTTTGTTTAACAAAATTTGATTGCTTGTCGAAAACATCTTTATCTAAACTAAATTGACGAGACTCGTCGTCATTAAGATTTATAGTAATATAATCATGAATTATACTTTGTAATTCATGATTATTAACTAAATTTATTTTATCTTTTCCTATATTTATTTCTAAATGTTTTAATATAATTCCTTTTAAAAATTTGAATAACATTGAACGTGATTCTAATATAGAATTAGAACCCTTAGGTATATTTTTATGTATATCTTTACGTAGACCATCTCTTATTTGTAAAATTTCTTGACACCATTTAGAATCATCCTTAATACTATAAATTCTTAATATTGTATCAACTAATTTACTCATTTTTAATTTATTAGAATTTTGAAGTTCTTTAACATCAAACAATGAAATTATTGAATTAATTGATTTATTGAGTGTAAAATCAACATTATTACTTTGTTTTGATCTAACATTAATTTTACATGTGAAATCTTTATCATTACTATCAGATACTAATTTTTGTGATATATGTGACTTTATTAATAATTGATGAGTTTGAGAATTTCTTTCATCATCATCAAAACTATTTAAAAGATATTTATCAAAAATCATATTAACACCAGCATCTACACATAATATATCTAATGACACTTTATCTCCATCAGTAACCTCCGATGCTATTTTTTTATATGGTACTTTATATATTTCATCTACTTCAGTATTAATAATACTACCGTTTTCTATACGGTTATATCTTTTATAATGATCATAATGTGTATCATTTACATATTCATTCCAATCATTACAACAATAATTTAATACATTTTTTGTTGTTAATTTACCACTAGCAGAAAAAAGGGTATTGTCATCAGGTAAAAATGTATCATTTATTTTCATTCTACCTTTATCATCATATTTATATTTATAGTTAAAAAGACCATCCTTATATCTAAAATCATATTTATTATCTTGAATACGAATTGCCATAAATTTTAATTTTCTATTATTTATGACAAAATCATTTTTAATATGTTCAATTAAAATATCAGATAATATTTCATTACAAATAATATAAATAAAATTATCATATGCTGTTCTATCTGTACAATTACTAAATATATTATTTAAACTGTTTATATTGCTACTATCATTTTTTGTAAAGTTTGCTAAAAATGATTGTTGATATATAGCTGATACATAAGAATATGAATCATTACCCATATATTTTTCCATATTAAATAATAAATCATCTCTTAATGCATCTATAAAAAAAATTTTCATAATTTTAATATAAGATTCTTTATATTTAACAATAAAATTTCGATTATTAGTTTCAATTAAATTAAATAAATTAGGTATTAAATCTATTTTTATATCTTTATCTTTATTTTCATAAAAAGTATTTATTAATTGTGTATAAATATTTTTTTTTAATTTTTTTATATCTTTATTAAAAATATAAATTGAATCAATATTGATTGTGAAATTATGTCCATTTTTAACTAATTCATTAATATATTTAAAATTAATATAAGATAATTTATATAAATCATCATTAATTTCTTTTATTATTTGTGTATATCTATTTTCTAAGTTATTCTCTAAAACTTTTTTATCTTGTTCAGATTTCATTGTATGTTGTGTGGATTTCATATTAATAACTAAACACATGCCATTATTACAGTCCATATTATTTTGTTTGTCATAAATCAAATTATATTTATAATTATAAATATTTAAATATTTTATATTTTTTTTAAAGGATCTAACGTCGTATCCTATAATACTATTAATTAAATAGGATAATTCTGTAAATGCATTTACAAAATTATTAAAATTATTAAGATTAAAAGTAAAATCACTATAACTTAAAGCTATTTGTGAATTTATAATATCTTTAATCAATTTAGCATCACTATTATACTCTTTTAAAGTTACAACTGCAGAATATAATCTATTTATCATCCTATTTTTATGTACATCATCTTCAACATATGGAAATATTGCATTAATTTTATAATTAGAAACATATAATTTAATGATTGTTTCATAATACCAACTATTCATTGATAATAATGTAGTTTCAAAAATAAAATCTTTCTTATTTTTTATTAGATAATCAAGAATAAGATCATTTAAATTGTCAATAGATTTTCTAATTTCATTTTTAAATATAAATATAGGATGAGTACGTATTTTATAATATAAATTCGATATGTTTTCTGATAATTTTTGAATTGGTTTATATAATGGTTTTTCTATATATTCAGTTACTTTACTATTACTATTAATGATCTTTAGGATATCATAAATAATATTAGTAGTATATGGTTTTTTACAATCATTAAAACTACTATAAACATTATTAAAGTTTGTTGATAATTTTGATATAATTTCTATATTATCAGATAATATTTTAATTATATCATCTGGACTTTTTAATTCTTCTAAAAAGTTTGTACATTGATCATATCTAGGTATATTTAAATCTAATGATGATATTGTTTTATATCTATTACAATCATCATTCGGATCATCATTATAATAATCATCTATATTTTTAAAAATTTCTTTAATTGTTTTTAAAGATTGAATAAGTAATATATCCTTAATAAGATTAATATTTTCATCTTCATTAAAAATTTTTTTGTATAATATTTGATTGAAATTAGTTGATAATACTAGATTATCAATAGAAAAATTATAAGTATAATTTTCATTAAAATAACAATCAAGTAAATTATTAATATATTCTTCAGCTGTTTTATCTGTTTTATTTATTATAAAATCATCTATCAAATCAGTTAAATGTTCTGGATTTCTTATACTTACATCTTTACCATTTATATGATAAATAAATCTTTCCATATGTTTTCTATCATCTTGTAATAAATCTAAAGTCCCTGAATTTATTTTATTATTTAATGGATACATATTATATTTAGGTATCATATCTTTAGCAATAATACTTTTACCACTTCCAGGCGGTCCAATTAAAAATAAACATTTTGGATTCCTACTCATTATATTATTATATAATATATTTTTTTTAAAGTTTTAATTATTTATTAATTTTTGATCCAAAAATTCTTTCCCATATTTTTGAGTGTCTTGATATCCTTTTTCATATAATTTTTCAATGTTAAAATAATTTGTCCTGAATAAATTGAAAAGAATTTTTTCATTCTGACCCCAAATATTTGGATGAATATGTAAAGCTATTTGATTTGTATTCAAGTAAGGATTATCACTGAAACCACCATCAAAAGCATAATTATTCCTATAATTATGTAATAAAGATCCTGATATAAATGGAACATTAGAACTTGCTATACAACAATCAAGAACATCTTCTAAATTTTCAAAATCTGTATGTATATTAGTTTGATGAAATGTAGTTATACTGATAAATAATCTATCTAAATCAAAATCATCGATATTAAAATTTTCTAATAGATTATTTTTAATTTGTTCAAGTACTTGTTTAGCATTTTTATTTTTAAATAAATCATTATTTATAATAATATCTGTAATAAGTTTAGGATTTTTTTTAAATATCATAAAAATAGAATTCAAAGAACCAGCAGATGCACCTGAAAAAATAAACTCAGAAATATCATAATTTTCTTTTATATAAGCACATACACCCATTACATAAAATCCATAAAATCCAGATGGAGATATAGTTATTAATTTTTTATTCATGAGAAGAGTGTTATTATTTATATAATTCAATGTATTTTCATCATGGTAAGATATATTATTTTTATTTAATATAATATATCTTTTATTTATTAGTGGGTCTATATTTGTTTCAATAAAACCAAAATAATTAATAATAGATAACATAAAATATTTTATAAATGATAGAATATTCATAATTAATTATATATAATTAATGCTTGTTTATATAATTATATTGGTTTAAAATATATTAAAAATATTTAGTACGAAAATAAAAAAAATAATTTATATATGATATTATATGAAAAATAAAGAATGTTTTTATTCAAGTACTTTTTTTTTTATAAATGCAATAATTGCGTATCATTATGAATATTATGAATACTCATTATCTTTCTTATTTTTAGCAATAACATCATTATTTCATCATTATTATTTTAATAATTTAACACGTCAAATAGATAAACTGGCTATTATAATAATGTTATATTATACCATATTAATATTTTACATAAAAATTAATAATAATATTATTAATTCTGTCCATTTAATATTATATGCAATAATATATTCTATTATAGTATATTTATATTCATATGGTTATAATACTAAAAAATATTGTTATGATACCGATCATAGTATTGCTTGTTTATGGCATTCATTATTACATTTATTAACAGCAAGTAGTCATATAATACTAATATTATTATAGACAAGTAATTTATAATAATTATAACATTTTTAATTTTAGGTATTATCCCATATGAAAATAAAATAATAAATTATTATTTAAAAAAAATCACAGTTATATTATATGAAAAATAAAGAATGTTTTTATTCTAGTTTTATTTTTTTAATTAATGCTATTGTTGCATATAATTATAAATATTATGGGTTTTCATTATGTTTTTTGTTATTAGTATTTTCATCACTATTTCATCATTATTATTATACTGATATGACATATCAAATAGATAGAATTATTATTATAATAACATTCTGTTGCGGTGCTTTAATAATGTATAACAGACTTATGAATAAAGAAATAAATTATAATGATATCCTATTTTTTGTAGTATTAATCTTTATTGTAGCATATATGTATATTTATGGTTATTATAATAATAAATATTCTTTTGATACAGATCATACTACATCATGTATATGGCATTCATTATTACATATAATAGTATCTACTGGTAATATAATCTTAGTAATATTATAAAATAAAAACTATACATCAATTAATTTAATACAACCTAATGAACAATAAAATTCTAATACTGAATCTTTTGTAATAAAACTTTTTTTAGAAATAGATTTAATACAAATACTTTTTAAACTTTGTGCTCTAGATAATGCTGTATATGCTTGTCCTGCTGCAAAAATATCATTCCCAATATCAATCTCAATTGCATCTAATGTCATTCCTTGAGATTTATGTATGGTTAGTGCATAAGCTAATTTTAAAGGCATATAACATATAAATATATCTTTATCATCAACTGACATATTTTTATGATATTGTATTTCAAATAATGATCCATTAACTCTTTTAATCATAACACTTTTGTTCCTTAATTCTACAACACAACATCGAGTACCATTTACAATACCATTATCTTGATCTATATTAGCAACTACAACTACTTGACAACCAACACATAATTCTATTGATTCAGGAATATCTAATGTATTAAACCATGTTTGTGATTTATCTTTATATTTTTTCACAGTTGGTAATTGTATTTCATATGTTTTTTCTTCTGCACCTGAATCTATTAATTTTTTATATTCTACTGTATTAATTTTATCTACATCATAGTTCTTTGAATATAAAATAGTTGGACTAATATTTGTAAATTTAGTATTTTTTAATTCAGATAATATATCATATGTTTTATCTGAACATATTCCATATCTTAACTTCATTAACATTTTTTGAAAGAGTGTATCTCCATCTTGTCTAATCATCTTTTTAAGATAAACAGTATTTAAATTTAATTTTCCCCATATTTCAGATTTGAAACAATAATTACCAGTAACTGGTTCTAATTGACAAAAATCACCAGTTAAAACTAACTGAATCCCACCAAATGGTTTTGAGTTAGATCTAACTAAACATAAATATTCAGAAATTTTATCGAATAATACATCATCAAGCATTGATATTTCATCAATAATTAAGACATCAACTTGTCTTAACTTTTTTACTATATGAGGACGATTTCTTCGATTATATTCAAATATATTTTTCACAGGATCTTTTGCTAATCCTAAACCTAAATAAGAATGAATAGTTCTACCGCCAATTAAAAATGAAGCTGAACCAGTTGTTGCAGTAACACCATGTATTTTACCTTCCATACAACAATATTCTATTATTTTTTTCAAAGTGACAGATTTACCAGTTCCAGCAGGTCCAGTTAGAAATATATTTTTACCTTCTATGAATGACGATAATGCAAGTTGTTGTTCAGTATTTAAAATTAGTTCTTTTTTTTTATTAATATCATTTTCTTCTTTTTTATTAATATTAGCTTCTTTATTAATAATAAGATTAGTTTCTTTATTAAGATCATTATCTTTCTTTCCAGTAATTTTATTTTTTGATTGTGGTTTATCTGTTTTAAGTTTATCCATTTTAAGTAAATATTCATTTATATTTTCAATTGATAGATTTACTTTTTTAGAAACAGTATTTATATCTGAACCATTATTAATCTGTTCTTTGGCTATATTTAATAATTTACTGTTGATACTTCCTTCTGTTCTTTTATGAATTATTGAAATGTCTATGATATTCATTTTATTTTCTATTTCAGTTAATAGAGTATTAACCTCATCTTTAGACCAACGCATACCTACATTAGCAGTTTCTGGTTTTTCTTTCAATGCTTTAATTTTATTATACATTATTAATAATATATATAAAATGGAATAAAATTAATAATAAATCAATTTTTATT
>Ga0209550_10003344_pt1 | contig 15277 bp, 16 predicted proteins | sample LauGreSuBDMM15SN_2_FD_187567 | JGI IMG/M metagenome (GOLD analysis project Ga0209550, IMG submission 187567) | Freshwater lake microbial communities from Lake Michigan, USA - Su13.BD.MM15.SN (SPAdes) (version 5) | ecosystem: Environmental > Aquatic > Freshwater > Lake | place: Lake Michigan...
CAATAATAATAAGGGCTGTTGGTTCAAACTTTCTCAAAGAATTATAGCAGTTAAGAATAATATTCCATCCGTAACTAGAATCACCGGAATATGCTAATATAACAAATGCTCTCATATAATCTAAAGTAAAAATTAAACATCTATTTAAATACGAAATGCCAGTTTCTATACTAAATGATCAGCGAACAGCCAAAAAAAAGAGGGAGAAGAAAAAATGTGATTGGAAATGCAGAAGAGGAGCAGCAGCCGAAAAAAGGGAAAAAAATCCAAGAAATAAAGTTGCAATCTTTGCAGAACATTTTACAACAAAGTCTTCAATCTAATAAAAACAAACGGCATGTGATTCTTGAATTGAACTGTTTCATGAGCGATGTCGACAGTTATCTCCAGAACAAAATATTCCAAAGCGATCACTCTGTTTACAATCCTGATGTTCCACAAGAAATCCAGCCATTCGAATCCAACAAGATTTACGAAACTTTTGAAAGTGATGAAAAAGTAAATACCTTGAAAAAGGACGAAAAGGAATGCATCACAAATGAAGATTTGAAGAGTAAAATCCGAGAACTTAAGCTTACCTTTTACAAAAAAGAACATACGAAAAAAGCGGCTTGCTTTTGGTGCACGTATGATTTTGATACAGAAACGTGTTATGTCATTGAGCATTCGACAAAAGGAGGTTATCTCGGCAATGGATCTTTTTGCAGTCCTGAATGTTCGGTGGCCTATCTTTTTAATAATATGAAAATGGACGATTCCGCAAAGATAGAGTCGTATCAGTTGATTAATTATTACTACAGTACAGATGGATCCAATATTAAACCAGCGGTTTGTCCATTTTATTTTTTAGAAAAGTTTTACGGCAACATGTCTATTCAAGAATACAGGAAAATGTGCAAGTCAAATTATATGTTGTTGTGTGTGGATAAACCGATGACGAGAGTCTTGCCGGAAATCCATGAAGATAACGAAAAAACGTTGTTTAACAATACACCATATACGCAAACGAGAGGAAATTATAAAGTAAAACGACAGAGCGAAAAAGGGTCAGCTCCCAATCGGAATAGTATTTTACGTGACAATTTCGGTGTTGGTTCCTAAAAACGGACAATTAAACCAAAAAATTGATTATGCATTATTTCGATAAGAAGCAATGCATAATATACAACATGGAATCTTTAATCAACCAAATGATGAGTCTTTCAGCAAAGTCTGATGAGAAATATCACAAGAAGCGCCAAGAATGTAAAAAATTGCAGGCTACGGTAGCCCTTTTGGAAACAATTATACAGGACTATCATGAGTTTTTAAAAGTACGTACTTGCAAAAGAAAGAAATTGAGACAGAATAAAAGAAAAGCAGAGGAAGTCGAAGAAGAGGAAGAGGAAAATGGACCTTGGTGTAAGCAGCTGCAAATTGAGGAAACGGTAATTGAAATAGAGGTGGAAGGGGATGAGATGGTACTTGAGGAAAATGCAGTAGAAAAAGAGGAGGAGGGAAACAAAGAAATGCTTGAAACGGTTTCTAAAGTAGATGAAGAAGTGGAAACAGAAGAAACGGTTTCTAAAGTAGATGAAGAAGTGGAAACGGTTTCTGAGGAACAAGAGGCATTAAAAGAAGAAGCGGTTTCTGAGGAACAAGAGGCAGAAGAAACGGTTTCTGAGGAACAAGAGGAAGAAGAAGCGAAAGAAGAACAAGAGGAAGAACAAGCGGAAGAAGAAGAAGAGGAAGAACAAGAGGAGGAAGAAGAAGCGGAAGAAGAAGAGGAAGAACAAGAGGAGGAAGAAGAAGCGGAAGAAGAAGAGGAAGAAGTTTCAATGGTTCATATCAACGGAAAACATTATTATGCTACCAATGAACGAAACGGCACAATCTATGAAATGTTGGAAGACGAAGAAATTGGTGAAGAAGTCGGAAAATATGTAAATGGTATTCCCGTTTTTAATTAATTCTTTAATCGCCGAGTTTTACGTGTAGTCTCCTTTTTTGCGGTCTTTCCTTTTTTTTTCGTTTCGATTTTTAACAAATCTTCTTGAATACTAAAAAATATTTTTCTATTTGTAATGTCCCATGTTTTTAACGGATGTAAAAAACTTTCAAATTGACTCCCTAATGCTTTATCCAAATAGGAGCACTTGATTTTTTTCAGATTTTCCGAATTTATATTTCCTTCAATCACATTTACCATTAAGTAGAGTTCAATCGTCGTAAAGGATGATTCTTTCGTCTTGATACGGTCTAGCCCGACATGAAGTAAACTCTCGACTTTCGTGTCCTCGTCTTTTGATGGGGGGATCAGTATCGCACATTTTGCGTGGTCGCTACGACAAGCAAGAAGTTCAGATAACTTGGTAGTGTCCATTTTTTTGATCAATTCCGACATTTCTTTATTTTCAATCATTCTGTCTTTTTGTAAATTTTTCATCATATCGGAAAATTTTCGAAAGGAAGGATTTATTTTTTCAATGTACTCTCGGATTTCCTTTTCTCTCGTTCCTTCGCTACTGAAATCAAACTTTTTATCTTTGATATATTCAAGTGCTTTTTTTCGAACCCATATTTTACCAAATTCCTTGACGATCAGTTTCAGTTCTTTAATGTCGGAATAAGTCGCTTTTATTCTATCCAATCTAGTTATGGTAGGTTCATGTTCGGATAAATAATTAAACAAGTCTTCCAATTCTTTTTTATCTGAACTTGAAAAATGAATACTTTCAATAATTTCGTGCATCTGGTTCACAGCATTTTCTTCCCGTGATAAGAATGATCCTTTTGTGGTGGCTAGAGTCAGTCTTGCCAATCTTGCCAATCTATCCCATAATTTGTTATATTTGACATACTTGTTATAAAATTCGTCGAATCCGTCTGAATCGTATTTTAAAACAACACCTGTAACGTTTGCAAACTCTTGTAAAAAAGAACTATACAATGGATGATTAAACACATCGTTCCGCATGATAACACCGACCACCGTATAGATTTTCTGGTTAATTTTCAAATGCGAGAATTCACCCACGGAGAAAGAAGACATTATGTTTGATAAAACGCTATTGTCAATGTCGGATTCAAAAAAATCATACGACCTTTCATGATTATTTGCAACAGGATAAGATGTTGGTAAAATTGCCGCAATAAACACGTCTATATTATTTTTTTCCCTTTTTATTCTCTCTTTTTCATTATTGTCGTCGATTCCATTCCATAAAGCCATGATATTTTTTTTGAACTTTTGCGTGTTGAAAAATAATTCGACCCGTTTATGGTAAGGCATTCGAAGAATAAGATCTCTAGAGTATGTAACGTTTGGAGAAAACAAGGGATATTCTTCTAGGGGAAGTTTCCGTTTCGGATTGTAGTCTAGCAATTTGCTCGTAAGAATCACTTCCTGTTTTTTATCGAAAGGAATACTTGTATCTAAAATAATTTTTAGCCGATACGACATTTGTTCCTTTACAATGAGAGAAGATTTTAAACCTATTCATAAAAAACATCAGGATTGGCAACCATAAAATTCAAAAACTTCATGTGACCCGATGGTACTTTGTTTGGTTTAGGCTCCTGGTCTCCCTTCTGTTTTATCAAAATGGCCTGCGCTTTTTCAAACGTTTTTATGGCTATATCAAGTTCCTCTTTTGAAACCGAACTTCCGTCCTCTATCAACGACATGTGATGATTCATGAAACTTTCCGTGAAACAACAGAAAGGACTGTTTTCGTTTAACAGAACATTCATTACCAAAATAAATAAAACAGTCACGGTTATTGCGACGAAAATATCTCTCGTACCCACCCAAGCAATCGCAAAAACCAGAATATGTTTCGAGAATGTATTTTTCAAGTATGATTCCATTGTTTTGCTAATGGGAAGGGTCGTGAATTTCGAAGACACGTTCAAAAGGATGACAATCAAACCTGCAAAAAATTTACTGTCATTGACGGACTTTACGTGATCATATACATAACGGAATGAGCCCTGAAGCTGTTTTATTACACCCATATATTATACTCACCGAAATTTATAATGCAATCCTAAATATAATAGGAAGCAACTCCGTCTTTGATACCTGTAAACGGTTCTCCTGAATTGCTGAAAATACCGAGCTTCTTAATTTGTTCTGGAATAAAGTCAGGTATATTCCGTGTGTTTTGCGGTTCTAATTCTTCCAAAATTTCCTGTTTTTTTTTTCGAACCGAAAATCTACAATGTGTATCACAAGGGTTACATGTTCCGTGCGCATATTCAATTTCCAATACATGAGGTATCATTTCATTCGACACTTCGATATTCTTGTAAGATACCACGTTTTTTACTTTGCAGTGTTCCTCACGGAATATTTTTTCACTTTCGGGACACACTTCGGAAAGATGATCTGGATAAGCCGTGTCAATCGTCGTATGTGAAACGCATGAGCGCGGCTCTATCATGCCATTTTCCACTTTCGAGGCGGCTTTAGGCAAAAAATCGTGATATAGCTTGGTCGTTTCAGACAGGACGAAAGATTCTGTGGTGTAATGACGGAAATATAAAGCAATCACGATAGAACAAGCCGCGACACCATATATGACATTTTTATATGAATAATAGGCGACCAATAAAACTGCCATGAACCTTCCTAAAACGGTGTTGCTCGTGTGAATAAAGCTTGTCGGAATCAAAACATACACGAAGAATAGGCCGACAACTAGCAAATCGACAATTGTACATGTATGTTTGTACAGTTTTACTTTCATTCTATACAATTTACAAATACAAAGATTTTAGGCGTATACTATAGAAAAAGTAATATCCCTTAAACTTAAATGTCACTCCTTACTTCTGCTTCCACGTGGGATATAACCGATAATACTAGCAAAAGAAGAAAAAAAAACACGTTCCAGGAAACGGTGGACAAACAAGAAGAATCGAAACAACGCATCAACGATTTGTTAAACAACATGAAAAACGTCTCTCCTGATAATGATGGCTCTAGTTTGGGCGTATTTCAGTCTCAAGAACCAACGTTGCTTCCCCAGAAAATTCCACAATTACCTCCGGTAGAAAAGGAGACGAGATCCACCTACCTCCCTACGAAAGAAGGGTTCGCTTTAGCAAGTTCTTATGCCGAGAGCTACAATGGAAAAGTGTTGTCTGAGGCCATGAAGCCGTATTTAATGAAAGGTGAAATCGAGAGTGGTGGTGCTCAAGATAAACTAGTCGAAAAATTAAATTACTTAATTCACTTGATAGAAGAGCAAAAACACGAGCCCACACAGCATATTACGGAAGAATTCTTACTTTATACGTTTCTAGGCGTGTTTATCATTTATATTGTCGATTCCTTCTCTCGCGCGGGTAAATATATTCGCTAGTCTTTCGTTTTCAAATAAAAGGTAAATATAATGGACACATGTTACCGGTTCGAAAAGGTTACAGGAGAAAATCCCCTTTTTCGGAATATCGACGCGACATATATCCTTCATCTCGAAAACAACGGACGAATCGACCCCATTCGAAAAGGTTTGAGCGACTATTTTCCAAGTACGAACACGCATATTGTATTCAATAAAGGGTATAAAACGTGTAAAAAAAACCTCCCCAAACAAGCGTCGCCTTTCGACATAGTAGACGCGAATCTAACTATTTTCAGAGACGCTCAAGAGAAAAACTATCGAAATATTCTAGTACTGGAAGATGACTTTGTTTTCCACGAAAAGATTCGGGACCACAATCACCACGTAGATGCATTTATTCACGCAAAACAAGACGACGAATTCTTATATTTCCTGGGTTGCCTTCCTGGCGTCGTTTTCCCTTTTGATTTGAATCATTATCGCGTGTTATTAGGAGTGGGAACACACTCTGTTATTTACAGTAGAAAATATAGGGAAGCATTGTTAATAACGGCTCAACATGACATGGATGACTGGGATATGTTTCAAATACGGTTTCGTCCATTGCATCGGTATATGTATCGATTTCCGCTCTGTTATCAATTGTTTCCTGAAACCGAAAACTCGACAATGTGGGGAAATGGAAACTTCTTGCTGTCTTTATTTGCCAAGTTAATGATACAAATATTTAAATGGATGAATTTGCATAGAGCAGCCGAACCAGGATACTCCATTTTCTATTTTATTTCAAAAGCAATTATACTGGCCGTCGTCGTCGTCGTCGTCATGTATATTTTCAGGAAACGAATTCTATTCCCACTTATCCCATTCTTCTAGAATCTCAAGAGGAATTTCTGGCGTTTCGATATGACATTCCCAGAAATACCGACAAAATGCCCATTGGAATTCCCATGTTTCCAGGTCTTTCTTTGTTTCGCAAGGTAAAAAGTATTTAGAATACAAGGTATGGAGTTTCGTCGCTTCTGGTAATACCGTCTTGTGAAGATTCGGAGGCAAGACATATATTAATTGTGTGGAACTCTTAAAGGGTTTCGTCTTGTTTTTGTAAAAAAAAGTAGTGGGTATTTTCGGGACAATCAGCGCCAAATCTTTTAATAATGGCGGATAATGATAATTATATTTCCATTTCCAATCCATGCAGCCTTCTAGATAATAAGTCAATACCCATTCGAGGCCTTCCAAATAATTCACGCAAATACGGTGAATGTCTTCTTTTTCCAAACTCTTTTTTTCAGGACTTAAAAGCCTTTGGTAATATCTGTCTTCCCAGAAGGTCTCTTTTGGACAAATGTACGCTTCTTCTTGACGAAACAATATGGGAGAATCTTGCAATCTCTCCTGAAATCCCCGCGAATCCCATTTTTTCCGTACCGCATATTCCTGTAGAATAAATGTATGTTCGTGGGAGGCCAATGCTTTTATGAAAATGTGTAGCTGGTTCCAGTTTATTTTAGGAGGTGTCGTTTGGGTCAAAAGAAACGTTTCTTGTTTATTTCCAATACATTCCTTATAAACATCCAAAAGTCGCTGCATTCCATTTGTCCGAATATTTAAAGAGGGGAAATGCGGAAGAAAATCGTTGCCTAGAAAAAAACACAGAAACACGTAATCGAACATTCGATTTTTATGAGGGACTCTGCAACCCATCGTACTGCTGATACAATTTCCTAATTTCAAAATATCTAAAAAACATGGTTCTAGTTCATCGTCTTTTTTGGAAGACATGAGGACATGCGCAAATGCGGGTACTTCTCTAAAAACATATAATTGAGATGCATACTGTAAGTGCAAAAGGGAAAGCATGATAAGATCTGCATCCAGTCCATAAATGGCGGCAACTTGTGAATCCGTCATTGGATTTTTCCGTAAATGATCATATAGTTTATGTTCGCCTTCTCCTGCTTCTTCTGGTGTGGCCACAATGATTCGATACTTGGCCGTTTTATTTCCGAAATGACGTTGCATCTCGAGAGATAATTGTTTCATAAACGCAGTTCCTGGTGTAAAAAGACTTGTAGAAAACCCGGGTTTCATCAAATCTACATCGTCCGTCAAAATAGAGCTTTCGTAAAGGGAACGATAACGTCTCGTGCGTTGCTGATCCATTTTCGCGAAAGGTGCCACTCCGTCGAAAGCGATGAAGACGAGTTCGCGGGGTCCGATTTTGTCGATATAATATTCAATCCGTTCAATGGTTGAACGGATTAATTCGGTCTCTGACGTGTTAAAACAGTCATAAAGTATCGAATTGCAGTCCATGTACAATCGATCGAACTTTATCTTGCTTTTCGCGATATTTTCAGATGTTTGGACAATATTGGAAAAACTCTTGATGATATGAGCGAAATAACTGGGGATTCCCATTTATGCTGTCAGGTGTTATCGTTTTATATTATTATTCATGCGACAAATCTTTTATAACCGATTTGTATATCAGTATCACTATGGATAACATGAATTTTGCATCGCTCTTATATTTGTTTTTTAGATTTGCTCCATTTTTGATCGTTGGGTTCATGACCATGGGATCCGTCATTAATGGCCAAATTAGAGGATTCATTTATTTAGTCGGGCTTTGTTTTTCAATGGTATGTACGTATTTAGTCATGAGTTTTGGGACCGCGGAGACTGGAGGGTCACTCCTTTGCAGAAACTTTTCACTGAATGGTATGGTGAATAACAAAGTTCCTCTAGGTTTAGCCATTATTAGTCATACTTTTTTCTATTTGGTGTACACGATTGCCAAGTATAGATTAGAAGTGTATAATTTACCCGTATTGATCATTTTCCCCGTTTTAATCATTGCCGAAATATTTTGGAATTTACAAAACGGATGTTTTCGTGTTTCGCAATGTATTTGCGCACTTATTTTGGCAGGTGGGTTGGGGGTTGTGTATTCCGTGATTATAGACGAATTAAAAATGCCAAAACTGCAGTTTTTGGCTGCGGGAAGTACGAGAGAGGTATGCAATATGCCCCAAAAGCAAAAATTCCGTTGTGTCACTACCACTACAGGGTAAAAAACTCAGTCGAAATGGGCTATATTTGCAGCAAACCACGTCTGAAGAACTCTTATTATATTTTCACGATGAAAGTCGTTCGAAAGCATTTTCATGTTTTTTTGTTTCCTACTAAATTCAACCATGAAATTTCTCCAAATAGCATTCATGTTGGCTTTTTCATATTTAGAATCGAGTTCTTCTTGCGTGAATATAGGATTACCCTTTCTACTATTTACCGAGTTATGGAAGACAAAAAGCGTTTCCTTTAATTTTTGTTTGGTCTGGATCCCTTTAAAATTGATGCTATTTAGGTATTGTGTTGCATGATTCGTGCAATCTGGACATGGCAAATTTTGGCAAATAAGGAAAATTAAGTTAAGCAACTCTACCCGTAAAAGCTGGAATTTACTTTCTTGTACTTTTTCGGCGAGAGTATGGAACAAAAACCAAAACGGCGGACCCCATTTTAAAACTTTGGAAGAAGGTTTAGAGGGTACTGCTGCTTGTACTGGTACTGGTACTGAACTCATTTGTAAACGAATGGGGCTTATCTTACTATTGTGGGTAAAGTTCATGTCTATTGTTTTCCGAGCAATCGATCTTGGATTTGAAAACATGGAGAGCTTATCATATATAGATATTATAAATATAAAAACTACCCCTAATATAGATGGAAATGCAAAATGATAAACAGACACTGATTGAAACCGTAAAAAAATGGGTCGAAATCGATAATAAACTAAGACAAGTTACTGAAGTTGCCAAAAAATTGCGTAAAGAGAAAAAGGAAAAAAACGAACAGATGATACGCATCATGAAAGAAAATGAAATCGACAATTTCGAAATCAAAGATGGCCAAATTCAATACAAAAAAGAAAACAAGAGAGAACCGCTTACCCAAAAACGATTAATTTCCATTCTTATGGGACATCCTCAACTAGCAGAAGAACAAGTGGTGAAACTAAACCAGTATGTATTTGAATGTCGGAAGGTCATTGAAAAAGAAACGGTAGTTCGAAAAATGACTAAATTAGACCAATCCTAAAGAAGGTACTGTATATACGCCATTTGTTAATTCATAATTTGCAATTACACGGGGATTTTCCTTGTTCTTCAAGACATCTTCCGTGCTGAATATGTGTCCATGCTTGTCCAGGTAATAGACAATGCCATATATTTCTTCGGCAAATACCTCGGACTTTATTTGATAGGCTTCCGTTTCATCCGAGCTTATAATGCCATGGGGCGTTCCCTTTACGTGGGTTCCACAGAACAAATGCCCTTCTTTTTGTTTCCGCGTACATTGCTCACATGTTGCGCGTTTTGCATGACATCTATTGGTTTGCGGGATCGAGTTTTTAATCCGTTTTCGTTTGCTGACATCTTCTTTCGAAAACACCAACCGCTCATATTCAAATACATGAGCCATAAGTGCGCTTGCATCGTTGTTGTTAATTTTCAACTCGATCACTTTGGTTTTAATACTATTTTTGAAATTAGAAATATAAGTCTCCACTTGGCGATTTAATCGTTTATCCATCCCTTTATATAAATTGAATACACAGAGAAATGTTTAATCAATTTTTTATTTAAACCATTTTTTCCTCGATGCTTTTGAAAATCTTCGTAGCAACGGCCAGCGCTTTTAGTATGTGGGTTTTCCTCACGATAAAAGTGGCGTCTGTTTTGTAGGCAACGCGTAAAATACTATAGGTATCATGAGGGTGGTATTTTTTGAATCCTATAAACGAAAGGACACCTTCTCCTTCGTAATATAATTCGTACATGATGTGTTCCAAAACACAACCTACAGTATAGTCTTCATTTTCCAGTACAATATCATAACTGTACGGAATAGAGGATTCCGTCACGCTAAGATAAATCCCCGAGAAACGAATCGAATCACTGGGGATAATCTGAAGGAGATTCGCGTCACAATACGTTGAAAGTGCCCGAAATTTGTCGGCCAAAACGTCACACGCAAACTTGACCAATTCCGTCGTCTCGTAGATACCAATCGATTGTACTACAAAACTGAACTCGATCGGTTCGCCCTTTTCGTTTGAAACGAAATATCTCTGTCCTTGCAATTGTTTAAAGTTTTCTTTTTCAAATTGAATTTCTTCGGGTTTCCCTTTGTGATCTAAAGCATATGCATCCCAAGCTTCATCGCGCTTGATCGTGTCGATGGTGTTGTGATATGTACAAATAGTGGCTGCGTTAAACATTCCATTTTCTTTTGCAGTGCAGACTGAAAAGTCGGCTTTGAGTTTGATATGTTCGCCTGGTATGGTTTTACCAACTCCTGGAAGCAATCGGAGAAAATCAATATACCGTCTTGTCACTGGGTCGGGTGGAAATATTTTATTCACTTCTTCTTTCGACATGTATTCATTCGTATCTTTGTTTCGAAGTTTAAAGTCCTCGGTAGTCACCCAGACAATCTCGTTTTCCCCCTCATTTTTCTTATCAACTTCTAGTTCATACCGCAAGAGGTCTGCAACAAATGTAGGGGCCACCACCGGTGTTTCTTCGTCCCACGGCTCCCTTTCGTTCTTCACGAGAGAACGATGTTTTGTGATGGCTTGGTGAATGGGAATACAACTCAGTCGTTGTTTAATGATTTCATTATGAAGACGCGACGTATTGATTTCGATACGACATTGATTTAACTCTTCCGTTTCCGTTCTAATTCCACAAACCGGAATATCTGTTAAAATAGTACGACGCAAAGCATTGGCAGTACTAAAATGTATATTTTTTAAAGAAAAAGAAAGTTTATGATCATTCTCCAATAAATTCGACGTTAATTCGGGAGATTGCATTATTGATTTTTATTGATATAATAAATACGAAAGGTTTATATCAATTTTTTACACTAAAAATACGCCGTGTTTATATTCCCGGAAGAATTCAACATGAACGTACCGACAATCAAAAATAGGAGTATAAAAGGAATCAATACCAATACCCAAGACAAAGGAGTCCATCCTGCTCCACAAATCAAATTCAATAGCCATGTCCAAAAAATGATGTACACAATTTTTAAAGAAAAAATCATCACGGAACTGGAAGTATTGCAACTAACATTTCCAGCGCAGTACGTATGCTCCATTCCGACATTCTGGATAATCATCAGAACGACCAAAACGGAGGAAATGACTAAATAAACCATGGCTGGCGCACATAAATCCATCATCTATATATATAACTTTTTTTTTTAAAACTTTAGTTTTTGCTTTGTAACATCGCTATCTACAGCAAAATGACTTCCTGCGAATTGCGCACCGGTCATTTTATAAATCGCCGGACCATCCGGTCCGTCGGCAATCGTTCCGGTTAAATAGTTTCCACCGCATATTTTTCGGGTCGATTTCCGTCTCTTTTTTCCATTCTTCTTTGTCTTTTTCTTTGATTTTGATTTTTGTCTTTTTCCTCCACCTCCATAATATGGAGCCGAATTCGAAGTCGAAGTCGAAGTCGAATTAGCACACCCACACGTCATCGTATTTATTATATCGAGAAATTATTCTATATCTACATGTGTTAGCATCACTCTTCTACAACAAACATTCTTTAGTCCTAAAGTATCAAGGACTTTTCCTTCAGGGGATTTTTCCGTCGGTTTGTCCGTTTTTGTGAAATAAGCCACACGATTTACATCGAGTCCTTTTGCCATTTTCTCTTTACGGACTTGTTCCAAATAATAACGGTATTTATCGGCTAAAACAGTTCCGCAGGTAACGCACTTGATAGGTATCAGCATTATAAGTGTATATATATATGATATAACGCCTTATATTATTATGTATTCAATTTTTTATGTATTCATAACATAAGACAATGAAATATTTAAATATTCACAGGTTTTTATTTATGGTGCTCATTTTTTCTCTCGTATTTTTAGTAAGCAGAGGGATCTTCTATTTGGCCTCTACTCTTTTAGCAAGAGAACCATTTTCCACATTTCAGTTTGACAGAGTACTACGAACGTCAGCAGAAATGTTAAACGCTACACCGCCCCCTTATGGCTATACCATTGATGGGGCCTATAACGTATCCCGATTTCCACTTGAAGATATTCCTTCCACGGGTGTTCCAGGAAACTACGCTCAAGTTACCACTAGTACGGGAAATAAAATGGTCCCCAATACACAAGATACAATATATGCTGCGATTGAAAAATTCAACAGTGACGAGTTCCTTAAAAGTGATATCGAATACTCGGTTCCTATTCGTGTTCATCGTGATGAAACCAACACTACCGTCGAAAATATAGGTAGTATTATGAGACAGACCGAGAATGCGTTTTTTTTCAATACGAATCGTGGAACAAATCAAGCAAATTTAAACATTACCTGGAAAGAAAGCCTGAAAGCAAATATCAACGACGCCGGATTCACGGGCAGTACGAAAGAACAATTTTTTGACTTTATTCAAACCAGAAATATAGTCGATGGATTGGATATCAACGGTTCGATTCCTCACTTATTTTTCTTGACAAACACGAGTACTCGTTCGCTCCCATCCGTGTTTTCAAAAATACCAACGGCCACTGAAAAATTCACGCCGATTATCGTTTGCGTAAGTCCCGCGATTAGTCAAACCAGAGAATTCGATTCTGGGTTAAGTCCTATAAAACTTAGACAACTGACCCAAGAACTATGCAAAGCCCTCGGATTAGAAGAGTACGCTGCGGAGAATGCTTCCGACCAGAATATTATGAATACTACGACGACGGGAGGATATCTTACGAATCAATCTCAAAATATGACATTAAGACAGTATGCAAAGACATTTTCTTCTTCACTAGCCGACGAAATTACAGATCAATCACTCGCCGACGAAATTACAGATCAATCACTCGCCGAAGAAGCATCCAATAGACAAGCAGAGTATAGAAACAATTATTACGACAATATTCAATATCATGATTCGGAAGCAGCTATTCGTGCAGCTTCTCCCGGAGAGGGTTCCGGTATTGCCTATGTCATTGACAAGGATGGGAATCGCGTTGGTTTAGGAAAAGCAAGCACTCAGCCGGACCAATTATTTTATACGGCTGGTTCGTTTCCCTTTGGTAGTGCGAGTTATGTACCCAAATATGACGATGCCGTTTATCTGAGCAAACTCACCGGCGAAACAACCGCGTCTCTCTTGGAAGATACGGCGGCCATGAAAGGAGGGTTCTGTACGCAAGAAGCCAATAATAAATTGGCCATTGACGAGAAATGTCGAGCAACGGATAAAAATCAATGTGCATCTTTATCTTGTTGTGTTTTATTAGGTGGAGCGAAATGTGTGGCGGGAAATACCAACGGACCCATCATGACTGGACATTATAGCGACTTTACCATTCGGGATCGCGATTACTATTATTATCAAGGAAAGTGTTACGGACATTGTCCCGAATCAAATCCTTTTTAAAAGTTATATAAACAGAAAAGTTGGTTATATAACGATGAGTTTGACCATTTATGACGAATATTTTGAATATGCCAACATGCATAGAAAGCAATACGGTGAGAAAACGGTAGTTCTCATGCAAGTCGGAGATTTTTATGAAATGTACGATGCATCGTATCAGGATACGACCAAGTTCAACGCTCTACAGGAAATTATCCAGCATTGCTCTTTGGCCACATCGTGTAGCCGTACATACCGAGGACAACCCTTGATGATGGCAGGAGTGAATATTATTTCTCTCGACAAGTATGTCCAAATGATAGTGGATGCGGGATACACTGCGGTAATATACGTTCAAACCAAAGAATATGATGAAACGAATAAAAAACTTAAAAGAGTATTAGGCGAAATCCACTCACCCGGGACTTTTATTAACTCCACGACTTATACCGACATTCAGACGAGCAATCACATTTTATGCATCTGGTTAGAATCTCATGTTAATAAGATTTGTTTTGGCGTTTCTGTGATAAATACGTATGATGGGAAATCATTTTCTTACGAAGGGTCGGTTTCTGACAAGATCCGGTGTACAAGTTTCGACGAATTAGCGAATTTTGTATCGATTTATAGACCCAAAGAATGTATCATCATTATGGGTTTTCCAAAACACGAGCAAATCTATAAAAGTGTTTTGCAACAAAGTGGTCTTGAAAATTCACAAATCCATGTCCATAAATACGACTCTACTAAAAAAGAAGTCATAAACTGCGCGAAACAAACCTATATTCAACACATTTTAAACAATCATTTTGGAGATGACTGTCTCTTTCAGTGCAACCAGTTTTTACAGTACATGTATGCCACTCAGGCATTTTGTTTTTTGCTTCATTTCATTCACGAGAGAAACCCGAGTTTGATCAGACACATTTATATGCCTATTTTCACAAATGTTTCAAAACACACGATTCTGGCGAACCATACGTTAAAACAATTGAATATCTTGTCTGATGGATTCGAAAAAAGTGGAAATCTACAATCCGTTCATACTTTTTTAAATAAATGCAATAGCGCTATTGGGAAAAGACGATTTCATAGTATCATGACACATCCGACGTTTGACGAAAATTGGTTGAAAATTGAGTATGAAATGATGGAAAGATTCTTGGAAAACGAAACGATGATCCCAGCGTTACGTTTAAAAATAAAACAATTGGTGGATATTGATAAACTATGCAAACAAATATCGAATCGAAAAATGGCTCCTTTGGCTCTATTCCAGCTCCACATGAGCATTGAAAATATCGAGCAAATTTATACATGTTTATTCGAAATGCCAGATGTAGTGAAATATCTATGCGAGTCGTCGGATGGTGATGATTTCCGGAAAAATATGGTGGAATTGCAAAGGTTTCTCGAAACGCACGTGTATTTGGAAAAATGTCAATCTTGCACATCTATGACGCATTTCGAAGAAAA
>Ga0209550_10003346_pt1 | contig 15274 bp, 8 predicted proteins | sample LauGreSuBDMM15SN_2_FD_187567 | JGI IMG/M metagenome (GOLD analysis project Ga0209550, IMG submission 187567) | Freshwater lake microbial communities from Lake Michigan, USA - Su13.BD.MM15.SN (SPAdes) (version 5) | ecosystem: Environmental > Aquatic > Freshwater > Lake | place: Lake Michigan, USA...
GGATAAAAGCTACCAGTTGTTGGAAGATTCTTTCGAGGAAAACAAGGACGTGATTCCAGAAAAGAAAAAGACCAATTTTGAACATTTCAAGCAGAAATATGATGACGACAAAGAAGTGAAACGACAAATAAAAAACGATGTCGATTTACTTGTTCTTAATGGGTTTGCTGGCACTTGAAAAAAATATATGAATATCCAATTTTTCGTTTGTTTTCATAACCGTATTTATCGCGAGAATTATCACTTTGAAGAAAAAGACAAGAAGTATATAACGTTTTTTCAATACCCATTTTGTCGAGAAAGATTTGATTCGAAATAAAATGATCATTTGCAATACGTTTTTAATCCCCAAAGAATTGTTTGCGAAAATGATGTATTGCTTGAATTTTTATTTTATAAATACCATCTCTCCCGTTATGTGTGACCAGCAAAACCAATTGGATTTCAACCCTGGTCATATGATCGAGGCATTGAAGAGTATGTTTTTGTCTTTAGAGATACCGAATGGATATACTTATCACCCGCTCCAATTAAGACATAAGTAATTCATTTTTCCGCGTTAACCAAACCAAATGTAAAACAAATCATTTTTATTGTACACGTCGTAAATAGGCAACGCAAGCCGAGAGACTGGAAAGTCGTTTTGGCCAAAGATATATGGGAACATGCCTTGTTCATCCGCTCTTTCTATTTTTTCTCGTTGAATATAGTCACAAATGAATCCGTCGTAAAATTCCCATTCGCCAATTGGAACGTGAGCGCCTTTGGGCAGAATTTTGAATTTCGTAAAGTCGCAATCGAAACAAAACTCTATTTTTATCTGATCACTGCGTTCAAAATGAGACAAATAAGGAGAATAAGGAGTACAATGAGTCGTGCCAAATTCATTGGACCATTCGAACTCATGATCTTCTACCTTCATTTTCCATATATGGGAAAGAATTTCGTTTTGGAAAACATTTTTATGGATCTGTCTCGCCCTCAAATTCAGTTGTTGTTTGAACAAAAGAGTTTGGAAATATTCGAGAAAAGTGGGATCATATTCATATATGATTCTTATCAAATCGTCGGGTAGCGAATACAACAAATTTCGTTTTACTGACATCTTTTAATTGATTTTTTTGGATGAATCGACAAAAAAATCAATTTTTTGTTTATTTTAGTTGGACTCAAAATGTCAAAATAAATTCAAATGATAATATATAAATATGACAACCATTACAGTGACATCCGCAGGGGGGTCTTATATCATCGATGGAAACACAAATCCTCCAATCTCATTGGTTCGTGGAAATACATACAATTTAGTGATTGGTGCGATTGGACATCCTTTCTGGATTCAAACCGTTGCAGGTGGATATAGTAGTAATAATATATACAGTTCGGGCGTCACGAATAATGGAAGCCAAAACGGAACTATTACGTTTGTAGTTCCAGTTAATGCACCAAATACATTGTATTATGCTTGTGAATACCACTCAAGTATGAACGGAAGCATAATAATAACGGATCCAGTAACTTCATTGCCAACGCAAAATGTCGTTTGTTATAAGAAAGGTACATTAATATTGACTAATAACGGTTATATTCCTATTGAAAATATCAAAGTGGGAGATACCGTTGTTACAAAAGGGGAAATCGATAATTATAATTATAAATTTATAAAACAAATCGCGAATTTAAGTCAGGAATCTGTTATTTGGAAAGGTAACTTTACAGTTAATCATTTAGATTCAAATTCTCGACCGGTTTGTATACAAAAAAATACATTTGGAAATAATTGTCCATTTCAAGATTTATATATTTCACCCCAACATGGTTTATTATTGAATGGAAAGATGGTTTCTGCATCTAGTCTCCTTAAAAATAGAAATGGAAATATTTATCAGGATATGGAATGTACTAGTGTAGAATATTATCATTTAGAATGTAAAGTACATTGTAGTATATTTGCAAATGGTGTTTTAGCTGAAACCTATTTAGATAGAAATAATAGATATATTTTTGATAAATAATTTCCTTTGCATTTAAGAGACTATGTCACTTTTTGTTTTGCGTTGATAAAATTGCAAGATAGTCTGTATTCCATGTTGAGCATTATATAATTCCGTCAAGAACGGGTCAAACAACAAATTTTTCACTTGCGAGGAACAATATTTTTCTCTTTTTTTCATGTAGATTTCCAAATCGTTATTACTTTCTTGCATGAGTCGAGAAAGGGTTCCTCGATATTCCAGAATATCTTTTTGTTTTTTCTGTTTACAAACATATATTTTCTCGAGCGCCAATCCCAGCAATTGTTGTAGGGGATTCATCAATTGGTTCGTGATATAATAATTATAATCGAGTTTCAATTTCTTTTCAGTTACAAATTCGAGTGTTTCGATTCTCTCCCCCATCAATGTTTTCTTCCCATTATCTGGTCCTTGAATAAATACATATTTGATTCGGTCCCCTGGTCTCGGTCGGTTTCCTGGATCGCGATCACCCATCCGATTCGACAATACTTTGTGTGCAATTTGATCAGGGTTTTTATAGTCACTTCTCAGTGCTTTCGTAATGGCCAGTTTGTCCATCGACACTTTCCCATCCACGAGCTGTTTCAAGGACGTATTCAAAAAGGTGATTGCTTTCTCAATGTTATCTGGTTCCTTCATCAATATCGTCAGAATCCCGCCATACACGTCTTTCAAATAATCACACGCATCTCGACGTTTCAAAGGAAGTCCCATGAATTTCAGTTTTCCTTTGTGCGGATTGAATTCGTACAACATTCCCACATACCTTTTCTTCGACAACAGAATAAAAGACATGAGCGTTTTTTCATACGTCAATTTCATGGGCGGAGGCAGATACAACGAACATAAATGCGCAGCTTCTTGAGCGATTTCAATGGTAAACTCCAACGCTTTGGTGCCTCGAATGGGCTGACCAGTTATAGGATCTTCTAGATTGAATGTGAAAAACACACTATCTGTATCACCATACACATATGACGATCTTGTTCGTACGGTTTCCCCCTGTTTGTTGGTATATAGTGAATCGCCATATATCTCCTCCACCATTCGCTTTGCATACGTAATCATCATTCGTCCTATCGCGGTAATCGAAGCGGCCACATCTTTCTCGAAAAATGTGGATACGGCGGAACCCATTTGTCCATACAAAGAATTCGCCGTGACTTTGTATCCCAATTGGCGTTTGTCGAGTACATTCGCGATAAAGGGATCTTTTTCACTTTCGGCTTTATTTCGCGTTTCCTTTCTGGCTTTCAACAAATCACCAATAATCGAGGGAATAATACCTTCCTCTCCATTTTCGAATTGCGCCCATCTACAAACACGTTTCCCACACCGCACCTTTTCCTTTCGTCCTAGTTTGCCCGTTGCCGTATATCGTTGGACCTGCGCAAATTGATCGAATTCCGTTTCGACATATTGATAGTTCGGAAGATTGTCGTATTTTTCGCATTCGCGCAACAAGGCATTCAAATTCGCTTCGGTCACTGGAACATCATTGATTTTCAACAGTTTTCCTTCCAAATCAAACGTTTTGGTCCATACTTTGCTATCTGGGGACAAATTCCATCCTTTGGCAATGGATGGATACAAAGAAGAATAATCCACACAAGCCACTGGATTTTCACCATACATGGCGCATTTCGGGGGCAATACAATCGCGCCTTCATACCCGTCTTCCACGACATTCGGATCGGGGGATTCCAAATCGGGCATCAACGTATTCTTTTCTCGACACACCTTGGCTACATAACTCGTCAATTTAATCCCTTGTCCTCGAAACACGAGGAAACTCATGGGCACATTACAGATACGAGCCATTTCAACATATCCAGTGAGAATATCGATTTTGGTCATGAGATGATGCACGAGATTACAATCTTGAATACAATATTTCGCCACGATCGCGCGACTTTTCGACGACTCTTTGGACAATCGGAAAATATCCTGGGGAGTGACATCGTCTTTGGACATACCCCATTTCAGATTCGATACCCCTATCAAATCTGGGTAATTGCCGTCAATTACAATGACATTGTAAACGCCAGGAGGAGCAATCGACGCATCCACTTCCACTTGTTTTCGAATCTCCACGACGCGAAACTTTTTTCCTTTCTTATAATAATCCGTAGTGAAACTGCTTAATTCCAAATGAATAAAATCGCCCGTATGTAATCCAGCCAGATTTTTGCTATACAACATTGTTTTTTTCTCTATATCGTCGCACACGACCCCTTTGACATCATCTCGAATAAATGTTCCTGCGACATCGTCCAATTTATAAGATGACAAGTTGTAATCTCGACGAAAGTAAAACAGCAAATCGATTTGCAATCGTCCAGATATTTTCGGGTAATGTAGATCATATTCTCCGCTCGCCAATCTATTTTTGGTCTGTTCCAATGTCTTTTCTCCAGTCTTGTAATTCGTCTTGTAGCAAACCTCTTGTTGAATTCTCGAAAGAGTCAGAAATGGGTCGACACAATCCAATTCTTTCGCGCGTTGAAACATGAACTCATAATCAAAACCAAATATGTTATACCCAATAATAATATCTGGATTTTCTACTTGAATAAGTTGTGCCCATTGGACTAGACAGTCGCGTTCGCATCCTACCGAATCGATTTCCACACCTTCCACTGGATCACAAGACCCGACACAGAAGCAATGATTTTTATAGGGTTCTTTTTGCCCGAACTGCATGAATGTGGTGCCAATAAAAGTGACTTGATCGCCTTCCAATGGGGGGAATAGGAGTGACAACGCTTCATTACAAGCCCCAATTTTTTGTTCTCGGACCAATCCCGAATCCAATAGAACGTCAAGTATTGTGCGCTCGACAAGATTCGGTATTTTTTTGTCGACGTTTCCTCGAACAATCCCAAAACTCACCTCTCCAATCCCACTTCCAAACCCACCTTCGCATTCTCCGCTCTTTTCGCCATCTTCTTCATCCTTTTCGCCATCTACAGCCCCTTCTGTTTCCTCTTTCGTACTCTGCAACTCTTTCGCTTGTTCGGCCAATTCCGAAAACAATTGCGTTATTTTAAGGCGTTTTTTGGCATCACTGGACTCATCTCCCGCTTGAAGATGTGCAAAGGACATGGTGAGAAAGGCGTTGGTTTTGATTTTGATATGATCTTTTTGAATCGGGAGTTTTGTATACACGACATCTATTTGTTCTGTTTTATCTCCTCGGGTGAAAGCCGATAAGATTCCTTTTTTTAGAAGCAAGGTCGCAGAATCACGGTTCAATGGCTGTTTTTTATGACGGTTCAAGAGGGAATCCACCAATTGGGTCGCAAGACGTTTGTAATCTTTGATGGGAATAGGGAAATCGCCGTGACTACTACTGGCTTCAATATCAAAACTACAGATCTTGTAAGGAACCGGAGTTTCTAGGTGAGGCATGGGCACAATGAAAGAACTGTCGCAAATATACTCGAAATCACATGTCGTACATTTATTGGCGGGAATCTCGGCTAGATGGTCATAAACTTTCACCCAGCCACTGGGACTTATTTGTTGAATATGAAAATATCTGAGTAAAGGCGGGATTTTGCTTTCGTACAAAGACAATTTCAGTGTTTCTTTTAGTTCGATCAATATGGTCCGCATTTTGGTAAACGTTTTCATATTTCGAAATGTACACAATACAAACGGAAACTCATTAGATCCTGTAAAATCATACAATTTGTTATGACGAACGAATCGTGCCTGAAGAAAATCGTCGCGCATATAGGGTGGAAGAAAACGTTGTATATGCGAAAAGAAGGCGGGAACAGATTCCTCGGAAATCTCTTTTTGAATGTAAAAGAATGGATGGAAATTATCTACAAATAATGCACACGTTTGTCCTCCTTCGTTCACTCCGAACATTTGGATTCGGAAATGTGCGGGAAGTTTTTCTTTTGGTTTTTGTTTTTGATTTTGCTTTTCAGGTTCTTCTTCTTTCGGTTCGGGATATTGATCAAAGGTTTGAAAGTCATACAACCGAAATAGTTTCCCATCTCGAGGTTCTTCAATGGGATTCACCACCCTTTTAAACTTCTTCTTTCGCGTTTCCGAAGTCAACATGTGTTGCTTCTTTTTAGACATTTGTTATGTTTAATTTGTTTTTTTTTGTCGAGAAAAGTCAATTTTTTCCCCTTGTCCTTTTCTTTTGAAAAAAAAGAATGAAAAGTAAATCGAAATATTTACAATGCTTCCAATGGAAATTGTAAATATTATTTTGGGGTATGTCAGCGATCTGAATAATGATCTTATTATTACACAATATCATCTGCAGACGAATAAAGAATATTACAAAATAAATTTCCATTCCGATTTATTATGGAACATAGAATCCACCTTGTTAATGAAACGTTATTATCCCCTCTCTCATTTTTCAAATAAATATGCGGAACTTTATAAATTCGGTAAAATCCACTATGAAAAACAATTGCGTGAAAAATCACAACATAATGTATAAAAAATGAGTCGAGGAGGGATGTTTATTCCGTCACAAGATTCCAGCAAATCATACAAAACTGTACTTGAGTATTTAGCGAAATCCAAAATAACGAGATTGACCAAAGGTGCATATGGGTTAACATACATTGCCGAATTGCACGAATCAAGTGTCATAAAAAATCCTTTCTTGAAATTAACGGTTGGAAAAATGTACAAAACGCCAGTGAAAAAGTTACTGGTGAAAGTGTGCGTCATCGAGGACCCTTATATTGAGGAAACAATAGTACCTCGAAATGATACAACATGGAATGTAGCCCAACAAATGAATATTCAACCCTTACCCATGGACGAAATTACGGAAGAAATAAATATTCAAACCGATATTTATTTGAAAACGATGCAGAATTTGCAACCCATATGTCCTGGGATTGTGTATTCGAACTTTATTGAACGAAGTGATAACGGACCATTAAACTATTTCGAGGATATTCCGAAGAATAATACTGATCCACGAACGGACGACAATCAAATGTCCAAAGTCGGATTCGGAATTATTGTGATGGAGTTGGCGTCCGATTATGTCACCATGTTTGAATATAAAAGAAGTAACAATCCGAATGATGCTGCCGATTTTTTTGATGCCAAATTAAAATGTCTTTACACATTGATTCAATTAGCACTGGAGACTGGATATACGCACGGAGATCATCATTTTGCCAATATCATGTACAATAAAAAAGATTCCAAATATTTTCACGGGACAAAAGGAAGAATCTTATTGATTGATTATGGGCGGAGTACAAAGATACCTTCGTCTGAAATGAAAACGTTCAAAAACATGTGTGATTCCAAACAATATTTGCAAGCACTAGAAATGCTGTGTCTAAACCCTGTCGCGAATGATTATATTGCAGACCCGAGATATGCAGAAAAGTATTATGGTTGGGCATGTGGTTCTTATGGAGGTCTAATGAAAACGAATGAACGATATGTGGCGAGTATTAACGAAAGCATCGATACATTATTTGAGCAAAGAGAAGAACAGCTCAATTTGAATACGGCGACGATGGAAAAACTGCATGCGAAAAAAAACATGTATCCGTTATTGCCTCTTTCCAACACACTGAAAAATCAATTGTATAACGGAATATTGCCTGCGGATAAACCAAAGAATAAGACGATGCGAACAAAAATGCGATCGACGAAAACCAAGACGAAACGTTTTCATACACCCGCATCCAAAAATAGTTCACTCTCATTCAAGACACCCGTTTCCGGTCGATCGAAAACGTCTACGAATAAAGCCTCTGCATCGGTCAGAAATTCGAAAACAAAAAGCAATTCGCAAACCACCCATCGTTTTTAAAAATGAAAATATAATATATACTTTTTTGATTGTTCCAATGAAAGGTGGAATGTTTGTTCCGAAAAAGTTATTGGCCACCGCGACTGCCGAAGATCTACGACTGAATGACCCGTCGTTAGAAACGTTTCGCGAATATTTAGCGAATTCCAACATTACTCGGCTTACTTCGGGAGCATATGGAATAACATATATTGTCGAGTTGCAAGATTCCAATGCCGTGCGTCAACCTTTTTTAAATTTAACCGTTGGAAAATCTTACAAATCCCCTGCTAAAAAATTATTAGTAAAAATATGTACCATCGATGACCCGAGAGTAGAAGAAAAAACATGGGAGGTTTCGGAAAAAATGGGAATTCGACCTTCCAAATTGACAGATATCAATACAGAAATTAATATTCAAACCGATGTATATTTGAAAACGATGCATTATTTACAACCTCTTTGTCCTGGGATTGTGTTTACGGCGGTTACTTTGCGAGGCAAAACCGCGGAAACGGGGGTATTGAGATATTTCCCTGACATTCCTCAAAACGGTTCTGGTACTTCTCTGGATGATGCATACAATAATTCAGTATTTTTTGGAATAATCGTGATGGAGTTGGCGTCACACTACAAAACCATGCATAAAATAGACAATGATGATAGATTTACCAAACATGACAAAGCGCTTACTAAATTAAAGTGTTTTTATGCATTGATTTCATTGGCGTTGGAAACTGGTTATGCTCACGGAGACCATCATTTTGCCAATATTATGTTCAATACAAACGATCACTCTTATTTTTTCGAGAGTCCAGGAAGACCCTTGTTGATTGATTTCGGGAGGAGTTCTAAAATTCCCCCCGTCGAAATGAAAAAATTTCGAAGTTTGTGCGAATCTGGTCAATATTTAGATGCAATTGTTTTGTTGTGCGTAGAACCAACTGCTAATCCATTTGTTGCAGACACGCGTTTTAAAAGTTTTTATGGATGGGCATGTCTCACGTATGGAAAAATGCCGATGCCCAAATCATCTCTTGCCATCAATGATGACATTCGCAAAATATTTGAAATGCGAGAGAAACAAATGAACTTGAATGTGGAGATAATGGAAAAACTCCACAAAAAATCGGATGTATATCCTTTATTGCCGTTGTCGAACGCAATCAAAAATGAGTTGTACAATGGAATATTGCCCGCCGATAAACCGAAAACCAAAACCATAAAAGTAACGATGCGATCTCAGAAAACCAAAACAAGACGTACACGGACAAAACATTCATCTAAACGCTCGAGTCATTCAAAGAGTGCCTAGTTTTCTTTCTGTCTCTTTTGTAAATGTAATACGGCAATTAAAGCGGCGCACGTAGATACCGAAGAACGTGATATGGACATTATTCTCTGTCTCAAATTATTTTTTGGAACCTTCAAATGATCGTTCAAATGAAGGAACAGGTTTCATCTTCCAAGAATTGAAAATGATTCACTTTTTGAACAAATTCTAAAATATCTTTGTCGATAGTTATCGCAGGAGTCCAGTATCGTACATATTGTTGATTGTGATTATCGACAATATATTGGTAATACTCTTTCAAAGAAATCGATCCGTTTACATTATGTTCAACATCTAACAAGGTCCATATAGGCCGATCAAAAGGATAAGAATTTCCGAAATGAATTTTCGTTTTTATAATAATGTAGGTTTCGTTATAAGAAGCAATCAGTCGACTGATTTCAATGGGTAACTGCTGTATATCGTAAACGGGACTTTTGTGATTGAAATGGGTCGTTACAAAGATCTCATTCTCGTTTTCCAGTACTTCAATTTGAATATTGGATATTCCAAAATAGTATTGCAGAGAACTGTTACCGACAATATCCATAAAGTGTCTTATTCTTTGCAGTACGAAAGATGTCATGTTTTATTTCTATTTCTTTGCTTTTTTGTTTAAAAAATCAATTTTTTGAGAAAACGAAATATTTAATCCTTTTATTTTCTCTTTTCCCGAAAAAGTTGTTTTTTCTGGAACACCAGAGGATCTCCTTTTATAAGAATAATTTAACGTTATATATAAAATGCACAGAATAGTTAACGTCGAACAAAAATCCGATTTAACCGCAATTAAAGCGGCGCACGTAGATACTGAAGAACGTGATATGGCCATGGCAGTATATCGCACGATCGATGCATTGCATGATTTTTCGTCGGGTCTTGGAAACGATTATGCGGGGAAACTACTATGTAATCAGAATGGACTGAATTACGATGGGATCGTGACAAAAAACAACATGCCTCCGAAAAAATGGAAATCAGGTCCAGCCGTGTTGCACGAACTGGTACAATTTGAGGACAAAGATTCGGAGCAAGAATTAAAAATTATCACGGGACAAGAATCGTTTGAACATACTGCACCAACTATCCTTTCCGTTCCGTTAAAATTGGAAAAGTTGGAAAAAGAATCGATATACAAAAAGTATCCCAAAGGAGATGTCTTGTTCAAAATCGCCGGGAAAAAAGAAGAATTTTCGGGAAACGTCGAGAAATTACGTTCCTTTTTAGATGTAGGACAAGGGATTTATTATAGCAAAGATGCCGCCAATATCAAAACGGAAGTGTTCAAAGATTTGTTTATGAAAAACAACAAAGATACAGACACTTCTTTTTTTTCAGAATTATTAGACCCTGCAACCGAAAGCAGTCCTTTAGCCAAAAAAAATGTGCAGATAACATTATTATACTCGCATTTCAAGGTGGAAGGAACAGTGGTTCCACTCTATGTCTCACTACGAAAACAAGAAAACAATGCCGAACAATGGGAAATGTGTTTTCATACCAAGTCGAGACCAAGTAATCTATTTTATTCGTTCAATTTCGGGAGTGATCATCCGTCGCCTTCGATTAATAGTACAGTTCAATTTATTTTGGAACAGAAAGCGAAAGATCCGAAGAGGAAAAACAAAGCCATACTCGCGACCGGGAAATCAATCATGTCTCGTGTTCTCTCGGGGTTTTCACTGTTAAAGTCGGAAAAAAAAATAAAAAATATCAACTTTGATGCGTTCTACAATGTGTTGATTGAAATATGTAAAAACACTTTAAACGTTTCTCTCGATTGGGACGATATGTCCGAGACAATCTTGATTGCATTCAAAACGATTGGCGATCAAATGTATTTATACGATTCAGTATTGATGGATTTCGTCCCTGAAATGAATGCACAACAGAATTCATATACAGTCACGGGAGATACGTTTTTGAGAGATTATATTATTTATACGAAAAGTTTGAATGTGATTTCAGTCGCGAAACATCAACAATATGGACGGATCATGACCGTGTATTTGAAGCCTGTCTCATTGTCCGATTCCGAAATTCAACTTATCGAAAAAACAGAAAATAACAAACTTCTCGAGAAACAAGGAAAATTAAAAGAGCAAATTAATATTCTTCAACGCCATCAATCTAAAATCGTGCCAGACATCAATGTGAATATTTTCTCAGATTTGAAAGCAAGGAACACAAATCGAACGAATCAACTCTTTTTTATGGAAGGATATGAAGGAGTAGATTTGCATAACAATGTGATTATTTTATTCTATTATTATTGTCTCACCGTGAATAAGGATATTGAATTCTTTTTGTTAAAACAATCATACATTGCTTCTTATCTTTTGTATAATGAGAACCCGCCGTCGACTTTGTCTCTTTGCGACGAGGTCATTGAAAAAGCTGTCGATTTAGATTCGACATTGGAATATTTATTTGAGGGCATTGAATCGTTTTCAAAGGATTTTCCTACTGAAATAACGAACAAAACTCTTCTTAACTTTATAAGCAAAATAAAAATTCCTGAAATTTCGATATTGAGCAATGAACAAATTATTGATAAAAACATTCGTGATTTCGAAGCCACAATAAACGATATTGTGTCGACAATCAATGGAATGTACAAATCTACATACAAATCGTTTTATAATTTTAATCGAGACAATACAGTTATGATTGAAGTATTACAGAAAATTCTTCAAAACCCGAAGAAGAAAATGAGGGGAGGACAGAAAGGTTGGTCAGAAGTAGATGTCTCGAAATTGAAATCTTTTGTCGAGGAAGATTTGAGACATGTTCAAAATGTCGATGATATTCTGTTTTTCATTCAGTCTGTCGAAAGAGTCGAGACTGGGTACGAGTTATTAGGAAATGAATCGGAATCCGAATACAATTCGTATATTGAGTCGTTGAATATCTATGCAATGGGAGAACTTATTTTGAGAGAAGATGCTCGAGACAAAATGTTTCTAACATTAGAACCAGTAAAAACAGACAACTCCATTCAGTTCAATAGTAGAATCAGAACACAGACAACAGAGCAAATACCAATTAATGTTTTTTCCAAAATGAATATTGGGAATTCAAAAAAGAAACAATTTCGAACGAATCTGAAAAATAATTTCTCTCTCGCACAAACGGTTAAAAATGTTTCGTTAAAAAGAAAAAGGTCGTCTTCTCCTTCTTTCTCAAAAAAACGAAAGAGGTCTCCGTCATCGACTGTAAAACGAAATAATACATTTTCTATTCATAAAAACAAAATTGCCAAAATGGTTTTATCTCGACGAAATACCAGAAAAAGAAAAATATCGATTCTATAAAAATGTCGATCAAATATATAAATGTCGGACTCGGATGATTCGAGCAATTATTCAACGATTCATTCTTCGGAAAATTCAAACTCTACCGAAAATTCAAAAAATGATTTAGACGCGTTAGAAAAGCTCGTCCATGTCTCGACAACAACTATTTTTGATGATAAATGTGTTCGAAGAAAAAGCAATTGGAGCAAGGCAGGCAAAGAGTATAAATTCGACGGAGAAGCATTCGATCCCGAAACACTTCTGCGAGACATTCCTCTTCGGTCTCCCAAATTGCATGCATTGCTAGAAAATATAGAAAAGTTGGATGCACAAGATATGGCAAAGTACGGCACACATTTTAAACATTTTATTTTTTCGGATTTGAAATCAGGTAGTTTTGGAGCCAAATTACTCGCTTCTGCTTTTCTCGCAAAAAATAAATCACTTGGCTACTCGACAGAAGATTCGACAGTTAGAAAACTGATCATGTTAACAGATGCCCAATTGATGAAAAATACGGGGAACAATTTTTATCTGCTTTCTTCTGTCGGAGTGTATGAGAAACCGATTAGCGTGGCGAACAAAAAAACGATTCTGAAAACATTTAATCAACGACCCGAAAATGTGAATGGCGATCTCATTCGATTTATTATTATGGACAGCGGATTCAAAGAAGGAATCGATCTATTCGACATCAAATATATTCATATTTTCGAGCCTCAAACAACGGCGGCCGATCAAAAACAAGTTATCGGGCGCGGAACGCGCACGTGTGGACAAAAAGGACTGGTGTTTCATCCTACGAAAGGCTGGCCTCTGTATGTGTTTAATTATGATATAAAAATCAGCGAACAATTCCAATCGTCATTTAATCAGTCCTCCTCTGCTTTTGCATTGTATTTACAGGCTATGAATTTGGATATCCGTATCATGCAGTTTGCGAGTGATTTGGAACGTGCGACTATTTTCGGGTCGGTCGATTATGAATTAAACAAAAATATCCATCAATTTTCCATTGACAACGATCAAAGGGGAGGGGCAGACCTCAATGGAATCGAATTAGATATGTTAAAAATGAGTTTGACAAAGGAAAAACCACAGATGTTTATTGAGCTGAGGAAATATGTCAGAGAAGTATTCGGTAAATATAAGTGGGACAATGTGAAAATGGAAAATCAATGTATAGAAGCCAAAGGCAAAGGCGACAAGGCCATCACGTTTTCCCCTACCCAAGAGTTTCTTCGTCATTATTTTACGCCCCTGAACCCAATCAAAGGCATGTTGATTTGGAATTCCGTGGGAACGGGGAAAACGTGTTCGGCGATTGCAGCGGCAACGACTGCATTTGAACCCGAAGGATATACGATTTTATGGGTGACTCGAACGACATTGAAAAACGATATCTGGAAAAATATGTTTGATCAAGTCTGTCACGAACGTATTCGAATGGAAGGAATTGTTGTCCCAGATGAACAAAAGAAACGGATGCGACTATTATCGAAATCGTGGAGCATTCGTCCGATGTCTTATAAACAATTCAGCAATTTGGTCTCGAAACAAAACAGTTTTTATAAAGCTCTGGTGAAAAAGAATGGTGAAGCCGATCCACTGAAAAAAACATTGCTCATTATTGACGAAGCGCATAAATTGTACGGCGGAGCAGATTTGTCTTCTCTCGAGAGACCTGATATGGTAGCATTACGAAACGCATTGATGAATTCTTATGCAGTATCGGGAAACAATTCCGCGAAATTGTTATTGATGACGGCCACGCCAATTACCCAAGATCCATTAGAATTGATTCAGTTGCTGAATTTGTGTAAACCCCCCGAACAACAAATGCCCACTGATTTTGCCACGTTTTCGGAAGAATATTTGGACGAAACGGGAGCGTTTACATACGACGGAGAAAAAGATTATTTGAATGACATTGCAGGATATGTGAGTTATTTGAATCGAGAAAAAGATGCACGACAATTTGCGCAACCAATCATAAAAGATGTATTTGTACCGATTGCCAATGCCCAAAGTTTGGCGTTGATTGATAAATATGATAAAAAAGGAGTCGCCAAAATTTTTAATAGTGATATTGTGAAATTAAAAAATAAAATTATTGAAACCAATAAGGCATTAGAGGGAGATTTGGGAGACTTGGATACAGGTAAATTCATGTTTTTGAAAAAACGGTGTGATCCTTTAACCGGCAACGCGCAAAAAGAGTGTAAAAAAATTGTGGGCCGAAATATCAGAAATTTATTATCGGACGCCAAAACCGAGGCCAGAAAAATAAAAGACGACGTCAAAGATATCCGAGAAGAAATAAAAAACACGAATCTGTTTAAGAAAGATAGAATGATGGAAATGAATGAAAATATCACGAGCGATCCACAACAATATCAACAATACAGGAGTACCATTTATTCGAGACTAAAAAGTTGTGCCAAAAACATGAAAGATGCTTCTGCATTGAACGAAGCGCTCACCGATCACCCAACAATTGTTGCCATCCATGCCGATTTGCAGAATGTAGAGGATCAAAAAAAGGAAATTCAAAACGATTTCAATAACAAAATTGTCGCCAACAAAAATCGCATCAAGGAACTGAAAAATATGATAAAAACTGCCGACAAGGAAAATAAAAATGTTCTTCTTGCGGTCATGAAAAATGAACAGACTCAGATGCGAGCGACAAAAAGAATGGATACCAAAATCTTGGCGGGCGATATGAAATTCTTGAATAAAACGAAAAAACAATACATAAAATTAAAGAAAAAATTTGTTGGAAAAATGAGAAAAACCTTCAAGAGCGAATTAAAAGACGGTTTGAGAG
>Ga0209550_10003347_pt1 | contig 15273 bp, 11 predicted proteins | sample LauGreSuBDMM15SN_2_FD_187567 | JGI IMG/M metagenome (GOLD analysis project Ga0209550, IMG submission 187567) | Freshwater lake microbial communities from Lake Michigan, USA - Su13.BD.MM15.SN (SPAdes) (version 5) | ecosystem: Environmental > Aquatic > Freshwater > Lake | place: Lake Michigan...
CTTCGCTGTCTTCCGCTTGGTCGTCTTCGTCTAGTTCAACATAACTGTCTTCGTCTTCCGATCCAGAATGTTCTTCAGCGTGTTGAGCATCATCTTCCATAAATGTTATCTCATTCATTTTATCGATTGTAACTCCAATCACCGTATCTACATTCATTAACTTCTCATAACTGCTCCGCATCTTTTTTAAGAGAGTACCAATCCGTTTTTTATCCTTGATAAGCTCAGACATCATAGGTTTTTTTGCTGTCGTCGAGAGATTTTCACGTATAAGTTGATTTACATGTCGATATATTTCATCTAAATAGTATAACTGACTGCGATGCTCTTCCACCATCGTGTCAAATATTCCCTTGGCTTTCATATATACCGAAAGTAGGTGTTTATTATATTTCATGTTATGTCGAAGCGTCAGCATCTTCTCGATGATTTTATGTTTAGATTCTTTATCACTCGCGCGAAAATCATTCATGGTCAGGTCGCGTTGGGCTAAAAAATCCGAGTCGGCAAATGTAACATCGATGTCGTTATTCATTTTAGATATAATACTGTTATTATTATGTTAGAATAAAACCTACTATTATGTACGTACGTTAAGTTTGTACCGCTATCGCTACTCTAATTTTTCCAATTTATTCCACCAACTGCACGGTTTATGCCAAAAATCAGTATAATAAATATCGCCGTGACATAAAAATGCTGCGGTATAACTATAAGAACTCGCAGAAGTGACAAGTATATCCGCCATCGTCATTCCAAGAAATGTATCTTCGTTTGTGTCATTCAGATGCATCATAATATCGAGTCCTATGACAGGGTGATTACAAATATCCGCGAATTTGACTTCGGTTCCTTGTGAATAAATATGATATTGAATACGGTTTTTAGAATCGCGATTCAGATATGTATCTCGTATCGTCAAAAGAGATCGAATATAGTATTCATTTGTATATTCCTCGCCACCATTTGGGCGAGTATCATCGCAATTTGGTCGACGGATGTGAACCGCAAGATGATGTGTGTATGTAGTAGATTGAATACGATACAAACGTAATCTCTCGCGTGTTCGGTCTTTATTTTGCCAGTAATGCTCATTTATCCGCTTCATACTTTTACTTTTCATACAGATATCCATATGTTTCTCTACATAATTGAAGACGTCGTAGAATTCTGGTGTCAATATTTCAATATTGCTGCTAGCATCATCATAATTCAGGTAATGCGGTTTCATATTCATCACTTCTTCCAATTTCGTAATAAATTTCGGGTCATCGGTGTAATTGTGTGCGATCTTTTTCGGTGTTCTATACACAAATTCGGATTCTTCACATTCTTCTGCATAAATACACGTCCAAATGAATCTCTGAAACTGTGCGCCAAACCCGTCATCAAATGGAATCGTCGAGAAATATCGTTTCTTCGGCGGAACCGAAACTATTACATTACGGGTTATGTCGGATTTATCGATTGATACAGGTGCAACAAATTGGCTTTCATCGTTGAGTTCATACGCATTTGGGCGCGTTCGGTCATTTCTCTCAGATGTGAGTCTTCCAATGTGGCGATTCGTGATGTGGTTGTAAAATCCAGCGAGAAACCCGTGTTTCATCCACTTATGTGCATAATCCATCTCGAAAAATTGGTTGGGCGTGTCATAATTACCTAGCGTTAAAATGGCGGCTACGTCAATTAAAGACGGACGAAAACTGTAATGTGGCCAGTAGTGACAATTGTCATACCCAATATCACTAGAATCGCATTTATATTGATGAATAGCTATCTCCTCATGTGTGGTACGCCTCAACAATCGATGCCCTTGTATGTTGTAATCACGTACCGTCTCTCCATAATTACGATTGTATAATATTTGCCGGACATTATAACCAGCGTTTCGCGAATCGGCCATCATTTGTATTGCCTTATCAATATAACTTCCTGGAGTATGAAAAAGAAAATCATCCTCCATATGAATCCAATATTCGGGTTTTATTTCATGCAACTTGTCCCAAATGATGTTCATACTACTTCGATGACCCTTTTCCCGCGGACACTTCATATAATAATCGATCCATGGGTAATTTTTTTCCATAAAAGAACGGTCTTCTTTACTAGAATTATCATCTACACAATACCAGTAGTCAATCATATCAATATCCGACCACATGTTCAATATAGAATTCACGGTTTGTTGAAATAAATCCAAACGCTTACATGTTGTAAATGTGATAATGACGCGAGGCGACACACCTCTGTTACGTTTTACAACTGCAATCGACGGTGAATCGGCCGGGACGTATTTATTTAAATATGGCAATTTATCTATTGAGCGCGACAAATGAAACTCCTGACAGTTGTTTTTTTCGATATTGGTTGTCACTTTTAATAAAACACACGGTGCAACGAGCGCGTGTCTAACCTTTGTGAAAAGGTGATTCCATGTTTCAATATCATTATCGCTATAACTGTCATTTTTAGACGCAATAACTGTAAGAAAGTTGTCTACGACATAAAAGAGCCGCAATACTTCTTCATAGGTATCCTCTTCAAAAAAATTGCGATAAAATACGAGATTACTATACGTCGACGTCAGGAAATGATATGCCATAATATTGTGTCGGAGAATCGTTTTACAACATTCATACCCGCTCCGCTTGTCTGAAATATAAAAAGCGGAAATAGAATTGTTATATTCGATAATGTCGTGATATTTATCAATCGTAAGGAACAACTTATTCTCTGGAAACCTTTTGTATTCTTTATATTTATGATAAAGCGCATTTACCATCACGTGATTTCCATCCGCACGAAGGATTTCCATCGTAGAAGCAACACCTTCAATTCGTTCTTCGTCGTATTCCATCGTTTTACAGTAATATTTTAGTGAATTATACTTGTCGCCTTTTCTATTGTAGAGGTCGCCGAGGCAGAGTGCGCTGTAATATTTCTCCTGACCCCAATTGTTTTGCGAGAGAACGCGAAGATACCATTCTATCGCCTTGTCGATATATGCAGGACCAGCATCCATCCAACTCTGCGCGCAATAAAACGCGTATCTCTCTGCAAGTCCGCGGTCGCCGCCGACGCAACGTTCTTCGTTAAACCCGCGCTCAAGAACCGCGGCATCTTTGATATATTTATTGGGGTCTTGACTGCGACTGCCAGTTCGACCAGAATCAATATAATAGTTTCCTGGAATCCTGTGCGAACTTTCCTCCCTATCTACACACGTAATATACTCATGAAGCACCCCGATAAAACGCCATCGTTTTCGATTATTTACTATGAGCGTTCTCAAATATACAAACGACTGTCCAAATTTTACCTGATACGCGTCATGTGTGAGAATATTCGGCATTCGAAAATCTCCATGAATAGAATCATCGGCATCAAAAATAAAGATATAATCGGTTTTATTAAACGCCATTTGAAGCGCAAGTGTACGATTGAATCCAAAATCATGCCATTCTACTTGTTCTATATGTCCAGGTATATTACGCTTCTTAAAAAATGCGCGAATAAGTTCCATCGTATCGTCGGTTGAACCGGTATCTGATATAAAATACGCGTCAAAATCGATGTAGTTGCATATATTTTCTAGTGTTTGAGTGATAATATGTGATTCATTTTTTACAATCATGTTCAGGCAAATTGTATATGATTTAGAAGGTTTCTTTACGATTTCCACATCTGAACCCGCGCACGTGTCTAGTTCGGTGATAATCATTCTATATTACATAAAATAACTCTTTTGTTTTTAGGTCTGTTTTTTTTTTACCACGATATAATAATCATATTACAAGCACTAATTTATAATGTCATTTACGCGATTTCATGATGACCCGGCCCGTATCAAAAAACAGCTTCAGCAATCTACCGATGTAGGGCGATATCGTTTGAATGTGCCTGGTCCTGGCGATAAGCCACACTATTATGAAGACCCATATATTCGCCCGCAGTTATGGGCCGGCAATATTATGACGAATACAGTAGATATCGAGGCGGAGTTGTTCGGTCTATCGCGCCACCTGAATCGCGACTCTGTAGATAATTATCATCACGATGAACGCGCATCTGTCGCAACACGAACGAATGAGATGATACGATGCCCTACTCGTAGTGGAAGTTCTGTAGAGCAATCACGGGCTACACATCCCGCGTGGATGTTGCGTGATGTTGAACAAGACAACTGGAAGATGCTCCACTTCGACCCGCAGGAGAATGTATTCATACCTTTTTTTAATAACCTGAATACACGGATCATCGAAAAGGACCGGTTTGTTCCGCAATCTACGGTCCCTGGAGTCGCCGACGATACATATTTCACGGTTCATCCAACAAATATGAATCCTGCTCTCGAAGGAATGGTCGGTGGAAGACGCAATAATGAACGTGGTTTAGGCAGTGGTGGTACCAACAACGCCGACGACAACGGAGGCATTCAATCTGTTGGCGATATTCGCCAGTTTAGCGGAACGTCTGCTTTGTTCTCATAATATGAATATTATATGTATCGGAATATTATATGTATTGAATATTATATATAATAATACCAATAACAAATGGCCGAAATCGCACTAATCTTAGGAAGTCTCGGCGCCGCATATATCGCATCGAATCGCAATAATAACCTCGCGAAAGAAGGATATAGGAACCCCAATATGAATAATGCCAAATATTTACCAAATATGAATATTCCTGTTACTAACTATCCAATTACTCGCCCGAATACCGGTTCAAATGTAAATGAATATAAAAACCCGAATACCCCAACCGACCGCTATTTTGCCAATAACGTTGATTTCGATAAGATGTCGGCCGGTGTTGCCGGTGGCGTCGGTGGTGTAGGCATACTTCGTGGAATCGCAGAAAGAGGCCGGGATTTCTCAAATGACAGTAAAGACATTATTCCATCGACTGGTTCTATAACTGGTACTGTCGGTGAAGGTTTAGATACGCAATTCGGCGATAATTATAGCAAAGACGGGTTTACATCTCTGATGGGGTCGAAGATAGACCCTAGAACATTTACACATAATAATATGGAACCGTATTACGGTGCGAAAATACGCGGTACAACTACCGGCGCAAATATGCATGAAAACGTCCTTGATAACAAGATAGGCGGTGGGTCGCAGTTTTTCTCTAAGACGGAACAGGCGCCGTTATTTCGCCCTCAGGACAATATGCATCTTCCGAATGGTATGCCAAATCAGAATGATTTTTATCAATCACGCGTGCTTCCAAGTATGAAAATCGCGAATGTGAAACCATGGGAAGAAGTTCGCGTTGGTCCGGGTTTAGACCAAGGATACGGTTCGCAAGGAACTCTCGGGTTTAATTCAGGAATGGAAGCGCGAGAGAAATGGATTGACCGCGGTGTCGATGAATTGCGCGTGAAAACTAACCCGAAGTTGTCATATACACTCGACGGACATCAAGGACCTGCCGCGCATTATATCCAAAATGCGCCGACCACCGCGACTTTAGGACGAATGGAGAAACATTTGCCGGACACATTCTTCGTGAATACACCCGACCGTTGGTTCACGACTACCGGTGCCGAGAAAGGCGAAACTCAGCGTGCTATTGAGATGGACCGAGAGAGTAACCGTCAGACTACGACGAGTGAGTATTTTGGTGCGACAGCGCCAGCAGATGGTGGAGCGGCTATGTATGCGCCGAAGAATTTCGAAGATACGCGTCGCCAAACCTATGATGGTAAGCCAATTATCAATCCGTATGCCGCGGAGAAAAATACCGCGACGGAGGCTGACTTCGGGCGCACCAGCTATAAATTTACGCATAATAATCGGACGACTGTTCGCCCGAACGAGATGGGCGGTATCCACGGCGCACTCAAGGCGGTGGTTGCACCTTTGCTCGATATTCTTAAACCGTCACGTAAGGAAAATGTCGTGGGGAATGCGCGAATGTATGAGAATGCCCGCATGCCTGTTCCTGCTGCTGTCACCGCAACATTCAACCCCGCCGACCGCGCGCCCACCACAATCAAGGAAACCACGGTGGGGCTTGTCGGGTATGACCACATGAATGTGGAACGCCAGGCCGCAGCGGGTTATCTAATCTCTCAGAATACACCGGAAGAAACCGAACGAGCAACAACCAGCACTGATTATTTAGGAGGAGCTGGCGGGACTGCCACACGAATGGGGAACGGCCTCTACAACGCCGCATATAACCAACGCAATAATGTGAATAAGACATATAAGAATGTGACGAACCATGGGTCGATGTCTCTCTTCAATTCGAATACGAATGTTCAGATTGATCGTCTGGACGCCGACCGCTTCAATAACCGCGGAATGGTGATGACGAACGCGCCGTCGTCGATTCCTAGTATCGATATTTATGGAAAGATGACGATGCCTCAAAGCTACGATGAATCGAAACTCAACGAGAGAATTCAGCCCGATATCCTGAACGCATTTAGACAGAACCCCTATACACATAGTCTTCAGACGTATTAAGACCTCTACCACAGCCTCCATTTTCTGTAGATAATTTTATAACATTATAATAGTTATAATATTATAATGAACATCCGTGATTTATTCCAAGACAAATACACTGTGTTATTTATTCTCATTTTAGTAATATTATTGAGTGTTTGGGTCTCGCGTACATATCGAAACGGTGGATTCAGTCGCTGGATCGCACCATCGGAAGGATATGGCACGGGGGTGATTGAAGGGCTGACAGTCGCTGAGCATGTTCGATATTTGGGCGAGGTGAGAACACAGAGCAGTCACACACCTAGTGATACACTTGGGTCACGAACAGACGGTTCTTTAATACTCAATAAATGCTCTTATGTGAAAGATACGCCTGCTATCTTTCGGTTTTTATTCACAACCACCGCAGAATTACGTGGTGCAACCGGTGATGGAACGGGTGTAAACGCCGCAAAAGTGATTACGATTAAAGTTCCGACTTACTATATTCAGAATACAACCGCAACAGGTCTGTCGGTCGTAATGCGCGCGTATACCGGATCATTGCCCGCAACTGCAGGAACATCCACCGGAACTGGCGCGAATTTGGACACCGCAGAAAATAGCCGTGGTTTAGTTGCGAGTGTGACTGCTGGTTATCTTGTGATTAGTTATACGATTCAGACAACGACCACGATGGCACCAGGAAAATACGCATTAGAACTTTCTGGATTGAAATGGAAGACAACCGAAATCAACCCTGCGTCGGCGTCAGCTACCGCGCCAGTAACCGACATGGCGAATGTCTCTCTCTCGAGCAGTGCTGAACCGGCGAGTGTTTCGCCTATTTTGGTTTTCGTAAATTTGTGGCCGGTGGCGGACGCTACGAAACGACTGCGTATATTCGATAGTACCGCTTATGATGGATTGCCGGAATATATAACGTGCCGTAAAATATCAACGGAGAGCCCGCAATTATCTCCGAATTATACGGCGACTGCTACCACATTTTCGATGACGATTATGCTAACGAATGATTTGGTAACTGGCGATATTTTCCTTATTCAAGTGCCATATGTCACCCGAACCGCGAATGTCGACTTAGGCATTTCATTTACGTGGACAAACCCGACCACACAACTTCAAAGCACATTAACAACAATATCTAATGCAGGAGTTGATACAACCGGTACTACATATGGAGGTGGGCAAAATGTTGTTACATTTGCTGTAGGAGGCGCGTTACCAAAAGATGTGCCGATTCGTCTTTCGATAGCGGGTCTTCAGACACCTACAACAAAAACAGCATTAACACAGTCGAAAATTCGAACTTACAAGGGAACCCCTGCTCCATCTCTCGGCGGAACATTAGAAGCATTTGGCGGTGTGCTTGACCAAGGTGAATATAATCTTCCTGCGATTGAACCCCGCCTCTCGACATCTGTGAGTACCGGAACGCCAACATCATCGGGCACAGCGAGTGATGGAACTACTTATGTTACATCGGCGGCGTCGTCCGTTCTTATTTCCGATGTGAAACGCCAGATGAACTGGGCGATCGAAGCACAGAAAGAGTATGAAAGTGCGTATAAGGCGCTTCGCGCTGCCACAACTACGACCGCAAAAACCGAGGCACAATTGAAATATGATGTGGCGATTGCCCGCCGTAACCGCCTTATTGCGAGCCATCCTGATTCATGGTATGACGGTGCCAACTGGCGTTATGGCGACGACGGACATGTGCGCAAATGCGCGGAACCAAGTACGCTGTCAAGTAACGAAGGTAATTGCCAGAATATTTATCGTTTGGATGCGAGCGGCAACGTTGTCAAATCAGCTGATGGCAATAACATTCTGCTTATGCGTAAATGCCCGTGGAAATGTAATAATCCAGGCCAGACCGGTTCGGACGCGTGTCGTATTGATGCTGACTGCCTGAAAGTTACGCGCTGGGCTACTTATTTACCAGATGGAACACAAATTGAAAAGAACCTGCTCGCTTCAACCCGCACAAGCTACGATGATATTGCGTCGGCTTCAAGCTCGTCCGCTCTTGACGAAGACGATATTTATCGCCGCGGCATCACTCGCAACTTCCGTGGATACGGTAGCGGACGTCCGGGACAAGGCCAACAACGGCAAGGACAGAGTCCGGGCTTATTTGGTACTATCCGTGATGCTACTGGCAACATCATCCGCGGTATTGGAAACTGGATTGACCCGAGCGACCCAAGAGCAAATCAACGTACCAATCGTCATAATGCTTACTATTATGAGGACGGTTCGCCAGCGGCGACTGCCTATCTTGGAATGTATAACGGCCAAGGATATGAAGAGGAATCCCCGTTTTATGGCGCATCGAAACCAACAAGCTATTATTACACTACCAACTACTATTATACGGATGGCGAGGCGGGCGGAAGCGTCAACGACGGTAAGAGCAATATGCCGGGGAAGTTATCGAATGTGAAGCCGTATGAACAAACGATTGATTTTTGACGGGACGAAATGGAGCGTTAGCGGAACGGAACGAAATGGAATTAAACAAAACCTTGTCATTATTATCAACCTCATACTACAGAATAATAATAATGACATCTATCATCCTACCTGAATTAGAAGAAACACACAAAAATATTCACAATAAACTGGATGTATTTATAAAAAATCGGAAAATACCCAACATTATATTTTATGGGCCTCATGGTTCCGGAAAAACGTATATATTAAACCGGTTCATTCACGCTGTATATGATGGGGATAAAACCGCTATGAAAAATTATGTTATGCGCGCGAATTGCGCACACGGTAAAGGCATTCGGTTTATTCGCGAGGAATTAAAGTTTTTCGCAAAGACAAACATAGACATGAAAGAGGGTGCGATATTCAAATCCGTTATTTTGACGAATGCAGATAAGCTTACGATTGATGCGCAATCCGCACTACGCCGATGTATCGAGTTATTCAGCTCATCTACACGATTTTTTATTGTCGTAGAAAACAAAGATAGTCTATTGAAACCGATTCTCTCTAGATTTTGCGACATTTATATACCCCCTCCGATGATTACGTCAGCTAACGAGAATGAACCATCAAGATTTATAAATCTACACAGTTATCTCGCAGATAAATCATGCGACACTTATAAAATAAACAAATCGAGAGAACAACCCCTAGAAGATTTAATAAAGATACATCCAAGTTACCTACGCGGTAATAACACCGATAGTAGTGATAATACAGTCACCACCGCCGTTCCGACATGCAAAGATTATGAAAGAATACTGGATTTATCTGTGTCATTATATGAACAAGGATACTGTGGCTTAGATATCATCGATTTTATTCATACTCATCCGGATATTATCGATATACGAAGATATGAACTACTCATCATGTTTGACAAGGTACGGAAAGAATTTAGAAATGAAAAACTTTTACTGTTGTATTTTCTTCATTTCATCGTATTTCGTTGTAAATTGAGTTTAGAAAATATTTCATTTATGTAATACCTTACGTTCCAATTCATTCATTATCGGAAACCGCGATGGACGACTACTCTGTAACATCACTCTATGAATCAAAAAATGAATGGGCATCACGACTGGTTAATATATTGACACCCCTTGTTCAAGAAGGTATCCGGTCTATTTTTGATGAAGCGGTGAAGCTTTGTGTTGGAAATAAAGAGCAGGATAAGTATCTAATGACTTTTCAGAATCTTCTCTCGCGTGTTCCCAAATGGAACCCAAACATCATTAAGGATGAAACAACTCGAATTAAAGAGCGCAGCACCTGCGGGTATTTAGAAGATTTGATTACATGTGTTCATATCATTCATTTAAAGTGTATGACGGTTATGCGTGTTGGAAACACTCAAAAGAAGGTGGATATTAAAATCCCGCAATTGAATGATTTCGTTCATAAGATTTATGTCAACACCGCCCGAAAGGTATATTCGAACGTATATATTTTTGAGAGAGGCATTCAACCCCTTCATACTCAGCGCAACAACCGCGAATTTGAGATTATCGTTAAGGAGTGTATTTATAATACGATCCGCGACAACATTCCTGTCGAGGAATTAATCAAGATGTATTTAGAAGATACGATCGAGGACGTGGTTGAAGTTACCGAGAACGAGGAGGTGATTAAGCAAGAACCTATTATCTCGGAAGAGGATGCTAATCTCTCAGCACGGCGCCGAGCACATCATGGAAGCACACGGCGAAGACGCCATCGCGACCGCATCACTGACGAAAATGACGAAAATGACGCCACTCGCCCTGCGGATGCAAGTATAGACCAGCTTGACTTTGTTGGAGAATTAAATGGTGCGGTGTCAGCGTCTGCATCGGCGGGGAATGATGATTATTCCGCGTCTAGTAGTAGTGGCGGTATATCCTTTGGTGCGAACGAGGTGCGAACGTTTGAAACGGATTCAAGCGAGAGAAAGAATGAGTATATGACACGCGACGCGGATGCCGATGCGGACGCCGATGACGACGATGACAACAATAGTGGACGTTTGAATATTGGCGGTGATATTCGTTTAGACACGATGGATATTCACACTCTGAATGATATACACGAACTAAATGCGCCACCTCTGTTAGATGATATCGAAGTATTAGCGTAATAATTCGTTTTCTTGATAATTATTTTTTACAATCAAACATTATAATTCGTATTGTTGTAATGGAGCCAATTATAAATTATTGGAACAAACAACCGTGTAATATAAAACACTCCTCTTGTGAAGTTGGTACGAAGGAGTATTTTGACGAGGTCGAAACACGTAAGTATTTCGTAGAGTCGCATATTCCCGGTTTCGCCGAATTCAATAAATGGAACGGGAAAAAGGTATTGGAAATCGGATGTGGAATCGGAACTGACGCAGTCAATTTTGCACGAAATGGTGCAGAATATACAGGAATCGAGTTATCGAATACATCTCTTGAGTTAACAAAAAAGAGATTCGATGTATTTCAACTGAAGGGGTCCTTTTTCAATATAGACGCGCAAAACCTTGAAGAATTGTCTAGCGTTGGTAGCGATTTCGATTTGATTTATTCGTTTGGCGTAATCCATCATTCACCAGATCCTCAAAAAATAATTGACAATTGCCGGCAATTATTAAAACCGGGCGGCGTCCTTAAAATAATGGTGTATGCCGAAAACTCATGGAAAAAAATGATGATTGATGGCGGATTAGACCAATTTGAAGCGCAATCGAATTGTCCAGTTGCATTTACCTATACGAATGATCAAATTCATAAAATGTTATGCGAGTTTAGGAATATCCAAATTCAACAAGAGCATATTTTCTCATATAAAATACCGGATTACAAACAATATCGGTATGTAAAAGAAGATTGGTTCGAACAAATGCCGGATAATATATTTAAGGGGCTGGAGAAGAAACTAGGCTGGCATTTGTGTATAACTTGTCAAAAATAATACACATATCTGTATATACATAATCCATGAGTGAAGAAGAAAACGAAGAAGAGAGTAAATGGTACAATAATATATTCATCATCGATATACTGATTTTCATTTTTTCGTTTGCGTTTTTAGCAATCGCTGGTGGTGTTATGTATGTTTGTTATCCACCGGTAATGATGGCGTTTCAGACATAAAACATCTATAAAACGCGTATAAAATCAATAAATAATTGAATTTGTATGTATATACGTCTATTCAGAATTATATACATAAGAAACCGAAGTATGTTTAACCCGGCAAAATTGGTTATTATTGGCGTAGTCGTTGCTGTCATATATTTTTTATTGAAATTCATAGAGATGCGATTTGTTGATTCAGATAATCAAAAACCGGTGAAGGTCCTTGTTCGCGATTCCATCATAGTGTGTATTTCTGCAGTTTTGGCGGTGTTTATAATGAATCAGTTTGATAATATTAGTGCTAGTAGTGGTGAGGGCGGTAGCAGCACACCGGCAGTATTCGTAGATACGCCAGGGTTCTAATCAATATGTAAGTGTTCTGCATCACTTTCGGTATTTGGCTCTTCAGAAGATAGATCTACTGGAAGTTCCGCTTCCGCTTCCGCTTCCGCCTCCGCCTCGGGTTCCGCCGCCGCCACTTGAATACCATTCTCATAATAATGTTTTCCAACCCGGTTTAGATTGGACAACATCAACCACCATGCTTCTATATAAGAATGCTCGACATATGTAAGGTCGGCTGACCATTTCTCACAAAATCTGCGAACATAAGGCGCGGCAATACCGTTTTTGTACTGGGGCATCGACGGAAAGAGGTGATGTTCGATTTGGAAATTTAGATAACCCATAATCCATGTAACAAGCGCGGATTTGGTTGATATATTCACAGTATGGTCTAACGCATATTCAAACCAAAGAAGATGCTTATCTTCTGGAATGACACCTGTGTATGTATGTGACAGCGAGAAGTGACCAAATAGATATACGAAATTCCAGAAATTGGCGACCATAAAGAGGAAATAGGAATACAACAAACCATACCCTCCGGAGATGGAAAAAATCATAGGTATCACGATATGCGACGCCGACATACATATCGCTTCAAATGCTGTCTCTAGATATACTTCTCTCGTTTTAGCGGAACACAACCGATGAAACACCTTTCTTGGATGAAGATAATAACTCCAAAACAAATGAACGAATATTCCATTTACGACCGGTAAAAATGTCCAGGCTTGAAGACGCATCCACCATCGGCTCATAAATCGCGATGCCTTTTTCCCGTTTGTATTATCCTCAAATGCGGTATTGAAAAATGCGACAAGAGGTGTTGTATCCAAGTCAATATCGTGCTTTACTTTCTGCGGTGTTGCGTGATGTTTTTGATGCATAGAGTTCCAGACGGATGAACTAACCCCGCCTCCAAAGCCCATCGTGAATGTTTGAATCGCGCGGTCAATCGCCCGGATTCCGGTGAAACTAAGATGTCCGCATTCGTGTTGCACCCAACCACAGCGGGTCTTAAATGCGATGAACGAGAGAAGAGACGCGTATATGTTATAAGACGCCAGCCACGTTCCCATTCCGAAATAAAATGCGAGTTCTAGCATACGGAAATAAACATGGATATAATCCGGTTCAAAACATCCATGATTCACTAGGTTTGTTCGCATCTCTCGGAAATCCGCCGTCATTTCTTGCTGGCGTGCGGTTAACGGGATATTTGCCGCGGGTTGCTGCGGAACGGGCTCAGGGCCGTCGTTATAATGCGGTAATGACCGGAGCACACTTTTCGCCTTAGATGACCGATGATGAAACTCGTTAAATATCTCGGTCGCGTCGGGTGTATTCTTTGCATAATTGATAATATTACCACCGGGGTGTTTGAAGTCGGTGATGTCGTATGTCGTACCGTCGATGGTGATGGTGTCGCGAGACTTATCCATTATATATATATATATATACAATACCAATATATACAATACCAATATATTATAACAGGTTATTTGTTTATATTAGATAATGAATGTGTCCTCTGTGTCAGCTACGCAGATCATTAACGAGTTTCTCTCGGGTCTCACGATTGCGCTCTTATTGATTCCCGAATCCATCGCGTTTGCATTTATTATGGGTTTGGCGCCGAATGTTGGAATTCAAAATACTATGGTGATGTCTCTCATCACATCATTATTCGGAGGAATGCCGACGATGATTTCGGGTTCAACTGCAGCAGTGGCTACATCTATCGCAGGTGTTGGAACATTAGTCGGAAAAGAATACATAGTCCCAACGGTCATTATTGGCGGGTTCATCCAGATTTTAGCATCTCTCACCGGATTGTACAAATATGTAGCTTATGTCCCAAAACATATCATGTCGGGGTTCTTGATTGCGTTGGCCGGTCTTATCGCGGTTCATCAATTGGATAATTTCAAAGACAAGGACCATAAATGGTTGACCGGGCTGAAAATGGCGAATACTACTCTATTTACTGTTGTAAGCACGCTCGTTGCGTTTTTCGGCGTCATTACAATAACGCATAGTAAAGACCAGCAAATTCATATTCCTGGAGGTCTCATTTCTATGTTTGCGATCACCGCGTTTATCTACATTTTTACGAAATACTACAATATAGATCGTGTGAAAGATGTTGGAGAGATAAAGTCGGGACTGCCTTCTCTTATATCGCTGGATTCTGTGTCATCTAGTAAAATAAAATACGACGCGGACAGTCTTCTGAAAATATTGCCGTTTTCGGCGGCGATGGCATTCACCGGGTTGTTAGAGTCGCTGATTATGGTGAGGGATACTGAAGCTGCGTTGGGCGTGAAGGGTGATTCATTTCGTGAGAGTCTTGTTCAAGGTATTGCGAATATCGCTACTGGGCTCACCGGCGGTTTTGGTGGGTGTGTATTGGTCGGGCAGAGCAAGCTGAATTTAGCCAACGGTGCAAAAACCCAGTTTTCATCCGTAATAACTAGTGTACTGTTTATCGTGATATGTCTCTTCTTTGGTCGCGCCATCAACGAAATCCCGATTGCGGCGGTGGTCGGAGTCATGTTACTCGTTGTATATAAAACGGGCGACTGGGATAGTTTATTCAAACCACAGTCATTTGATCGGCGATGGGTAATTACGGTGATCACCGCAATCGTAGGATTCATGTCAGGGAGCTTATCGCTTGGTGTCGTCGTTGGTGTGATATTGGACAAGATAGCCCGGACACAGGTGTAAAAAATTGAATGATTATTACGATATTATTACGATGTTATATTAATCAAATCAACGCGAATGTCGTGCAGAATATTATCAACCCTGTTAGATTTCGAATGCTGCTATGGAATAATGAAGGT
>Ga0209550_10003348_pt1 | contig 15273 bp, 14 predicted proteins | sample LauGreSuBDMM15SN_2_FD_187567 | JGI IMG/M metagenome (GOLD analysis project Ga0209550, IMG submission 187567) | Freshwater lake microbial communities from Lake Michigan, USA - Su13.BD.MM15.SN (SPAdes) (version 5) | ecosystem: Environmental > Aquatic > Freshwater > Lake | place: Lake Michigan...
TGGCCACGCCGGCTGCATCATTCGGGAGCCATCGGGCGTATTACGCGGCGGCTGGGATCCGAGAAGCGATGGAGCTGTAGCCGCTTTCTAAAGCAAAATTTTCAATCAGCTTAAACGGGTCATTGCCGATGCCATAGCAATTGGGGGTGACGTATTCGCATTTCCATTAGCTGTTCTGCTAACAAGAATGCGTTTGGCAATTACCCTTTTTTATTTAACTTTTCCCAGTGCTCGTAAAATCTTCTCTGAGGTAATCGGTTGATCAAAAACATGGGTATTAAATGGTGCGAGTGCATCATTAATGGCATTGACGACTGCGCCAGGAGCTCCTGCAGTCCCAGCCTCACCGGCTCCCTTAGCCCCTAATTTAGATGATTTGGTTGGAGTCTCAACGTGGCCCACCTCAATGTCTGGCATTTCATAGGCCATTGGTACTAAATAGTCAGCCATATTGCCATTGCGTATCAGACCGCTCTCATCGTATAAGCATTCTTCGAAAAGTGCTCCGCCAATGCCTTGAACAATAGCACCGCGAACTTGTTCATCTACCAACATTGGGTTAAGGACGCGTCCACAATCTTCAACAGCCCAATGTTTGAGTAACTTTACGTATCCGGTATCAACATCAACCTCCACATAAGAAGCTTGAACACCATTCGTAAAGATAAATGGGTAGTCTTTTTGTGCGTAATGCCGAGTAACCATTAATTCAACCGAAAAATCAGCGGGCAAGGTATCCGACCTAAAGTAGCCAATGCGACCCAATTCACTTAATGTTAATAATTGTTCGCCATTTGCTTTATCAACAATATTGCCCCTGCGAACCAAAAGCGTTTCCGCATCCCGCTTCAGAATAGCGCCAGCCAATTTCAGAATATTTTCACGCAAGGCCTCACAAGAACGGAGTACCGCCTCTCCTCCAACGCCAGCACCGCGCGATGCCCATGTTCCACCGCCATAGGGCGTAACATCGGTATCGCCTGTAATGATCCTGACATTTTGGATTGGAACGCCAACAGCATCGGCAGCAATCTGGGCAAAAATACCCTCCGTACCCTGCCCCTGCTCACCAACTCCAATCATGACGGATACGATTCCAGTGGGATCCAAACGAACAGTTGCTCCATCTTGAGACGAAATTCGAGCCCCACCCACACCATAAAAGGCAGCGCTTGGATTGGTAAGCTCAATTAAGGTTGCAATACCGATCCCTCGGTAAATACCCTTTTTTCGTAACTCTTCCTGCTCTTGACGAAGAGCTGGATAGTTCATCATCTTTTCTATCTTACGTAAGCACTGCTCATGCGACAGTACTTCTAGTTTTATCCCAGAAATACCCGTATACGGATAAGCATCATCTGGAATTACATTACGCTTACGAATCTCAATAGGATCCATCTTTAACTTTTGGGCAACCAGATCAACCAAGCCCTCCGTCACTGCACAGGCAATCGGGTGACCAACTCCACGATACTGGCAAGTCGGCGTTTTATTCTGAAAAACAACCTTGAGAATCGCCCGATAGTTCTGGTGTTTATATGGACCGCCTACGAGATTAACGACCTGATTGCCCTCAATCGCACTGGTACGCGGGAACATGGAGTATGGACCAATGGCTGTTAGGTCATCGATCTCAAATGCCAAAATATCACCTTGTTTATTGGCAGCAATTCTGCCCCTAATGCGATGTTCGCGCGCGTGAATATCAGTGACAAACGATTCAAGCCGATCAGCTACAAACTTAATGGGGCGACCTAACAATATAGCAAGGCCAACCGTTGCAAAATCATCTGGGTAGGCATGAACCTTGATGCCAAAAGAGCCACCAACATCCTTGCAGATGACATGAACGTCTGATTCTGCAAGGTCAAATTGCCGACAATATAGATCTTGCATCATATGGGGCGCTTGCTGTGAGTGATATACCGTTAAACGCTTCTCGCCAGGATTAAAGTCAGCGATTTGGCAACGCGTTTCTAAGGTAACGCCGGTATGACGGCCAAATCCAAAAGTTGCTTCTGCAGTGACGTCTGCCGTTTTAAAAACATCGTCCACCTTACCAACATCCAGCGTGCGAGTGAAGCACAAATTATCACCAAGCTCAGGATGGATCACGGGCGTGGCTTTATCCAAAGCCGTTTCCATGCTCACTACAGCTGGCAACTCTTCCCACTCCACCTCAACAAGAGCTAAAGCATCCTCCGCTTTTGCACGTGTTTCAGCAACGATTGCAACGACTGGCTCGCCTTGCCAACAGGCGCGATCCACTGCAAGGGCGTATTCAGGGGCAGATTTCATTCCAGCCAAATGCCCAAGAGTCGCTACCCAGGGCTTACAAATTGTTGCCATTTGTACGCCATCAACGATAGCAATGACTCCAGGCATTTTGCGCGCCTTATCGGTATGAATCTTGCCGATTTTCATATGCGCGACTGGCGAACGCCAATACACAACATGCCCCATTCTTGGAAACTGTAAATCATCAATATAGGTGCCCTGACCCTGTAATAAACGCCTTGCTGAGTGGCGTGGCTCACTGTGGCCGATGTAGCGCTGGTCACCCGTAATGGGATCTAATACAAGGCCTTGAAGATCGGTAGGTTTATTCATGGCTTTCTCCTGTATCCGTATTGACTGATTATTAAGCGGCCGTAACTGGCTTTACTTTACGACCATCTGCACGGGCTTCTAGTACTTCCATAATGGCATTCACAATCGAATGGTAGCCAGTGCAGCGGCAATAATTTCCTGATATCCACTGACGTATTTGCTCGCGATTGGACTTGGGTTGATGCTCTATCAGCTCTGCAGCGGCTAGCAACATACCAGAAGTACAAAATCCACACTGCAAGGCATTGTGACGCAGAAAGGCTTCTTGAAGATCACTTAATACGCCCTGCTCGGTTAAACCTTCTACCGTTTCAATCGTTGCTCCATCCGCTTGCACAGCAAGATATAAACAGCCACGTACTATCTGACCATTAACACGAACTGTGCATGCACCACAAGCTCCCTGTTCGCATCCAAGGTGCGGTCCTTTTAAGCCTAAATCTTCTCGCAAGAAATCGACTAAATGGCGTCTCGGCTCAATATCAGCACTGATCTGCTTACCATTGAGCATCATGGTGATTTGCTTTTTATGCTTCATAGTAATCTCCATTAAGGCATCATTTTTGTTAAGGCGCGCTCAAGCAATACACCCAATAAATGCGTTTTGGTTTCTTGACTATTGGTTATGTCAGCCAACGTCTCAATTTCCTCGCGAGCCAGCTTAACGGCTTGCTGTATTAATGCGGCATCGATTGATTTGCCCTCGAGAAAGGCTTGTGCTTTAGTAGCCATCGTTGGTATCGCTGCAACCGAAAAGAACGCAAGGCGGCAGGTTTGTACTTTGCCCTTCTCTTTTCGAATCACGGCAGCCAATCCAACAGCAGCGTAATCGCCATGCCTGCGGGCTAATTCTTGAAAACTGTGACTTTGATTGCTTGATGCCAAGGGTATTTCAGAGGCAACTAAAATTTCGTCTGCCTGCAGAGTGGTGGTGTACAGATCAATAAAGAAATCGTTGGCACTAACTTTTCGTATGCCGCCAGGGCCTTGAATTACCATGATGGCATCTAAAGCCAGGCTGCAAGCAGGCCACTCAGCGGCAGGATCGCCATAAGCAAGAGAGCCGCCCCATGTCCCTAAATTACGAATTGCTCGGTGGGCAATGTGGGGTGCTGCCTCGGTTAATAAAGGGGCGTGCTGTGCAATTAAATCTGAACCCTCAATTTCAGTATGCGTAACCAGGGCTCCTATCCGCAGCATATTGCCTTGCACAGATATGCCCTTAAGCTCAGAAACAGCGGTAATATCAATCAAAATGCTCGGTTCAGATAATCGCAAATTTAGAGTGGCTAATAAGGTTTGTCCACCGGCAATAAGTCGGGCATCTTCACCATGCTCACTTAGCAAGGCTATAGCTTCAACTAAGTTTTTTGCTTTGACGTAATCGAATGCGGCTGCCTTCATGCGCTCTCCTTCACAACTATTCTAATTTATCTTCCAATTTTGCATCGCTGACTATATTTAAATCTCCGCCTAACTCTTTGGCAAAAGCCAAGAAAAAATCATCTGCGATCTTTTTTGCTGATGCACTAATAAGGCGTCCGCCAATCTGACCCAATTTTCCACCGATTGACGCTTCGGTGCTGTAACGGACTAGAGAGCCGCCTTCTGCTCCAATCAACTCAACCTTGGCCTTACCCTTTGCAAAGCCAGCCGCTCCCCCACTTCCCTCAAAGGCCATTGAGCAGGAAGCATTTGGCACGATATCGGACAAAACTAGGCGCCCAGAAAACCTAGCCCGTACGGGTCCAATTTTAAACATCACCTTAGCTCTGACCTCCTCCTCAGAGATGCGTTCAATTTCTTCGCAACCTGGGATAGATGCATGAAGAACGGTGACATCATTTAAGCCTAGCCAGACCTTCGAAACTGGGGCTGCTATGAACTGTTCACCATTTAATTCCATCGCGACTCCTTCGGGATTTTTTTGATCATTTTTAAGTCATCTCGTAAAAATAAGCAAATTACTTACGCCACAAACGGGACAACCATTGACTAATTACCTGAAAGAAAACATCAAGGATGTTTAAGTCTGAAGGAGCTACTGAGGCACTCGAGGCTATTGAAGTATCCTGAACAACTGCAAACGATGATGCTTTACTAGAAAAATTGGAAATAAATGTTTTTAGCATTGCCTCAGCCACAGGCAATAAAAGTCTACTGCCGAACTGTGCCAAGCGACCACTTACTGTTATGGTGGCAGAGCCATCAAGAATAGATGCCTGACTTGATTCGCCGGGATGCAATTTGGCTCGAAGATTCATTGTGGCAAACGATCCTGAGGTATCGCCTCCCTTACCGAGCATTACAAGGGTGTGGCTGTGCCCATCCAATTCAAGTACCTCAATCTGCCCAGCAAAAGTCATTACAGCAGGGCCAATCCGACTGTGCACCTTTCCATTAAAATGAGTATTGTCGAGTTGCTCCGTAATTTCTGCGCCAGGCATGCAAGTTGCTGTAGCACGCACATCTTGAAGTAGTGCCCAAGCTTGATCAATGCTTACCGGTAAATCAAAGCGCTTATCTATTTTTACTTCCATTTTCTTCCTAACATTTAATCATTCAATAGAGCACTTTAAGCCGCCGTCCAACCGCCATCCAAAACCAATGCAGAGCCAGTCATTAAAGAGGAGGCGTCGCTTGCAAGAAATTGAACAGCGGCCATCATATCTTCAACCTGTCCAACACGTCCCAATAAAATTTTAGTTAATACTTCTTTACGAAATATATCGCCTTGAAGCCAATCATGAGTAAGGGGAGTATCAACAAAGGTGGGGCAAAGGGTATTTGCTCTGATGCCATAAGGTGCAAATTCGATAGCAAGGGCTTTTGTCATTCCCTCCATGGCATGCTTTGTAGCACAGTAAAGCGATCGATTTGCGGCGCCAACTAAACCCATCTGCGACGATACTTGAATCATGGATCCAGAGCGCTTGTAATTTATTAATTGCATAGCAAATGCACGAGCCACAAAAAAAGCAGCCCTTACATTAAGCCCAAAGAGTGTATCGAAATCATCCTCGGTAACCTCATTAAAGGGTTTTGGTCGATTTGTACCGGCATTATTTACAAGGACATCGATGCAATCGTGCTGCTCAAAAAATAAATTTACATCCTTGGTAGATGTCACATCCAAAACAAATGCCTGTGCCTGTCCACCCTCCAACGAAATTGCCTTAGCAACTTCAGAGATCTCATCTAGATGCCTAGCCACAAGAAATACTTCTGCACCAGCTTGTGCAAGAGAGGCTGCGCAGGCCATACCAATCCCTCGTCCAGCCCCAGTCACAAGTGCGCGCCGTCCATCGAGGCGACAAGATGGAGTTTTTGGAAGTTTCATGCTTCTACCGGCTCATACCACGGAAGATCTGGCCGCCCGCCTTGGCGACGAACGCGAATATTGGCTTGTTCGCCATGGCCAGCAAAATTTTCCATGTGACAGAGTCGCGAGCAATAAGCGCCAATGGTTGCGCTTGCCTCATCCGTTAATACACGCTGATATGTGCAGGTTTTTAAAAACTTACCAACCCAAAGTCCCCCGGTATAGCGGGCTGTCTTTTTGGTAGGTAAAGTATGATTAGTTCCAATAACCTTATCGCCAAAGCTTACATTTGTTCTGTGGCCTAGGAATAATGCGCCATAGTTTGTCATCCGATTCAGAAACCAATCTGGATCTTTTGTCATTACCTGAACATGCTCACTAGCTATCTCGTCAGCCATCTTAAGCATCTCCTCATTTGAGTCGCAAACGATGACCTCACCAAAATTTTGCCAAGCTTGACGCGCAATCTCAGCAGTTGGAAGGCTATTTAACTGCCTCTCAACTTCCCTCATTGTGTCATTCGCAAGCTTTTCCGAAGTCGTGAGCAAAACCGCTGGAGAGGTTGGTCCATGCTCGGCTTGTCCTAAAAGATCTACAGCACATAGCTCACCATCCACACTTTCATCCGCAATAACCAGTGTCTCTGTTGGGCCAGCAAATAGATCAATACCAACGCGTCCGTAAAGCTGTCGCTTTGCTTCGGCAACATACATGTTTCCCGGCCCAACAATCATGTCAACAGGCTTGATACTTTCGGTGCCGATTGCCATTGCAGCAACCGCTTGTACACCGCCCAGAACTAAAATCTCATCAGCACCGGCAAGATGCATGGCAGCAACGATAGCTGGATGCGGCTCACCCTGATACGGTGGGGCAGTAGAAACGATTCGGGATACCCCGGCTACCTTAGCGGTTAGCACGCTCATGTGGGCAGATGCAATGAGAGGATACTTACCACCCGGAATATAGCAACCTACAGCATTAACAGGGATATGTTTATGCCCAAGAATGACTCCAGGCATCGTTTCAACCTCCACCGGCAGCATGCTTGCACGCTGAATTTCAGCGAACCCCTTTACCTGCTTCTGTGCAAATTGAATATCCTCCAATTCTCTAGCAGATAGTTTAGAAACAGCTTTTTTAATCTCATCCTGACTAAGCCTAAAATCGGCCGGATCCCATTGATCAAATTGATTAGAGTAAGAGCGGACCGCTTTATCGCCTTGACTCTCAATATTTCGCAAGATCTCATCAACCGTTTTTCGAACCTCAGCATCGGCTTCGGCTTTAGCGGAGGCATCTTTACCTCTTTTAAGATAACGTATCATTTTTTTCCTCTATCAAAAGTATTAATTAAATGGTTTGGGTATAAGCGCGATAGAACCCTAGGCGCCGCTCCTTCCAGGTAAAAAAGTAGATTACTAATAATTTCATCAATAGGCGGCGTGTTCTTGACACCATAAACATGTTGGCGCATACGATGATAAAAAATGACGCCATGCAACTCCCAAACCATCTCGATTTCATGTTGCGTAATTTCCGAGGGCTGAACCCTTGAAAGTCCATAGAAAAGCCGGAGTTCAACGCAGATGGGCCGAAAAATTTCGGTCATTAATTTCCGAAAAACACGTTTATTGTATGAATATCCAACAAGGCCAGAAAACACAAAAAGGCGTACCCATGCTCGCGTTAGAATCCGGGCATCAAATTCTTTATAGAAAATTGCTACTCGCTCTGAGATAGGCAAGCTATCGTTTTTAATCAAATCACGCCAAGAAGAAACCCAGCGTTTTTCAAATAGCTCTTTAAAAATACAATCGAGGAGCTTGTCCTTTGAAGAAAAATAACGGTAAAGCAAGGGTTGGGTAATCCCTAATGAAGCAGATAACTCACGGGTTTGACCATTTAGACCATTCTCGGCAAAAAATATAGCTGCCCCTTCGAGAATCTGAGACCTGCGCTCCTCCCTTCGCATATAAGCCATGGACGCAATATCTTAGTTAAGTGCTTCAACAAAAAATAAGGCAATTTGTGGAAAAGCAACTACGGCCATCAGAACAAACAGCATGCCGAGCATAAAAGGAAATGTACCTTTAAAAATATCACCTAAGGTGATTGATTTGTCTTCCAAGGAGGCTTTTACCGTGAACACGGAGATGCCAAATGGCGGCGTTAATAAACCAATCTCAACAGCAATGACTGTAATTACTCCAAACCAAACCAAATTGAACTCATATATACCAATCATTGGAAGCACTATCGGAAGTACTATTAACATAATCGATACCGAATCAATAATTGCCCCGAGTAAAAGCAAAATCAATATATAGATCATCAAAAAGCCATAAGGGCCTAAGCCTTGCCCGGTAATAAATTCTCCAATTTGGGTTGGTACACCCGTAAAAGCAAGCATTCTGCTATACAGGCTTGCTGCCATAATCAGAAATAAAATGGATACCGATACCTGACCGGTCTCAATCAAAACTTGCCAAAATTGCTTCAGGGATAGATTTCGCTTAATCAAAGCAATCACTAGAGCGCCCGCCGATCCCACTGCTCCAGCCTCCGTAGGCGTGAAAATTCCACCGTAAATTCCACCGAGCACCAGAAAAATTAAGGCAAAGATTGGCAGACCTTTGCTAATGAGGCTATAGATAGTTTCTGAAGGCGTTGCGATATCCCCCAAATTACTAACCGGCTGTATGACAGGCCTCAATCGAACAATGACAGCAATTGTTAAAATGAAAACTGCTGTTAACAATAGGCCCGGGCCAATACCTGCTATAAACAAACGGCCGACAGACTCCTGCGCAATAACGCCAAAAACGATGAACAACAGACTTGGTGGTATCAGCATGCCTAATACAGATGATCCAGCTACTACCCCAACAGCAAGTCTTTTGTCATATCCGTGTCGAATCATCTCTGGGACCGCAATACGTGTGAATACACTGGCTGATGCAATGCTAATCCCCGTTATAGCGGCAAAAACAGCATTGGCACCAACTGTTGAAATGGCTAAGCCCCCTTTTAAGCGTTTTAATAAGGCTTGCATGACATCAAACGTATCTCTACCAATATTGGATACTGACACGAGTATCCCCATGAGCACGAACAAAGGGACAACACTAAATAAATGATCTCTAATTGAATCATTTGCAGCGGCTGTAGCCATACGCATGGCTAGGGTTGGGTTGGCAAGAATTGTTATGCATATCATTGCAGTTGCAATTAAAGCTACACCGATATGAACCCCAATACAGACCGCAACTAACATTAATGCAATACCAATAAAACCTATTTCCACGCCACTCATGATTCATTACCCCGTGAACATGCCAGCTTAAATTCCCTGTAGGCATCTATTGAAAACTGGATTGCCAGCATAAAGGAGCCCGCAACAACAGCTACTCTAATGGGCCATTCAGGAGCAGTAAATACACCTGGAATTCCAAAAAATAAGCTCTGGCTCCAGGCCCTCATCATCAATGGCAAAGAACCATAAAATATAACTAAAATAACGGCCGTTCCGAGAAGATCAAAAAGCATTAACAAGCTATGACCAATTCGAGGATTCCAAGAAGTTAATGGGGTAATTAACATATCAGCCCTTACAAATCTCCCGGATCGAAGTGCGCTTGTGGCCTGTAAAAAAACAATCATGATGACGCTAAATGACAACACTTCTGTTACACCAGGAATTGCTTCGCCAACAATATTTCTATGAGCGACATCTATACAGATTATTAACGCCATTAAGAGGATCAACAGGGACCCGGCAGCATTCATTAAATCCACAACCCAACCAAAAATCTGGTTGGGTGTGGAGATTTTCCGTCTACTTTCGGGCAATAAACTATTCATGCTCATGATCTAGAAAAGAACTGGTTTTCATCACCTTATCCAATTTCTTTATCCCAAGCACGTGCTGGTTTTGCACCATTCTTTCTCATCAGATCCATATAGCTAGTCATAATTTGTCTTGCAGGAAGACCTCGAGCCTCATTTGTCTTAACCCATTCAGCCGATAAGTTCGGAAGCCCTTGAATCCACTTTTGTCGCTCAGCATCTGGGAAATTACTGATTTGAACCTTTGGATTTTGCTGTGCTCCCGCTTTCACCATATCGCCAAAAGCAGTTCCATAGCGACGCATTACTTCTAAGCCAAGCTGGCGTGAGTATTCTTGACCCGAGTCATACAAGATCTGTTGAAGATCAGCCGGCAGACGCTGATAACGGTCTTTATTAATGGCAAGAGCTCCCAAATAACCGGCGCCTAAATTGACCATGGTGATATAAGGCAGAACTTCATAGATTTTAGCGGGCAAAATACCCGTCGCGATCGATACGCAACCGTCAATAACACCCGTCTGAGCATCTGTGTAGTAGGTCGATAGATTGCCATCGACTGCGGTTGCCCCGGTATTTCTGATCCAGTTGCCCAAAACACCCGGCGCACCAAGTCGCTTGCCACGTAAATCTGCCAACGAGTTGATTGGTGTTTTTGTATATAGGTTGTAATTATCTAACCCATTTGCACCTAAAAACACGACATTATTTTTTTCCCACTCAGCCCGCATTGCGGGGTGCTGGGCATGCAATTGGTTCATTACATTAAGCATGATTGGTAGTGATTCTGTACAAAATGGGGTGCTACCATAAACTGTGTTTAATGGAAGTCGCGCACCCTCTAGCGGAGAAAATACCCAGCCGATATCAACAATGCCCTCTGCAACGGAAGAAAGCGTGGCATTGTTTTTATAAAGCTGACCACCATAGGATTCCTGAAAGCGAATATTGTATTTTCCAGCTGATCGACGAATAATCTCCTCTTTAAATACCGTGGAAATTAAGCCTACCCACGCAAAAGAAGTTGGTTGTCCGGAACCAAGATGAAGAGATAAGTTAGTTTGCGCAAAACTGGGCAGCCCAGCAATTGTTAATGGGATTGCTGCCATCCCTTTGAGAACTTTTCTACGATTTACATTTTCCATATTTATTGCCTCCTTGAGATTGTTTTGCTGGCTTTAAATCCGCCCCAGCGAGCGTAAAACCTTTTCTGGCGTAAACGGCATATCAAATAACTCTACATTAAACGGGGTAAGAGCATCATTGAGTGCGTTTAAGATTGCTGCCGGAGCCCCAGCTGTTCCCGCCTCTCCCGCTCCCTTTGCGCCTAATTGAGAACTTTTTGTGGGAGTGCAAACATGGCCAATAATGATGTCTGGCATTTCAGCAGGAAACGGGACAATGTAATCAGCCATATTCCCGTTTAGCATTTGCCCGCGCTCATCATATAAACATTGCTCATAAAGGGTGGGTCCAATGCCCTGCACTAAGGCGCCTCGGATTTGCTCATCGACTAATTGCTCATTCAAAATAGTGCCGCAATCCTCAACCACCCAAAACTTGAGTAACTTAATAAATCCAGTTTCGACATCGACCTCTAAATGGCAAGCAATAGAGCCATTGGTAAATGTGAATGGGTAATCTTTGGGAACAAAATGGCGCGTCACGCACAATTCAGCCTGAAAGGCTCCCAATGTGTCCGGTCGAAAGTAAGCGATCCGGCCCAAATCAGCCAAAGTCGTTCGTTCTTGTCCAGTCAAACGGTCGAATACATTTCCATTCCGAATGTCGAGCAGCTCTGCCTTAGTCTCAAGAACGACAGCAGCGAGTTTTAGTATATTTTCACGCAATGCAAGACCAGCTTGTAGTGTAGCCTCACCCCCAACCCCAGCCGCACGCGATGCCCAAGTACCACCACCATAGGGGGTTGCGTCCGTATCGCCGCCAACGACCTTAACATTAGACATATGGACGCCTACGGCATCAGCTGCAATTTGAGCAAAAACAGTTTCTGTTCCCTGTCCTTGCTCACCGGTCCCATTCAACACAACAATACTTCCACTGGGCTCCATGCGAATAGTGCAACCATCCTGGGCTGAGATGCGAGCGCCCCCTACTCCATAAAACATAGCTGAAGGATTGGTTATTTCAATCATGCTAATCACGCCAATGCCGCGATAAATTTTCTTCTTACGTAACTCAATCTGCTCTTTACGAAGTTTTTCTAAATCCATCAAACCTATAATCTTGTCTAAGCATTTTTCGTGCGACATGCCTTCAAACTTCATGCCAGATGGCGTAACGCATGGAAAATTATTATCACGCAACAAATTTTTGCGACGGAATTCAATTGGATCCATTCCGATCGTTCTTGCGGCCACATCTACAATACCTTCTGTGATGCCAACTGCTACGGGATGGCCAACCGCACGATAATTTGAATAAACTGCCATGTTTGTATAGACGTTGGTCATGTTCGCGTGATAAGACTCATGCTGATACCACTGCCCAGTAATGTTCACAATTTGGTTACCTTCAACCACGCTGGTTCTGGGGTAGACCGAGTAAGGCCCAATCGCAAGACGATCATCGAAGGAAATACCTTTAATGGCGCCATCCTTATTAACTGCCATACGCATTAAAACTCGATGATCACGTGAGTGAATATCGCTAACAAACGATTCGGCGCGATCGGCTACAAATTTAACTGGCCTACCCAAATCCATTGAGATTGCACAAGTTGCTAGCTCATCACCATAAACATGCGTCTTAATACCGTATGAGCCTCCAACATCGCGGCAAATTACTCTGACGGCGCTCTCCGTTAAGCTCAATAGGCGTGCGTAACAGTCCTGAATCATATGCGGTGCTTGATGGGAGATATACACAGTCAAGCGACCATCTGGGGCACTAAAGTCACCAATGACAGATCGACCTTCAAGACAAACTCCGGTGTGGCGAGGAAACCGAAAGGTTCTTTCTACAATAAAGTCAGCCTTTGCGCTGACATCATCATATGTGTCGGTTGTAACAACCCTCTCAAAACATAGGTTAGTTCCAAGCTCTGGGTGTATCACATACGCATTTTCGTCAAGCGCAGTTTCCATATCAGTAACTACCGGCAGCTCTTCGTAATCCACAATAACTAACTGCGCTGCATCCTCAGCCTCATGCCGAGAATTAGCAACGATTGCTACCATGGGCTCGCCCTGCCAACAAACACGATCAACCGCAAGGCAATGCTGAGCTGCCGCCTTCATTCCTTTAAAATGAGCTAATGTTGCAACCATTGGTTGAACGCGCTTCATGAGGTCTGCGCCAGTGTAGATCGCAACAACGCCGTTCGCTTTACTTGCGGCCTGAGTATCGATTGACTTAATCAGCGCATGCGCATATTGAGAGCGCACAAAACAAATATGCAGCATCTTTGGCAAGCGAATATCATCAATGTATACAGCCGCACCTTCAACCAGACGTCTCGCATTAGGCCTTGGAACCGAAGCTCCAATCCAAGGCCGCTGTTCAATGGATTTTTGCTCAAGCGCTTTGATGGGGGCGTTCATACCTCCTCCTTGACGGATGAAATGCCGCGAGCGATCGCTACTTTATAAACCGCATCAACAATCGCTTCATAACCAGTACAGCGGCAATAGTTTCCAGATAAATGCTCGCGGATTGCAGAGCGACTACACGTTTTAGCTTTAGAAAGCCAATCTTGACTTGCCATCAGCATTCCTACTGTACAAAACCCACATTGCGTAGCATTCCGCTCATGAAAGGCTTGCTGCAGATCTGAAATTTCGCCGGAGACATTTAGGCCCTCCATAGTCTCAACCGATGTACCCTCGAGCTGGACTGCGAGCATAAGACAGCCCCGAACAATATCGCCATCTACGCGCAAAGTGCAAGCTCCACACACTCCGTGTTCGCAACCAACACGGGGACTTGATAACTCAAAATTTTTCCGCAAAAAATCAATGACGTGCATTCTTGGGTCAGTTTGTGCCTCTACTTCTCGAGCATTAAGGCGAAAACGAACATTTATATTTGACAAAGAAATCTCCTTTTAAATCTCAATCAATTTCTCAACTGCACGTCGAGCTAAAACACCACTAAGATGAAGCTTCGTTTTTTGATCCGAATATAAATCTGCTCGGATATTTTGGTTCATCAACGAAGTTTTTACAATATCAGGAATACGCGATAAGTCACCCCCAGCAATAATGTGTTGAATGCTGTTATCTAACTCTTTATCGCAGAGTGGTAAATCACCAACAGCAAAAAAGACTATTGCAAAGTTTTTTAGTGCGCCGTTTTCTACTTGAGCTCTGGCCATCACTGCGGCAGTAGCGAAGTCACCATGGCGCCTAGCTAGCTCAAGCACGCAGGAACGTTCACTGGGGGACTGTACCGGTATTGCGATCGATTCTAAAAGATCATCCTCTTGTAGCGCGGTTGCGTATAAGCCTTGGAAAAAATCAGCTGCCGGAACTTCACGTGCGCCATTAGGACCGGCTATACGCATACGTGCATTTAAAAGTAGGCAGGCAGCCGGCCATTCGGCATCTGGATGCGCGAGAGCAACGCTGCCCCCAAAAGTTCCGCGATTTCGAATGGCTATATGGGCTAAATAGCGACTGGCCTGAACTAAGATGGGCAGCTTTTTTTGAACCAAATCAGAGCTGGCAACTTCCTCATGGCGCGTTAGAGCTCCAATAACAAGCTCGCCACCATCCTCCCGAATACCCCTCATTGATTTGATTCCATTGAGGTCAATTAGGCAAGTAGATGAATTAAATCGCATATTCATTGCGGGGATTAGACTCTGTCCTCCCGCCAAATACTTGGCAGATAATCCCCAGCGTGCCTTGCTTGCCAAGGCTTCTTGGATATCAGCGGGGCGCTCGTAAGCAAACGAGGAAGATTTCATTCCACATCTCCATACTCTATATGGTGCAAAAACTAAAGTTAATCAAATGATAAATTTATACTAAGATTTATTTATTCATTTACTAATAGGTGAATACCCTCAAATCTTGCATATTGAGAGCTACCGTTAATTTAGCACTACGACGAAAGGGATTTTTTGTAGCAACTGGATTACATAGGGGGCAAACTTTTTTGAAGTTTTTGGCCTGTCCAGCTCAATTTAAAGATGCGACCATCGCCTTAGAATTACTTTAATAAATCCACGGGATGAGCTTACGCACTCGCCCTTGGTAGTCGGTATAGCTAGAAAAGCGCTCTACCAACCACCGCTCTTCTTTGCGTGACTTGATGTCGAAGAAAATAGCAATAATCACTACATACAGCCAAACCAAAGTCGATTGCTGTATCAGTCCCCAGCCAATTGACAAGACAATCACTCCAAAATAAATCGGGTGGCGTACTAAACGATATAAGCCAGTTTGCACGAGCTCAGCATTTTCTTTTGGTCTTGGTAATGGAGTTAGATTTTTTCCCAAGTTAATTGCTGCTATTAAAGCAATCCC
>Ga0209550_10003352_pt1 | contig 15263 bp, 13 predicted proteins | sample LauGreSuBDMM15SN_2_FD_187567 | JGI IMG/M metagenome (GOLD analysis project Ga0209550, IMG submission 187567) | Freshwater lake microbial communities from Lake Michigan, USA - Su13.BD.MM15.SN (SPAdes) (version 5) | ecosystem: Environmental > Aquatic > Freshwater > Lake | place: Lake Michigan...
CCCAAAACCCTCTTATCTTCCTCTCTCCCCTTATCCTCTTCCCGTTTTCAAACCACCGAAAAAGAGGACCCTTCCACCGAAGAAGCCGATTTATGTTCCCAATGTCAAGAAGGTATCATTCAATGGTCGGATGAAAATATCCCTATCTGTAGTAGCTGTGGAGTCATGTATCACGAACAATGGGTCGACCCATCTCCGGAATGGAAATTCTTCAAAAGCGATGAGAAAAATCACGGAAATAATCCCACCCGTTGTGGAAACCCCATCAATCCCCTCCTCGAAGAATCCTCCATCGGTTGTAAAATCACACTCCCCTCACACGCTTCCACCGAAATGCGCCGAATCAAACGCTGGATGGATTGGCAACTCATGCCCTATAACGAAAAAGCCCTCTACGACGCATTCCAATACATTACTACCATGTCGCAATTAGCGGGAATCGCCAAAACCATTATCGACCGAGCCTGTTGGTGGTATCGGGAGTTTTCAATGCACGAACAACATCGAGGTGTGAAATTGACCGCCCTGAAAGCCGCTTCGTTAGACATGGCAAGCCGTGAATTTAATTGTCCCAGAACCCCTTTCGAAATCGCGGAAATATTCAAAATGGATAAAAAAGATGCGGCCAAAGGTTGTTCCATTGCGGAAGATATTCGTAACCACATGGCACGTACTTTGTCACATCAACAACAAGAGCAACACGAACAACAACAACAACAACAAGAACCCCAATTACAAGAATCCAAATTACAAAACATTCCAGAACCAACTCCCCAACCCACGCCAATACCAGAAGTATACGAAGAATTATTCTCCGTATCTCCTAGTTCTTTTATGGAACGTTATTGTAGTAAATTGAACCTCAATCAAGAACTGACTATTTTATCCAAATTCATTGCCCAAAAAATCGAAAAAGAAAACCTGATTACGGATAATATGCCTCATGCCATCTCCGCGGGCATCGTGTTTTTCATCGCCGTAAACTGTCATTTACCTATTAATAAAACGGACATTAAACAAATTAGTGGGATTAGTGAAGTTACCATTAATAAATGCTATAAAAAAATCAATCATTTCCGAATTCACCTATTGCCCAAATGCGTCATGCAAAAATATAATTTTACCGAAGAAGAAGAAGAAACATAATCGTATTGAATAATATATCCTCTTATTATGTTATCATATTATTTAGAATCTATTATCATAGGGATTTATACATTCCTCGTTTACCTAGGACTCTTTTGGATAGAAAATCTCTATGTCCGATTTTTTTTATTAGGTTTTTGGAAACATAGCTTGAGTTATTTTTATCTACATGATTATTTCTGCGAATCTCGTTCTACCACCAACACACCTCAGAAATACGACCATTCCTATTTGGTCATAGAAAGTATGCTGGAAGGTTTCTATTTTATGGTTCTAGGATTATTCATTTTTACTTTATTAAATATTCGTAAAAAACAAATTCTTCTCCCTTTTTTCATTGTGTTTTTCATGGGTATGGTGACTCATATTTTGGCCGAATGGTTTGGAATACATCAATATTTTTATGAAACTAGATGTGGAAACCTAGCGATTCCCGGCACGTCCCCCTCCCTTCGGGGGCTCCCCTCTTAAATAGAAACAAACGTAAAAATAGAAACAAACACTAATTAATTCTATTTCCACAAAAAAACAAGCAATAAAAATGCAATCTATTTCCCCCGAGGAATATAACGAAATCTTAGGTCGAACTGAAATCGCCAATCAAATCGCGGATTTTCTAACTCGTTTTCAAGAAATACGTCAAGATGTTGAACAGAAAAAAGGAGTATATATCTATGGGGCATCGGGTATTGGAAAAACACAATTTGTTCTTTCTATTATTCGTAAAATGGGATATGACCCCATACTGTATGACGCTGGAGATATTCGGAATAAAACCTTTATGGATTCCATTGCCTCTCAGTACCTTTCCACCAATAATGTCCTACAACTTTTCCGTAAACAGCCCAAACAAATCGCCATTATTATGGACGAAATTGACGGAATGAATCGTAATGACCAAGGCGGTCTTTCCGCGCTTTCCAAACTCATTCGTCATAAGAAAATGAAAAAACATAAAAAGGAAAATACTTCGGCGCATCCCATTTTCTGTATCAGTAATTATTATACCGATAAGAAAATCCGTGATTTAATGAAAGTGTGTCATACATTCGAATTAAAAGAACCGACGGATGAACAAATGGAAAGGCTTTTGTTACGTTTTTGTCCTCCGGAATATCAATCTTATATCACTCCCGAGTATCGCACAAATATCATTCAATATACTAAAAATGATATCCGTAAATTATCCCAATTATGTACCTATTTATTTTCCTCCTTCCCCCCGAACCAGACCAAATCCAACACCGAAACGCAAATCGCAAATCGAATCCTCCCACCTTCTTTCCAAATATTACAGAATAAACTCTATAACGACGATGTCAAAGAAATTACACACCAATTATTGACTAAATCATATCATTTCGATGAACATAATATTATTATGAATGATACCGACCGAACCATTATTGCGCTTTTATACCACGAAAACATTGTGGATTCGATGGAACAAATCTCTCCCCAAAAATCCTTTCCTTTTTATTTACAATTACTGGATAATTTATGTTTTTCGGATTATATGTATCGGATAACTTTCCAGAGCCAAATCTGGCAATTCAATGAAATGTGTTATTTATTGAAAATTATGTATAATAATTATCTATTCCATAACTGGAAAACAAAGACAATAATCCCTACAACCCCCTCTCTACCTACCGTGGCCGAAATACAAAAAAAAGATATCCGTTTCACCAAAATCTTAACCAAATATAGTACGGAATATGGTAATATGGTATTCCTCTATTTTTTATGCGAAGAAATGGGCATGGAAAAAAAGGATGTGATTGCGTTTTTCCAAGAAATGCGTTTATTTTTCAAACACAATCCTGGAACCACAAAAACATCCGGTGGAACCAAAGGAATTGAATTCGATACACCTCATGTGATTACGGAAATGGAAAAGATTTTCCAACCCGGACATAATATCGACCGATTGGAAATACGGCGCATGTATCGGTTTTTAAATCAATTATCGGTAGCAGATGAAAAAGACACGGAAACGATGAATCTGAGACGTTTTCAAGACGAAATAGACCGAGAGGAAGATTGGGTAGAAGAAGATGACGATGACGAAAGTATATAAGTGTTGGGGTGTGTAGTGTGGGAACCTAGCGGTTCCCGGCACGCCCCCCTCCCTTTTACACGTTTATTCGGTAATTCAAGACTTGATAAATAAAAACATAATTATAGATATAAAAATATAATTATATAATTCCAATAATCATAATTCATATCATAAATGATGTTTCCCATTTTTTTCCTCCTTTTTTCGACTCAAATTTTCGCCCAAATCAATTTAAGAGGTTCACAAAATTTCATAGATGTTGATTTTCAATGGAGAAAATTCTCGGCATTCCTAGATAAATATCATAAACGTTATTCAACCATAAATGAATTTTCTAATAGATTTGAAATTTTCAAAAAAAATTATCTTGAAATTCTTTTCCATAATGCCGACCATAACCATAATTTCACTTTAGGAATAAATCAATTTACCGATTTAACGCAAGAAGAGTTCAAAGCGCAATATCTAGGTGGTTTCAAACATCAAGGGGAAATAGGTTCATTTGGTTGTAAATCCTATTCTTCGGATGCTTTAGGTGTACCTGGTTCAGTTGATTGGAGACAAAAAGGGGTCGTAAATGCTGTTAGAGACCAAGGTCAATGTGGGTCTTGTTGGGCGTTTGCGACAACTGCGAATGCCGAATCGGTATGGGCCATTTCCCAAGGACAATTATTCGATTTATCGGAGGAATTCTTAGTCGATTGTGCTTCTGGAGTTGGATATTTCAACCAAGGATGTAATGGTGGGGAACCAGATTCAGCCTTCAAATATATGATTTCCTATGGCCAATGTTCTGAAACCTCTTATCCTTATATTGCGGGTGTAACTGAAACCGCGGGAACCTGTAAACAATGTACAAAGTCTCCAGTTCATTTTTCCAGTTGTTATGATGTTGTCCCTAAAAATCAAGTCGCATTGAAAGCCGCAGTTGCCAAACAACCAGTGGTCATTGCCATTGAAGCCGATACACGTTATTTTCAATCTTATTCAGGCGGAATTTTGGATGCGGCGTCCTGTGGAACCAATCTAGACCATGCGGTTGAAATTGTGGGATATGGAGAGGAAAATGGACAAAAATATTGGACAGTCCGTAATTCTTGGTCAGATAGTTGGGGAGAAGGAGGGTATGTACGTATCGCGCGTTCAGATAGTACCAATGACATTGGTATTTGCGGAATTGCCGCTGAACCTTCTTTTTTATCAGTCTAAATTTTTATTTTCAGGTAGTATAGCACAAATTTGAACAGAATATAGACATAAAATATAATCTATTACCCCCTGCTCAAACAAATCAAAAATGAGTATCAAACAACCCTTTTTCCAGATTTTGGTCATAGGTCTCATCATGGTAGGTTTGGACTTTTGTTATCTATCTTTTTCAAAACCCCTGTATGATAGTCAATATATAAGTATTCAACGTGTTGCGTTACAAATCAAATTTTCAGGCGCGATTGCCGCCTATGTTGCGATGGCATTGGGGTTATGGTATTTTGTATTGAAATCTCCTAGAGCCAATGTATATTTAGATGCCATGCTTTTAGGCTTTGTTGTTTTTGGAACTTATAACGCAACCAATTACGCACTTTTGAAAAAATATCGTCTTAGTTTGGCGGTCATGGATACCGTTTGGGGTATGAGCATGTTTACGGCTGCTTCTTTTTTGTATTTAGAGTTTGTCAAGTAATCTCCCAACACCAACACCAAAAACAATTTAAACATATTTATTCTATAGCTCCTAGTATAGAATGAATTTATTATTTTTCATCTTTTTTATTCCAGTTATGGTTCTAGGATTTACAAGAACTCCAAACCCAACCTCAAATAAAATTCCATATACCTATATCACCAAAGAGCAATGGAAAAGTATCAATCAAATCTTAAGCAACCCCAACCCACTACCCCTTCCACAAGAAACTCAATTACGAAACAAGATTTACGAATATTATGAAAACTGGGCTACTTATAAAGCCTATCAATTTAAACGCTTACATAAACATAAATGTCGCGCCATTCCCGTAGAAGAAATGGCCATGTATTCCCGAAAAGCGCTTTACCAAGCAACCCGTAAATATAACGGTCGTTCTAAATTCATCGCATATGCGCAACAGTTGATTTTATGGGAATTATATCACGCAATGACGGATTTACATCCCATCACCAATCTACCCAAATACGTTCGTATGAAAAAAACGCAACAGGGCAATCAAACTACCAGACATAGGAAACAGCTCAATACACGATTGATGGGAGAAAATGAATGGATGATTGATAAACTGTCTTCCAAATATTCTATGGCCCCCACCCAGTCTCCAGATATTTTGACGCATTATTTGGATACAGAAACGTTTCAAGAAGAGTATCAGAAAATAGGTCAAAAAGTGGCAGAATTGGACTCGATGACACAGAAAATCTTTTACCTGAAATATCGACCTCTTTTAGAAAATGAAGGAAAAGAAAAATCGAATCGGGAAATCGGGGAACGAATTGGATGTAGCGAAGAATATGTTCGAAAAAGGATTAATATTTTGAAAAAACATTTTGTTCCCCTTTTTTCCACAGGTGAAAATGAAAATCTTTTCTAAATCCCTTTTACAATTCCTTTTTACAAACTGATTATGATTATAGAATTATATATCCATAATCCGGCAACAATATATAACGGAAACATAAATGTCTACTATAAAATCGCTTAGACCCACCAAATCTAGAATAAAAACGGTAAGAAAAACTTCAAGAGAAAGACGAACAAGTATTATTCGAAATCAAATTTTATCACAATATGCTATTACCGATGAACATATCAATGGCTTTAAACGTTTTGTAAAAGCACCCAATGATTGTGTAATTAATGCTTTACAGATTATGGGTATGATAGATGATTTTACAGGTAATATGTTGAGAATTTCAGAAATTGGACAAGAAATCGGATTTACAAAAAAACAAATAGAGCTTATTTTCACGTTACGTACGAGTAAACCTTTTAGATATCTTCCGATGAATTATGAATCTTTTTCAGAAACCATTAAAGAAAAATTAATGCCAGGACATATTGTCTTTGCTGGATATACGGGTCATGCGTTTTTGATTGGAAGAAGCTTAAATGGAAATTTATTTTATATTGACCCACAAACCGAAGTAGGGATATGTAATTTGGCGGATGATAATTGCGAAGAATTAATCAAAAACAAAGAAGAATATTTTTTATTATACCATACCGAAACATTGTTATCCAGAGAAGAATTACGTAAATTAGGCTTCCATATCAATGAATAATCCTATGTCATGTATGTTTATAAATATATGCTAAAAGACAAAAGAATAGAATTATCAATAAACCGTAAATCACGCCTATAAATAATATTCCAAATAAAATCTCTTTTCCTTTGTCTGTCATTTTATATTATATTACTCTTATTACTCTATTACTCTAGAACGTTTTATTATACCAACATATTACTATATGAAAACCAAACACACCACAAAATTGAAATAAAACCTCTTACCATAATAATCTATAACTCCCTCCCCAAAAACCCTCGACCAAAAATGCCAAAATATAGCAAACCTTTATTGAAATGGGTTGGTGGCAAAACGCAATTATTAGACGCAATCCTCCCCGCCTTCCCCGCAAAAATACAAAATTATTATGAATTATTTCTAGGAGGTGGTAGTATATTATTCGCCCTTTTATCTGAAACCCCTCGCAGAATCCAAGGCCAAATCTATGCCTATGATACCAATCCAGTATTAATTGCCTTTTACCAACAAGTTCAAAACCAACCTCAAGCCCTGTTTGACGCCATTCAAGAACTCGTCCTAGAATATCAATCCATACCAATCGATGCCTCCGAAGCACAAAATCCTCCAAATCGTAAACCCACAACCCCTGAAGAAGCCAAAACCTCCCGTGAAGCCTATTATTATTGGATTCGACAACAGTATAATCATCTTACCCCAGAACAACAAACACGAACCTATGGCGTAGCGCTATTCTATTTCTTGAACAAAACCGGATTCCGTGGTATTTTCCGTCTTGGTCCGAATGGATATAATGTACCCTACGGCCATTACGCCAACCCGGAAATTATTGAACCTACGCACTGGATGGAAATTCACAGACTCATTCAGTCGGTGAATTTCATTGTCATGGATTGTACCGTTTCCATGACACTACCTGAACCGGGGGATTTCGTATACTTAGACCCGCCTTATGTCAAAGAAACCAAAACCTCTTTTGTCGCTTATTCCCTAGAAGGGTTTTCAACCGCAAAAACCAAACTACTCTTCCAACAATGTCACGATTGGATACCCAAAGGCGTGTCGTGGGCAATGAGTAATTCCGATGTCCCCCTTTTACAAGAATATTTCCCTGAACTCCCTATTACCCCTATCCCATCTTACCGCATCCAACACCTAACCTGTCGCCGGCAAATACATTCAAAAAATCCCGAAACCACTGCCAAAGAAATCTTGATTTCCTATTTGGCGACAGACCCCGAGATTCCAGAATACTCCATGACCCCCTCCTCATAACATTTTTATCTAGAAGATACTGAATTAGAATCGCGATGAATCCATTCCGATAAATGGTCAAAATAATCGGCATCTTCTCCATAAAATACTTCAATCCCCTCTTTTTTCAATAATTGCTGTAGGAAAATATATTTACGATTTTTGGCGTCGGAAGTAGAATGGAATTTATCTTTGAAAAAGTCATTCAAACAAAACGCATATTCCACTTCGAATTTCCCTTCCCCGAAAAACCGATACTCTTCGCGAAAAGCACCGGCGGCCATCAGTTTGGTATCCGCCGAACCTTCCACATTTTGCGCTTTTTTCTCCAAGATTTTCAGGACTTTTCGGCCATTGGAATAGACAACCAGATAGGCTTCATCGGGGTATCGGGGAAAATTCAAACCATATTCATTTTTCATAAATGTTCTGAATCCGCCCTGGGCAAGATAGAGAATACGTTTCTCCCACAAATTCTCTCCCCCTTTTTCATCCATATTTTCTACAGCCCCTTCTGCTCCTCCGGAAACGGGAATCGCTAAACGAGAACCAAATGTTTTGGAAAGAGTGAAAGCATTCTTCGAAGTTATATTCCAGTAATTATAGACAAACCCTTGTTCCAGTAGTTTTGAGAGATTCTCCGTCAATTCCTCAAAACCTTTTCCTTCACGATTGGTATTTTTTCCACCCCCGTGACCCTTTTTGGGGGGAAGTATTTCTCTCTCCCCCTTTTCCACTTGCGTTTCCGAGGGGACCGCAAGGATGACGGGTTGGTTTTGGGATGATTTGATGTTTTTTTTAGTGCGAATTTTCTCTTTCATTTCTTCCAAAACTTGCATATCACCATTTTCTTTATTTTTCAAATAATCCATCATATAAATTAAAGTGGTATCATACTTCCTTTTTAATACAGATTGAATTTTACTTTTGAAAACAGGGTTGGATAATACATAATTCATTTTCAGATTCAAATGGTCTTGCAATAGTAATGATAATACCAGTAAAAAAACTGAAAAGGCGTTCAATTTTTCAGTTTTTTTATAAACCGTCCAGTATATTTTTTCACGCGAATCCCCCCATTTTTTCTTTGATGAAAAAAACGCTTCCATTATCAATCAACTGAGAATAATAGGTAATACGTGATTCAAATAATATCCGTCTAGCATCTTCGTGACCCATAAATTGTCCCACTTTGACATACTTCCCCTTTTCTAAATCCTTATAATGTTCAAAAAAATGTTTGATTTTATTCAGTAATCCAACGGAAACATCCATCACGTCTTTTAAGTGGTCATAGAAATTATCAATCTTGGAAATAGGGCATACAATCAATTTCGGGTCAGTACCTTTTTCATCGGAGGTTTCTAATAATCCCAGAACCCGACAACGTATCGAACAACCTGGAAATAGGGAATCTTCCATTAAAAGTACTACATCTAAAGGGTCACCATCTTCGCTTAAAGTATTGGGGACATATCCGTAATTAAAAAAATAAAAAAAAGGCGTGGATAAAATACGGTCACAGACAATTCGTTGCGTTTTCTTGTCGTATTCGTATTTCACATGCGACCCTTTGGGGATTTCCACAATCACTTCCAAATCCTCCGTGTTTTCGCGAACTAACGCATCCATCCATTGTTCCGTTTGAGCATCCATTTCGGGTTCTAGGGATTTCTCAGTCTTTTCGTCACTCATTCCTCTACTGATTATTCTCTCGTATGTAAAGGTGTGTAAATGCGTAAATGTGTAAAAAAATAAATAGGTTTTTATTTATTTTTGTGTTATATTATGGTTTGAGATTTACTTTTCAAGTTTTCTGAAATATTTCTATGACCCCTTTTCCCGGACGCACTTAGACATACATACTATCCCATGCTTTTGGACGAGCATTATGTGCGGTTTTAATTAGAGAATCCACGTGTTCTTTGGTAACGGTCATCGGGAATTTGACCTCGAAATTGAATTCTTCTCCGAATAATTGGATTCCGGTTTTCTTGGCAGGTGGTTGGCCTTCTGCGACAACCGGTGGAGTGGTTGTCATCAAACGCAACAAATTCAATTTCTTCACGATGATTTCCAATGCGCGTTTCAAATTACGTACTCCTTCTTCTTTGGTAATCATTTCAGGCTTTTCCAACATATATTGAATGGTATCATCTGGAATAATAACTTCGTCTGCTCGGAAAAAGACTTGTTCTAGAATCTTAGGCAATAGATATTTCTGAGCTATAATCACTTTTTCCTTGTTACTATAACCTTTGGTTTCCACGACATACATACGGTCTTTTAAAATAGGATTTACCAGAGCCTCATCGTTATAGGAAAAGATAAACAAACAGCGACTTAAATCAAAATCGATTTCCGAGAAATACTTGTCATGGAACTGGTTGTTTTGTGAAGTATCGGTCAAATGTGTCAAAATCCCCGAAATCTCTTGTCCACGTTCAGTCGTGGAAATCTTATCCAATTCGTCGAAATAAATGACTGGATTCATGCTCTTACTATCTAATAAGATTTGAACAATTTTGCCCCATTTGGCGCCTTCATATGTATAGGAAAACCCATCCAAGAAGGCGGAATCCGTTGCCCCACCTAGCGTGATGAAAGCGAATTCACGGCCTAGAATTTTACTGATACCGTCTCTCACGAGCGTGGTGTTATGGGTTACAGTGAAACTGCCTAACAGATAACGGTGATTTCCATCCAATTCGAAACCATAATAATCTCCATGACCCTTGGCGACAATTTTGATTCCAGTGACGGATGTATTTTTCTTTTGTAATCGTTTCTCCGCTTTTTTTCGGTCGATTTTCACAGGAATTTCATTTAATCCATGACCCGAAATAATGATTCGATGATAGACTCCCTCTTTTTTCTCACCTTTATATAAACAACTCTTCTTACATTCTTTCTGATAAGCAGTGAATCCTAGTGACCTAGCGATAAAGAGAATATCATCTGAAAGTTTCTTATTCTTTTGCGTAATTTCATAACTCTTATCAAGCGGACAATAATAACCATCCGTATCAATCAAACCCGCCAAGATTTCCAATTGGACTTTACGGTCATTGATTTTGAAAATGTCAGGAATATGTTTGTTTTGAATGAGTGAGTAATCTTTCAAGAACTGTAAAAACTGATTTTTATTATTTCTAGTATCCCTATCTTTGCGATGTAAATCATAACTAATGGAATACTGATATTCACCAAGGTGAGATAATATCAAATTATAATCTCTCAGACGATTGCGTAAATGGTATAACACTTTGGTATCTTGATTGGTAATACGACTACCTTCTGATGCCCCATCTCCTAACCAGACACCGAAAATATAAGGGTCAAATGGTACAGGCTTAGATGGAAATTCAGCGCCTACTGAATAACCCTTCAAATGACTTTGAATATAATTACTCAATCCAAGAAGGGTCTTCACTGGAATATCCACAATATCATTTTCTATAGCCTTTTCCGCCAAGAATTTCTCGGCTTCTTTTCTATCTGTAAAACGCTTGGATTGAAGTTTGTAAGTAGTTTTGTTGAAATATTCCACTTTAAATTTACTACTAGAACGAGTATTCGGGGAACTAGGCGATTCTTCACCGGAAGACTCTTTTTTGTCTCCAACCTCCACGGAAAGGTCTTTCAAACGATGTAATCCAGAAGGTTTCAGGCATAAAATATGTTCCGAGTTGACTCCATAAGTCTCCCCCTTTTTCGGAACAATGTCATATAAATCATCCTTCCCACTACCCAATGCCAACACCGTTCGTGGTGTCGAATCATCACCCATTAATAATTCACCTACTTGGATGTCTTGAACCATTTTCACCGAACCGTCATACATAAGCACTGGAGTATCTTTGACTAAGCATTTCCCCGAACCTGGGGGGCCTCGTATCGCGATAGCAGTTCCCATGGAATTCGGATTGGAAATCCAGTTTCCTAGAACTTGCATGATTTGCATTTTGGCGTCATTGAGGCCATAGGTACATTCATCCAGTGTTTGTTTGGCACGGGACATAAAATCATAACACTTATCATGTCCGTCCGAAATTTTTACGGGTAAATCGCGATAACGTCCAAACGGAATACGCATAAAAGTCTCTAACCATTCCTTCATTTTGGTGAAACCTCCGCTTTCGGAGGACATTTCCATTTGTTTCATGGTATCCAGACGGCTCAGCGCAATGGCTTTATGTTTATAGGAAATATCCATTTCCAAAATGGCCATACGAAAGGGTTTGTCCGAATAAATATGCTCATTGATTTCCTTCAAATCGGCCATGGCACGTAATTGTTCTTTGTTGGATAATTTCTTCTTGAAATAGTCCAAATCATTGATTTTCCCAGTACTATATACCTTTTCGGAAACCATTTCATGGAATTTACGCGCATTTTCGGAACGCGCTTTTTTGACTAGTTTATGAATATTTTCTTTGATGTCTTGGAGCGCATTTTTGAGAATTTTATTATCAGGGTCTTTGGCCAAACGTTCGGTCATAAATTTACGCATATCATCCAGAGTTTGATATTTCTTGAGAACTTTATCTTTTTCTTCTTTGGATTTATCTTCCGAATTCTCGGATTTATCTTTTTTGGATTTTTCTTTTCGAAGTCTTTCCTCCTCTTTTTTCGATAAAGGTTTGGTATTACTATTTTTCAACTGAGATGCTGGTAGACATTTGGTCAGTTTTTTAGCTAATTCCTCTTCTTCGGCACGAATACGGTTTTCCTCTTCTTCGGAAGTAGAGTCAATGAGATTACGTGATTCTCCTCCTCCACGCTTTTTCTTATCGTCTTTTAAAACAATTGCGGGAGGGTCTACATACGTCTCTTTCATAAACATTTTTTCGTCATCGGTATTCACCTCATCATCTTCATCGGTTTCATATTCTTCGGCAAATTCATCTTCGATATAATCATCTTCGTCTTCTCCCATCGCACTTTCCAACATATCCATAATATTCATGACCAAGATTCCTCCCCCTTTTTTATCTCCTCCTTTTTTACTGGATTTGGAAATAACAATCTCCTCTTCGTCGGAATCTTCGTCTTCTTCTTCGTCGGAATCTTCGTCTTCTTCTTCGTCGGAATCTTCGTCTTCTTCCTCGGAATCTTCGTCTTCTTCTTCGTCGGATTCTTCATATTTTTTACTATGTTTGGTAGATTTTTTTTCGAATTTTTTATCTTTTACATTTTTTTTATCGGTTTTTTCAGGTTTTTTAGATACATTTTTTTTAGATTTTTCATTTTTCTCCGTTTTTTTATCACGTTTTTTGGAAGATGATTTTTTATCGGATTTCGCAGCAGAAGATTCGTGTTTCTTTTTTCCGTTGATGAATTTTTCTACTAATACTTCTGTATCCTCACTTTCCTCTTCCTCTTCGGAATCTTCGTCTGCCGTTTCATACACCGTAGTTTCTTCTTCATTGGAAGGAAGATACTCACTATCATCCTCCTCTTCGTCTGAAGAAGAATCTACGTATAATTTCTTACGTGATTCCTTTTTCTGTTTTTTATTGTTTTGGGCTTTACTACTTCTATCACCACCATTCCCATTTTTCTTATCACTAACGCGAGTCATCTTAATTAATTGAGAGAGAGAGATTATTGAACTTATATAACAAAGGATTAGATACTTCTATTTTAAAAAGATTTGTTTTTATTTCAATTTTATGATTTTTGCAGCCTAAAATCAAACTCACATTTTATCCACACATTGTTTGAAAAAATGATTCACTTGGTCCACACCCGCGCCTACCACTACAAAATCAGGGGAAGTAGGATTTGTATTTCCTTGTTTATAACAAACCATGGTAGGCACACTTTGAATAATCTTTTTAGAACGTAACAAGCTATATACTTCAAAAGAATCATCTATGTCCACTGGTACGAATGTAAATCTATCTCTAGGTAATTGACGCATCCAATGTTCACATTGTGGCATGACTTGTTTACAAGGCCCACACCAGCCAGCACCAAATTTGAAAATCAGACGTCCTGGATTGGCTTCTAATAATTCCAAGTATTGTTTTCGGTTTAATTGAACAGACATTTTTCAATTGAATGCGATGTAAATAAAATAATATATAATTTATAACCTAATAAATTATATATCCCCCTTTTTCTATTTCTTTTTCTCAGTTATGAAAACGGAAACGGAAACCGTAGAAGACGACATTAAAATCATCTCGTATCAATCCTATCGTAAAATATCTTCCATAGCCCCTTCCAAAGAACCCCCTAAAACCACTCGTCCTTTTCGACGCGGAGAAAAACGTCTGGCAACCCTGACACCTATATGGCATCGGAATATTTCTCAAGAAAATCTGGCCAATGTCGATACCCAACTGGCGATATTACGCAATTTGGAAAATCAACCCAATGCCCCCTTCCTGAAATCACTCATCGCCACCAAATTGAAAAGTTATCTTGAACAAGACGCCAAAAAAAAATTCGCCCATGATGCGGGGAAAACCATCACCATTCCCGAAACCATTGCCCTACTCGTTACCTCCAAATTACGCTGTTATTATTGTAAAGAACTCACCCTTTTTTTCTATGAAACCGTTCGCGAACCTAAACAATGGACTCTGGAACGATTGAATAACGAATATCCTCATACCAAAGAAAACGTAGTCATTGCGTGTTTACAATGTAACTTACGCCGACGTTGTATGAACAGCGAACGATATCGGAAAACCAAAGAAATGACGGAAGTTCAGAAACTAGATGATGATGATACAGAAAAAAAAGAAAACTAAACCCCGAATTTAATGGTAATAGGAGCATTTCTTTCAAATCGCATACTACGACACGCAGAAGTGGATAATTCTTCGCGTTTTTTACGGGTTTTGCCACCCGCGCCTAGGGTAGTAGGAATACTAATTTCTTCTTTTACTTCTCCCTCCCCAAAAGAAGATACACAGGAAACCGCAGAATCGACCGAAGAGGCTGATTTATCCGAAGAAGTACGACGTTTCAGGGAATTATTACGTTTTTCCATATCCCGTTTAATGTCCTCGTAATTGGACTCCATATATTCCAATATATAATTCTTGAAAACCCAACGGAAAAAATTCAATTGTCCCAGAGTGGTTTCCATCAAATTATCTTCGTCGAAAGGAATATAAATGCGCTCATGTCGACAAAATGGGGCAAAACGCTTTTTGGAATAAATATCTAAATTGGTTTTATAATCAATATAGACTTTGAAACGAATGGTTTTTTCTCCACGTTGAATTTCATACATGGTATAGTATTCTTTGGAATAATTACACACAAACCAATCCAATAATCGGAGAGATAAACGTTTTCCATTAATAATCCCAGTCATACGTTGAAGATATTCTTTATTTTTATAAAAATCCATTAATTCATTTCGTAACAATTCGTCATGTGTTTGTATCGAAGGTTTATTTGTTTCCAATAGGGGAAGTGGAATATATTCTTTGAGGTTCATCGTATTTGTTGAAGCAAGTAAATCCACAGACATTGTTATTATTATTGTTATTATTAGTATTAGAATAGATAGAGTGTTCTA
>Ga0209550_10003353_pt1 | contig 15262 bp, 13 predicted proteins | sample LauGreSuBDMM15SN_2_FD_187567 | JGI IMG/M metagenome (GOLD analysis project Ga0209550, IMG submission 187567) | Freshwater lake microbial communities from Lake Michigan, USA - Su13.BD.MM15.SN (SPAdes) (version 5) | ecosystem: Environmental > Aquatic > Freshwater > Lake | place: Lake Michigan...
ATAGCCGTTATTGGGTGCAAGCCGAGGCAGAGCTTGTTGGCTCGCCCGTGACACTCATGAAGATCGGTGTCGCGACGGATCCGGCTCACACACAGTGGCTCGCAGAGCAACTGCCCCAAGGCGCGATCGTGGCCGTTGATGGCAGAGCGCTTGGTTTAATGGCACGCGAGGCATTGTTGGCAGCCTTCGCGCCGTGTCAGATCAAACTGACGATCGATCTGGATTTGCCTGGCCAGTGCTGGACTGCAAGGCCCGCCTTACCAAGTGCGCCAATTCGTGACTTACCGATTGAGATCGCCGGTCAATCGCGCAGTGAAAAGCTTGCCCGTGTCCGTACGGTCATGCAAGACAAAGGCGCGCAATGGCATGTGGTCTCGACCCTGGACGATATTGCTTGGCTGCTGAATCTGCGCGGCAGCGATGTGTCATTTAATCCTGTTTTTATGGCGCATGTGCTCGTCAGCATGGAGAGTGTGACCCTGTTCGTTTTGCCAGGCAAAGTGGACTCGGCTTTAGCGCGCGCGCTTGCTGCGGACGGTATCGAGGTGCGCCCTTATGATTCAGTCGCCAGTGCCTTGGCCAAGCTACCGCCCCAAGAGACGGTACTGTTCGATCCCGCGCGCACGACCTGCGCCTTGATCGATCGGATCGTCGCAAACACGGTGCGCTCGATTAATCCAAGCACGTTCTTTAAGTCACAAAAAACCGAACATGAACTGCAACACGTGCGCCGCGTGATGGAGCAGGATGGCGCTGCCTTATGTGCGTTTTTTGCATGGCTCGAACAAGCCATCGATCGTGCCGACGATACCGCGCTCAATGAATTAATGGTCGATGAGCGCTTGACTGACTTAAGAGCCCAACAAGCAGGCTTTGTGTCGCGCAGTTTTGGCACGATCGCCGCCTTTAATGCGAATGGGGCCATGCCGCACTACCGGGCGACTGCGCAGTCCTATGCACGTATACAGGGTGATGGCTTGTTGCTGATCGATTCCGGGGGTCAGTATCTGGGTGGGACAACCGATATCACCCGTGTCGTGCCCGTTGGCCAAGTGAGCCCAGAGCAAAAGTCAGATTACACCGCTGTCCTGAGGGCCATGATTGCCTTGTCGCGCCTGCGTTTTCCGCGGGGCGTGGCCTCGCCCATGCTCGATGCGGTTGCGCGGGCCCCGCTCTGGGAGCGCTTGGTCGAGTATGGTCACGGGACGGGGCACGGCGTGGGCTACTACCTGAACGTGCACGAAGGGCCCCAAGTCATTTCCTATCGTGCGGCTCCTGCCGCGCACACAGCCATGCAGCCCGGCATGATCACCTCCAATGAGCCGGGCCTCTACCGCCCAGGGCGCTGGGGGATTCGTATCGAAAACTTAGTTTGTAACCAGGCCGCGGGTACGTCTGAGTTTGGGGAGTTTTTGGAATTTGAGACGCTGACCCTCTGTCCGATCGACACCCGTTGTATTGATTTAACCCAAATGCGTCCCGACGAGATGGCCTGGCTCGACGCGTATCACGCCGAAGTCCGCGGGCGACTCACTCCCCGCGTCACCGGTGTCGCCCTGAATTGGTTGTTGCAGCGCACACAGCCTTTGGGCGGGTATAATCCAAATTTCCCGCATGCGCCCCATTAAATTGGGCGTTAATCACATGACCAAATTCGTATTTGTTACAGGTGGTGTGGTGTCCTCGCTAGGTAAGGGCATTGCCGCCGCGTCTTTGGCCGCCATCCTCGAATCGCGTGGACTGCAGGTAACTCTGCTCAAACTTGATCCCTACATTAACGTCGATCCGGGCACCATGAGTCCGTTTCAGCATGGTGAAGTGTTCGTCACCGAAGACGGCGCTGAAACGGACCTTGACCTTGGCCACTACGAGCGTTTTATCTCGTCCAAGATGCGTAAAGTGAATAACTTCACGACGGGTCAAATTTATGAATCGGTCCTACGCAAAGAGCGTCGCGGCGAATACTTAGGTAAAACGGTGCAGGTCATTCCCCACATCACCAACGAAATACAAGAGTTCATCACCCGCGGTGCTGAGCAGTCTTGGAACGGTGCAACCGATGTGGCGATTGTTGAAATCGGTGGCACGGTTGGCGATATCGAGTCATTGCCATTCCTTGAGGCCGCACGTCAGATGAGCCTGCGACTCGGGCGTAACAATGCGGCGTTTATTCACCTCACGCTGGTGCCTTTTATCGCCTCAGCCGGTGAACTCAAGACCAAGCCGACACAGCACTCTGTACAAAAACTTCGCGAAATCGGCATTATTCCCCATGCGTTGCTCTGTCGAGCTGACCGTCCCATCCCCGACGAAGAGCGCGCCAAGATCTCGTTGTTCTCAAACGTGCCGCTTGATGCGGTCATCTCGGTTTGGGACTCAGATTCTATTTACAAAATTCCGTCCATGCTGCACAAACAGAGCCTAGACAATCTCGTTTGTGAAGCGTTGAACTTAAATCCACCTGCTGCAGACTTGTCGATGTGGGACAAGTTGGTATATTCGCTTGAGCATCCTGAGTACGAAGTCCGGATCGCAATGGTGGGTAAGTATGTCGACCTGACAGAGTCCTATAAGTCCTTGACTGAGGCGTTGATCCACGCTGGGATCCATACCAAGTCGCGGATCAAAGTTGAATACATTGATTCTGAAAACATAGAGCAGCATGGTGTGAGCGTGCTCAAGCCGTTTGATGCCATTCTGGTGCCGGGCGGCTTTGGTAAGCGTGGCACCGAAGGTAAGATCGCCGCTATTCGTTATGCCCGTGAGTACAACGTCCCCTATCTTGGTATCTGTTTGGGGATGCAGTTGGCTGTGATTGAGTTTGCACGCCATGTCGCGGATTTGGCCGATGCTAACAGCACCGAGTTTGATCCAGTCTCGCCCCACCCAGTCGTGGCATTGATTACAGAGTGGTTGGATCGGGAAGGGCGTATTGAAAAGCGCGATGAGCAATCCGATTTGGGCGGCACCATGCGTAAAGGTGCGCAAAAATGTCCAGTCAAAGCGGATACGTTGGCCAATAAGATTTATGGTCCGCAGGTCAATGAGCGCCATCGTCATCGCTATGAGGTCAATAACGTTTACGTCCCGCGTCTCGAAGAGGCCGGTTTGGTGATTAGTGCCAGAACACCCACTGAAAATCTACCTGAAATGATGGAGCTTCCCAATCATCCTTGGTTTGTGGGTGTGCAGTTTCACCCAGAGTTCACCTCCACGCCGCGCGATGGCCATCCGCTGTTCACTAGCTACATTCAAGCGGCCTTGGCGCATCAGACACAACGCAAAGGGTCCTGATGAAGCTGTGCGGATTTGACACCGGTCTGGAGAAGCCTTTTTTTCTGATCGCAGGTCCCTGTGTGATCGAGTCTCGACAGATGGCGTTCGACACGGCGGGGCAGCTGCTTGAAATCACCAAGGCATTGGGCATCCCGTTTATTTATAAAAGTTCGTTTGATAAAGCGAATCGCAGTTCCGGGACGTCCTATCGTGGGCCGGGCATGGATGAGGGCTTGCAGATTTTGGCCGATGTGCGCGCCGCGTTAAAAGTGCCGGTGCTCACCGACGTGCACGATAAAGATCAAGTGGCTGCAGTGGCCGCGATCGTTGATGTATTGCAGACGCCTGCGTTCTTGTGTCGACAAACCGATTTCATTGAGGCCTGTGCCGCGAGCGGCAAGCCAGTCAATATCAAAAAAGGACAATTTCTTGCGCCACATGACATGGTGCAGGTCGTCAACAAAGCTCGCCATGCCGCCCGCGCAGCGGGCGTTGCCGAAGACATTATGGTGTGCGAGCGCGGAGTTTCTTTCGGATATAACAATCTTGTCTCGGATATGCGTTCACTGGCGATCATGCGCGAAACCCAATGTCCCGTGGTATTTGATGCGACACATTCGGTTCAGTTACCTGGCGGTCAGGGTAGCTCTTCAGGCGGACAGAGAGAGTTTGTGCCAGTCTTGGCGCGTGCAGCCGTGGCAGCAGGAATAAGTGGTCTTTTTATGGAAACGCATCCGGACCCTTCGAAAGCATTGTCCGATGGGCCAAACGCCGTACCGCTTGCGAAAATGAAAGCGTTACTCGAGACGTTGCTAGACATTGATCGCGTGGTCAAGCGAAATGGGTTTTTAGAAACCCAGTTTGCCTAGTGCTGCCCGTCAACCTTAATCTGCAAAATTATTGAATATTTTTATTTTTCAGGAACTAGAGAAATGAGTGCAATCGTAGATATCATTGGTCGTGAAATCCTTGATTCGCGCGGCAATCCGACAGTTGAGTGCGATGTCTTGCTTGAGTCGGGTGCCATGGGTCGTGCGTCAGTGCCTTCAGGCGCTTCGACTGGCAGTCGCGAGGCGATCGAATTACGTGACGGTGATAAGTCGCGCTACCTAGGCAAAGGCGTCTTACGCGCGGTTGAAAACCTCAATACAGAAGTCTCTGAAGCCTTGATGGGTTTAGACGCTCAAGAGCAGACCTTTCTTGACCGCACGCTCATTGAGTTAGACGGCACCGAAGGCAAATCGCGCTTGGGGGCGAATGCCATCTTGGCCGCTAGTATGGCTGTGGCCCGCGCTGCAGCCGACGAGTCTGGCCTATCTCTTTACCGCTATTTTGGTGGCAGTGGCCCGATGAGTATGCCTGTGCCGATGATGAACGTGATCAATGGCGGCGCACACGCTAACAACACGCTTGATATGCAAGAGTTGATGATCTTGCCGATTGGGGCGACCAGCTTTCGCGAAGCGCTGCGCATGGGCGCTGAAACATTCCATGCACTCAAGAAAATCATCAACGATCAGGGTATGTCAACCGCCGTCGGTGACGAAGGGGGCTTTGCGCCCAACGTTCCTAACCACGAAGCGGCGATCCAACTGATTTTGCGTGCAATTGAAAGTGCCGGCTACGAGCCTGGTACCCAAATTGCGCTCGGACTAGATTGCGCCGCATCTGAGTTCTATAAAGATGGCAAGTACACCTTGCATGGTGAGGGTGGGATTTCCCTTTCATCCAAAGACCTCACCAGCCTGTTAGCGACTTGGTGCGATAAGTATCCAATTATCTCGATCGAAGACGGTATGGCCGAAAACGACTGGGATGGCTGGAAGTACCTGACAGAACAATTAGGTCGTAAGGTTCAGTTGGTTGGCGACGACTTGTTCGTGACGAACACCAAAATTTTGAAGCAAGGCATCGATCAGAAGATTGCGAATTCGATTCTGATCAAGATCAACCAAATTGGCACCTTGACTGAAACCTTTGCAGCGATTGAAATGGCCAAGCGTGCTGGCTACACCGCCGTTGTGTCGCACCGTTCGGGTGAAACGGAAGATTCGACCATTGCGGATATCGCTGTAGCAACCAATGCGATGCAGATCAAAACCGGTTCGCTCTCGCGCTCTGATCGCATGGCTAAGTACAATCAATTGTTGCGGATTGAAGAAGAGTTAGCCGAGGTGGCAACCTATCCCGGGCGCGACGCGTTCTACAATCTGCGGTAAAACCGGATTGCTGCAGTCTATGACTGCGGTAAGACACTGAGGTGCTATGCGTCTTTTGTTTGTCGGACTGTTATTGCTGACCAGCCTGATCCAATATCCCTTGTGGATGGGTTGGGGTGGTTGGTTTGACGTCTGGGACTTGCAGATGAAAGTCTCTGATCAACGCACCGTGAATGACGGTCTAGCGAGTCGTAACAAAGCCTTGGCTGCCGAAATCGAAGACCTGCGAACAGGTACCGAGGCTGCAGAAGAGCGCGCACGCTCCGAGTTAAGTATGCTCAAGCAGGGCGAGGTGTTTGTGCAGGTGCTGCCCCCGGGGGTTAAACCGCCTGAAGTCAAGGGGTCGCCACCGCGTGCAGGAGTCAAGCCCGCACAAGCACCGCCACCGTCTGCACCACCAGCCCCAGCCGCACGTCCTGCGAACCCGCCGCGTTAAATGCTGCGTGTTAGCCAGGCAGGTCGCTGTGCATCAACACTTTGTACTCTACGACGATAGGAATCAGCCCTGAGGTACGTGCCATTTTAAGCAGACGCGTATGTGCCCCATGTGGAACGGCGCTCAGCTCGCCCATCATCTTGATCGCTGCCCTTAGCCAGGGTTGTTTAGGCACATAGAAATAGGTCAGCCTGAGGTGCAACACCGCGTCAGTGGGTTGCCCAGGATGCGAGGGGGTGAGCAAGGCGCCATGGCCTTGAGTCTGTCGTGCGCGTGCATGCGGCAGGGCCTCGACAAAATAGGGTGCCAGACCATGCAGTTGGGTCAACCGAGCATGCTGTTGTTGGGCTGCTGTGCTGGCGTAAGTGGGTCGTAGTCCTCGAATGAGCACTGGGCGCCAGTGCTCCGGGTTTGCGCGTGTGACAGCGGCTACTCGAGCGGCTTCCTGGAGTGCCAGGCTAATCAGATGCCGGGTTTGATGCGCTTGCATAAGCTCTAAGCAGAGCCCGGCGAAAAACAGCACGGCTAAGAGGCCAAATGTCGTTTCGATGAGTGTTGCGCCCCCCTGCGCGCCCCTCGATAGCTGATCGTTGTTTTGCATCGACAGTAGTATTTATCTTTCTTGCTCATATGTCGATTCGTGGAAGTTCGCATGCTTAGGCTCGGGTAAAATAAACAACTTTTTTGAGGATAAGTAATGACTTCGCCCACTGCCGCTTCCCCTTACATTCCCGGCACCCGTTTGTTGCACTCGCCTGGCCCGTCGAATGTGCCGAAAGCCGTGTTGGATGCGATGACGAATCAGCCGATGGATATGGGTGACCCACGCGTAGATGCCTGCATTGATGCGTGCGAAGAAGGCTTGAAGGCGTTGCTTAACGCGCCGTCTGCTGAAGTGTTCATGTATGCGGCAAATGGCCATGGTGTCTGGGAAGCCATGATCGTCAACTTGTTGGCGCCCGGACAAAAAGTTCTTATTCCCGGTACAGGTCACTTTTCTGATTCGTGGGCCTTGATGGCTGAGGCGATGGGCGCTGTGGTGTTACGCACGCCTTATCACGAGGGATATCCGATTGATCCGGTCGCCGTGCAAGACGCACTGCGTGCCGATACTAAACATGAAATCGTTGCCGTCTTTACTGTGCATACAGATACGGCCAGCAGCACGACAAGCGATGTGATGGCAATGCGACAAGCCATGGACGCGACCAAGCACCCAGCCCTCTTTGTGGTGGATGTTGTGGCGTCTCTTGGTGTTGTGCCGTTTGAAATGGAAAAGTGGGGTGTGAACGCTGTCATGGGTGCCTCGCAAAAAGGGCTGATGGTTCCTCCTGGCGTTGGGTTTTGCGCTGCTGACGCAAGAGCGATGGAGGTGTGTGCAGCAAATCCTGCCCCACGGTTTTACTGGGACTGGTTGCGTCGTCGCAAAGGTCCTTCCTATAGCCGTTTTTGTGGCACACCCCCCCAGAATTTATTGTTCGGCATGCAGGCATCGTTTGGATTGCTTGCTACGGAAGGTGTGGCAAACGTCCATGCGCGTCATGCGCGGTTGGCAGGGGCTGTGCACGCGGCTGTACAGTCGTGGTCTGAAGCGGGTAATCTGCAGTTTCTGTCTCGTGTTCCAGAAGCGCGCGCTTTGTCGGTGACGGCCGTTCTTGTCAAGCCTGGGATTGATCCTGAACTTATTCGCAAAATAGCGCGCGACAAGTTTCAGGTAATGATTGCTGGCGGGCTAGGCCCGTTTGCAGGGCGCGTGTTTCGCATCGGCCATCTGGGTGACTTGAATTCAGCCATGATCCTTGGCTGTTTGTCTGGCGTTGAGGCGGCAATGCAAACCATCGGTATTGACGTGGGTGAGCGCGGCGTTCGCAGCGCAGTGGAATACCTCGCACGTACGGCGGAATAATAATCGTGTTGGTCAATAGACTACTCGCTGCTACTTTCTTAAGTTTGATTGCATTTTGTGCTCAGGCTCAGTCAGACCTCATTCGTGAGCGTGGGATCTACGTTGATGAGACACGGTCGCTCGGATTGCAGGATGCGATCGCCAAAGAGTTCGAACCCTATAACGGAGTGCTCAAACGTTCATTGACACCGAGCATTCGGTGGATTCGCTTAAAAATCGACACAAGCACGACGCCCGAGCAGTCCGCAATGTTGGTCCTCGGGCCTCACTACATCGCTGAGATTGCCTTGTATGAGCGACAGAACGGCGAGTGGTTGCGACGAGTGGTTGGTGATCGCTATCCCGCTGAGCAAGTGGGCTGTCCGTTAGGGCAATATTGTTTTCCCGTGACGCTAGGCCAACACGAAAATAATGAGCTCTATTTGCGGGTTGAAACGACCAATGGCTACTACCTGACCGTAAAACTACTTGATCACCTTGCCCTAAATCAGGAGATTGCAGATCAGGCGTTGAGCGTGGGTTTGGAGTGCGGAGTGTTGCTCGTGCTAATCGTCATGTCGGTATTGTTATTTTTTAGTGGTGGTGGCTCTTTAGCCGGCTATTTTTTGATGACGCAGATCGCTGCGTTATTGCTGACCGTCTCTGCAATAGGTATCTACGCCAAATACCTCACCCCAGAGAATGCGTGGCTCGATAATTTTATTTTTAATATAACTTATATCACCCGCCTCTTTTCCTCTACCTTACTGTCCATTGCGTTTCTAAAAAACTTATCCATACCGAGTTGGTATTCCAAGCTAGTGCCGGCTGTGCTCATGGTGTTTGTGGCCCAACTGTGTTGGCTAATCTTTGAACCGGTCTCTCTTTATGCTTTGGCTTTTAACTTCATTTTCGTCGCGCTCTGGCCAGTTGTGTGGTTGGTGGCGCTATGGCAATCAGATATAAAAAATGTACTTCACCGCGCGTTGATGCTGTCTTTGGCCGTGCTGTTGATACTCATGCTTTGGGTTGGCATGATACCTGCGTTGGGTTTGGCTCAGCTTGATCGCATTATCGTTCCGGGGAATTTTGGTGGTGTACTAAGCTCTATCTTTATGTCGATTTTGGTGGCGAGTGAAATACGCATCCGTCGCTTGAATAACCAGGAAGCCCTGACTAATCTGTCGCAGACGCAAGCGCGTAATGAGTTTGAGCATCAGCAAGTGAAAGAGCGTAGCATGATGGTCGATATGTTGACGCATGAGCTTAAAAATCCGCTCGCTGCGATTCGGATGGCTGCGGGGTCGCTCAAGACGACCTTGTTAAAACTCCCTCAAGTACAGACTTTCGAAGCGAATGAACGTATCGGTAGTATGATTCAAGCGATTCACAGCATGGACACAGTGATTGAGCGCTGTGTCCAAGTCGATTCCCTCGATCAGAAAAAAATAACGCCCAAATCTCAAGAGCTGAACATGGGGGGGGTTTTACAGAATATCGTGCGCCATGCAACAGATCCTTCCCGAATCAAACTCCAGTTCAATTCGCCAAGCATGCTCGTTAAGACGGATCCCGATCTCTTTGCGGTGATCGTGACAAATCTGATTGATAATGCGCTGAAGTATTCTGCGCCTGATTCGCCGATCATCATGATGGCTACTTTAGATAGGGCTGGGTTCTTTACTCTGTCTGTAAAGAATGTCGTCGGCGCTGCAGGCACCCCAGATTCTGCGAGTGTGTTTTCTAGATACTACCGAGGCGAACATGCTCATTTCTTGCCGGGGACAGGGCTCGGGCTGTATTTGGTGAAATCTATCTGTGATATGTTAGGCGCTCATGTGTCTTGCCAACATTCCTCTGGAAATATAGTTTTCTCTGTGACATTGAAATCATGAGTGGGTCTAACGTTCTCGGTGTCGGTTTTCGAAGCATGCGTGTCGCTTTGGTCGAAGACGACCCACTGTTACGCAAAGAGATCCATTACCACCTTAAACAACAGGGTTTCATTGTCTACGCGCTTGATTGTGGTGCATCGCTTGATCAATTGCTTCTTACCGAACCAATTGATGCACTTGTGCTAGATCTCAACCTGCCGGGTGAAGATGGGCTGTCGATCGCCCGACGCATGCGGGTGAGCATCCCGTCAATTATCATCCTGATGTTAACGGCGCGCACGGCAATCCCTGAGCGTTTAAAAGGCTACGAGGCGGGTGCAGATATCTACTTGAGCAAACCTATCGAGCCAGATGAACTCACGGCAGCGTTAATTAGTCAGTATCGTCGTGTGCAGCAAAGTATCGTCCCTAATGTGGTTCTTGCGTTATCGCTCCAGGACCTCTCCCTGCGCTCCGAGCAAAATCAAAAAAGTATATATCTCACAAATAGTGAAAAAGTTTTCTTGGTGGCATTGGCACAAGCAACGCATCATTTGCTCGAAAGTGAATTGATATGCGAGATCCTCAGCCAACGTGCGGGCGTTAAGAACATTGGGCGTCGTTCACTCGAGAGCCTAGTCAGTCGGTTACGAAAAAAAATTGTCGTACTGATGCCCCTTGGGGCAGACTCGCCTATTAAGGCAGTGTGGGGTGTGGGTTACCAGTTGTGTGTGCCGATTGAGTTGCGTCCCTAGCACTTTGTCAGAGCCGATAGGCTCCCTTTAGTGCACGGCACTAAATAGTTTTAACGCGTCGGCCGCATCAAAACTGTAGGGTTGTCCACAAAATTCGCAAGCAACCTCAATTGAGTCGCGATCTTCAAACATATCCTGTACCTCGGGTTTGCCGAGCATGCGCAGCATATCGGCAACGCGCTCATGTGAGCATGAGCAACGCCAAGTGATGGTGCGCGGTTCAAACGAATGAAGCAGCTCATCCCAGAATAAACGATGCAACAGCGTATCTTGATCCGTACCCAACATCTCGGGTTGATTCAGCGTCTGCGCCAGTTGCTGCGCTCGCTCCCAGGACTCGTGGGCCGTCGACAGAGCCGCTTGCTGGTTGCCACCCTGCACAGGCAGGCGTTGTAAGAGCAAGCCCGTGCAGAGACGCGAGTCCGCGGCAAGCCAGATACGCGTATCGAGCTGCTCGGAGCGCAACATATATTGTTCGAGGGCGGCTGCGATCGTGTCGCCTTCTAGTGGCACGATGCCTTGATAGACTTGGCGCCCGGGTCTGTGTTTCGGTGGATCCAGCACAACGATAAATTTAGCTGTACCACCCGGATTAACTAAGGACTGCAGGTTTGGTTCAGCGGGAAGCGTGCGCTCGCGCATTTTGACGGTTGCGCGCAGACTGAGGTCAGCTCGACATTCCACCACCATCAGCGCAATTGCACCGTCCCCCTGTAGCTGCAAGAGTAGGGAGCCATCAAATTTGAGTGTTGCTGACAGCAAGGTAGCCGCCGCAACGAGTTCCCCGAGAAGGGCGGCTACGCAGGGAGGGTAGGTGTGATGCGCCTGTGCGGCTAACCACGTTTGCGTAAGCTGCACCGATTCGATACGAACGCTACGATCTTCGAATAAAAACTTTTTGAGAGAGTCTGACATGCATGCCAAAAAAAATTAACTGACGCGCTTGAGTTGTTGGCGGAACATTTGACCGCGACGCGCATAGTTTTCGATGTTGTTACGGATTGTCGCGATTTCTTCTTCCGACAGCGTGCGCGTGATTTTTCCGATGCCGATCACCAGACTGCCATCTGGAATTTCGCGTCCCTCTGGGACAATTGCACCAGCGCCAATTAAACAATTACGACCGATTTTTGCGTGATTCAATACAATGGCCTGCATGCCGATCAACGACCCTGAGCCAATTTGGCAGCCATGTAGCATTGCCTGATGACCGACCGTGACATGATCGGCAATGATGAGCGGTGCTCCCGTATCGGAATGCAAGACACTACCTTCTTGCACATTGCTGTGATGACCAATATCAATCACCGTATTGTCACCGCGGATGCTGACATTCGACCAAATACTTGCATGTTCGCGCACAATGACATCACCAATGATGTCCGCCGAATCAAAAATAAATGCGGTCGGATCAATACGCGGAGTGAGGTCGCCGAGTTGGTAAATCGCCATGATAGATAACGCCTGTAAAGCCAGTAGAAGATTCGCAGTTTACCCGACCGCTTTAGGTTTGCTCGCGAGCCGGCTGCGACGCCCGATAAACCAAAAGTAACCGTCAAGGTCTTGTTGGACTAAGTCGCCCGTGCGCCACCAGCCGGTGGTCGTGAACTCAAGGTTTGCCGCTTCATTGCGCCAATAGAGTAGGGGGACGACGGGATCTGCGTAATCAAACGGATCATGGCGATGAATCGCGAGCTCGCCTACCTCACCTAGCGTGGCGCGCGTACCATCCTCTCGAAGAACGGCCAGCCGGTGTCCTGGATAGCAGCGACCCAGACTACCAGCGCGTTTAGGCCACTTTTGATTGCTGTCTCCTAACACGCAGGCGAGCTCTGTTTGACTAAAGATCTCGTTTGGGATCGAGCCAAGCACGTGTTCGCACCATGCCAGCACCGGAGCGCTGAGTGTTTCCTCGCAGGTCACAAGATGTTTGAGTGTGGTGAGTCGGGTCACGCTTTCACTCGGCAAATGAGCAGCCCATTGTTTCAATGCGCTTGCGGGTAGCAGCGCGTGGCTGACACGGTAGCGTTCGATCAAAGCAGGTATTTGGTCGATGCTTAAGGGATCGTGCATGCCTACTAATGGAATGCCGAAATACAGTGCCGGAAGCAGCCCACAAAACAGGCCATTGCTTCGCGCCCAATCGATGGGTGTCCAGAACGCTTCCGCATTGGCGGGAAACCAGTTTTGCGAAGCAACAAAGCCAGGCAGGTTTCCCATGAGCGCGGAGTGGGGCAGCAACACACCGCGAGCCGGTCCGCTCGCCCCCGCGGTATAAAGCAAGAGCGCTGGGTCACTGGCTGCCGTTGCGATGGGTTTAAATACATCTGACTGTCTGATCAATAAACTGCGCCAAGGCAACACCCGCTCGTCTGCGACGTCAATGCCTACGAGCTGTGTCAGCTTGTGACAGCGTTGCAAAATTGGCAGGAGGTTGTTTGCACCTTGCGCGTCCATGAGCGCGACGCGTGCTTCGGCGTCGCGTAAGCGATACTCCATCGCTTTGGGAGGAAGCTGCGTTGAAATCGGTAAAACGACCGCACCGATGCTGTAAATCGCAATGTGGGCAATGATGGCTTCGGCCCGCTGCGACATCACCAGCGCAACGCGGTCGCCTCGTTTGACACCCATTTTCAGCAGACCATTTGAAAGCTGATTGGCCGTTGCGCCTAGGCGTTCGTAGGTCCACACGCTGCGCTCGCCCGCGGCATTTTCTGAGAACAAGGCGATACGGCGCGCATCGGCTGAGCTGCTTGTCCAGCGATGACAGCATTCCTGGCCAATATTGAAATTGGCAGGCACTTGCCAGCGAAATGAATCGCATAATGAAGCGTGTTGGTCCAGCATCCTGAGTGTTCGGTCTGTTTCAGACCGTAAGCATGGCGCAGCCAGCGCAATGGCGCAAGAAAGACCTGCGTTGTAATGGCAAAACTAAGGGTTTTTACTAGGCTGAACACTAATCAGGCGGGTGCCTGCAAGGCGATCGTGCAAAAACTGACCATCTTGTGTGAACCACGTAGGCAAGAACATCAAGAAGGGTGTTGCCACGATAAACATCAGAAACGCCGGCCAACCTGATAGCGTCGCTGCAGCCCAGATGAGCGCAGACCCAGCGAGCGGGATCGGCCACATCAGCGCGTAGCGCGCCAGCATTTGAGGCCACGTTGGGGCGCCACCTTTCGTGCTTCGTAGGCGTATGTGCCAGGCTTTCATGGGAAGGGTTTGCCCATTACGTCGCCAGCAAATAAAAAAGTACGCACCAATAGCAAGGAAGAGCCAGATTTGACGCGTCCCGCGCAGAACGAGCCCGTGCCGACTTTGGGTCAGTGTGTCAAAAAGATAGCCGGCTAAGAACGTCACGGCAAAGAGCAACACGCCTTCATACATCATCGAAGCAAAGAGCCTGCTTCGGGATGGTCTCAGATCGCTAAGCCCTATCTGCTCAGGCGCTTGCGTTGGCTTGGAGCGTGCATTCATGGGGCGCATTATCCCGCACTTTTGCCCGCCCCTTTGCCAAAGACCTTTGGTTTGCTTAGGCCTGCTTAGACCATGTCGCGCATGTTGGTCTGCGAGCGAGCCAGGGCGATGAAGGCTGCAGTGCTGCTGACGAGTTTGCCGACGCTGCGCAGTGGGCGAAAACGGAATTGCTGGCCCATTGCTTTGGCCAACAGGTCGCGTTCGAGCGCATCGGTCAGGCGTACGGTATTAGTGGTTTGCATGATGATTTCCTGTGTGGATTAGGGATAACCCTATTATGAGGGAAAACCCTTAATCATGCAAATAGAGATAGGGGGTAACCCTAGTATTTATGGGAATGTTGCGTTGCGACAACATTGCTATTCAACATCCACTCAAAAGATTTGGTTCAAGCCTACGCCAACTTTTCTGCGGGCTTAGTCCCGATAGCTTGCCGCCACCAGCTCAAAGCTAAAGAGTCTGCAATCGAGCGCTCCGTTAAACACAGGTGTGCGTCGGTTGGCTTTGAGGCGCAGGTGCTTGGGTAAATCAAGATCCGAGGTGATGATACTGACTTGCCAGTCGGCAAATTCGCGCTTGAGATTTGCAGACCATTCGCGCCAGAACGCGACGTCCTCTTCTGCCAGACGCTCGCCGTAAGGAGGATTGGTCACTAGCCAGCCTGTCGGGGCTGGTGCGATGGCATCTCGTGCGTCACCCACCTCAAAGCGGATGGTGTCTTCTGTCAGATAGGCGCGTTCGGCATTACGCTGCGCAGCTTCGATGGCAAGCGGATCTGCGTCAATACCAATGAGTGGCGTTTCAAGCTCTGGAAGGATGCGGCTACGCGCTTCGTCTTTGACGTCTTCCCAGCTGTGTGCATCGTGATCGCGTAAGCGTTCAAAGCCAAAGGGACGTGTAATGCCTGGAGGCACACCCAGAGCGATCCAGGCTGCTTCAATGAGGATGGTGCCGCTGCCACAGAAGGGATCTAGCAGGGCCGCCTCAGGATCCCAACCTGATAACGCCAAGATACCTGCTGCGAGATTCTCGCGCAGCGGCGCGTCGCCTTTGTCCAGACGCCAGCCGCGCTTAAACAGCGACTCACCCGAGGTATCCAGATAAAGTGTTGCGGTATCCTGAGACAAAAATAAATGCACTCGTGCGTCTGGGCGTACGGTATCGATAGAGGGGCGCTCGCCCTCTAGTTCACGCAGGCGGTCACAGATCCCATCTTTGGCGCGCAGATTGCAGTACTGCAAGCTTTGCATCGGACTCTTGACTGCCGAGGTGTCAACGCGCAAGGTGTGTTCAGCACCGAACCACCGTTCCCAGGCAATGCTGCGCGCGAGGTCAAGGAT
>Ga0209550_10003354_pt1 | contig 15261 bp, 9 predicted proteins | sample LauGreSuBDMM15SN_2_FD_187567 | JGI IMG/M metagenome (GOLD analysis project Ga0209550, IMG submission 187567) | Freshwater lake microbial communities from Lake Michigan, USA - Su13.BD.MM15.SN (SPAdes) (version 5) | ecosystem: Environmental > Aquatic > Freshwater > Lake | place: Lake Michigan, USA...
CCCTCAACGGCACCGGCTCCACCGCCCCCCTCGCAGGCGACGTGGTCGAGCTTTTCAACGGTGCAACTCAGGTCGCCTCCGCCACCCTCTCGGCCGGCGACGTTACCGCAACCTTCGTCGACCTCACCACCAGCGCGCTTGCCCCCGGCAGCCTCTCCTTCACCGCCACCGTGACCGACACCGCTACTGTTCCAAACGTCTCCGCCGCCAGCACCGCGCTCCCGGTCACTTTGGATACAACCGCCCCTGTCATCACCGCCACCAGCCCCTCCAGCAACTCCGCCACATGGGGCGCGTCCTACACCGATGCCGGTGCCACCGCCTCGGATAACGTCACGCCTTTCACCGCCACCGTAAACACCACCAACCCGGTCAACACCGCCACTTCCGGCGTTTACACCGTCACCTACAACGCCACCGACCTCGCCGGCAACGCCGCCACGCCAGTCACCCGCACGGTCACCGTCACCATCGCCAACGCCACTACCCCCGGCACCGACGGCCTCTCTCCGCTCATGAAGTATGCCCTCGGTGCCAACGCGCCGGGCGACACCGTCCAGGCCCCGGCCTTGACCTCCACCGCCAGCACGCTCGCGCTCACCGCCGTCGTGCGCACCAACGACCGCGCTTTGGTCGTCACGGGCGAGGCCGTGGATAGCCTTACCGGCATCTGGGGCACTGGTGGCACCGTCACCATGACCGTCGCGGGGGACCAAACCAACCTGCCTGCGAACTGCCAGCGCCGCGTTTTCACCGTCACCCTCAGCGGCACCGCTCCGAAGTTCCTCCGCCTGAAGATCGCCAGCACCCCTTAAAAAACCGCTTGCTTCATCTCCATTCTCGGTGGGTAGCCCCCCAATCCATCGGGCACAAAAACCACAAAAACGAGGACCCGATCCATTCAATTGCGAAAACGCGCGAAGTTGCGCGAGGAACAACCCGATCACAGGTTAATCAATTGATTTCATCACCTTCGCGTTCCTTCGGATCGTCTTCGCGGTTAAAAATTCGGCGTCTTTTTTTCGCTTTGCTACCCACTGGAACGGTCGAAAAACCCGCGATTTCTGCTCGGCTGCCTTGATGCATTTATAATTGTGCAATCCGTGGTCGGTTTTAACCGCTGGATTTAGGTTAAAAATTGGTATCCGGCATGATCCCAAGAGCCCGACTTTCCATCGGGCCGACCCCGCCCGCCCTAGGTGTCTCACCGTATTGATTCGTGGTTTTAAAAAAACCACCTCAGCGCCGGGTATTTCCTTCGTTGGGATTTGGCCGCATTGCTCCTTCGGCGGCTCCGCCCGGCGCTAATACCCCATCGCCGAGTTCGACCTGCGTTGGTCCGCATAGCCGCGCAGCCTCCCGTCCGGCATCACTTCCACTGCGTTAAAACCGCCAAACGACTCAGTGTCGCTATCCGTGCCATCCTTCCAGCCGAACTTGGCTTTCAGCGCTTCGGTCACACGATAATCCGTCTCTTTCTCCGTCTCGAGGCGATTCGTGGCGTCCCCACTCTTGCGCGTCACCGCATGGAATCTCGGTGCACCGATCGCGGCCTCCAACGAGCGGCCATACAACAGATAATCCGCCGTCACTTGCACCATCGCACTCGGGATGCGGCTGCCTCCAGGCACACCGAGCGCCGCCACCAGCTTTCCATCCCGCACGATCACCGCCGGGGCGATCGTTGACCGCGGACGTTTGCCAGCGGCGACTTCATTGGGATTTCCCGCCGTGCGGTTAAAATTGCTCAGGCTGTTGTTCAACACCACGCCCGTCCCCGCCGGCACAATCCCCGAGCCAAAGTGGTTACTCTGCGACTGCGTCGCACTCACCACATTTCCCGATTTGTCTATCACCACGAAGTGCGTCGTCTCCGCCGCCATCGCTTCGAATCCGTCATCATCCGCCGTAACCGGCGGGACGACTGCCGCGGTCGTGATCGTCACCTCGGCCGGCCTGAGTGCCTTTTTGCGAAGCGCCGACACCCGGTCCGCCCCGAGCAGCGCCTGCCACTTGCCTCGTGACCCCGGGCGATCACCCAGCACCTCCCGGCAGGCTGTATCCGCTTCCAAATACACTTTCATTAAACTGTCCAGCGCATCGGGCGTCAGCACCGAACCGCCCGCCGGACGCGCCTCATCGAGTGCCGCCAAGGCGAGTAGATAAACACCGCCACCTGACACCGGAGCGGGCACAGAAAATACATCCGCGCCGCGAAACTTTACCCGGATCGGTTCCGATACCCGGGCCTCGTAACTGGCGAAATCATCGGTTTGCAAAGGACTGCCTGCATCGTGCAAGGCCCTGACCATCGCTTCAGCCACCGGGCCTTGGTAAAACCCGGGCGCACCTTTCTCCGCGATTAAACGCAGGGTGGCCGCGAGATCGGGATTGCGCATTCTTTCTCCCGCTGCCGGCAGCGCGCCGCCAGGCAGATAGATGCGGCCGAGATCGGCATTGGCCCGCAACTTGTCCTCCTGCGCCCGGAAAAACTTTACTTGGGCTGACCGCACCTCGAAGCCGGACTCGGCCAGTTTTATAGCCGGGGCCAGCAGATCCGCACGAGGCAGCGAGCCCCAGCGGCGGTGAGCTTCAAGGATGCCCGCTACCTGCCCGGGCACCGCCACCGATTGCGCGCCAACCCTGCGCTGCTCCGTGCTCAGGGACCGAAACTCCGCCGGCACCAAGTGATGCGAAGCCTCATCCATCGCCTCTACCACTATGACCCGCCCGGTTTTCGCCTCGCGATAGAGCAAAGATAGCTTCCCCCCCGTGCCTGAGCCGTAGGGCTCCGTCACCCCAAGGGCAAAAGACACCGCCACTGCGGCGTCCACCGCATTACCCCCGGCTTGCAACACCGCGACACCCGCTGCCGTCGCCTCTGGATGCCCCGCCGCCACCATCCCGCTCCGCCCCTCCGCCACCTGCACCGGCATCGGCGCGGCGTAACTATCGAGCGATCCGAAGAGGATCAAAGTTACCGCGCAAAAAAAGCCCGACGAGTTCATATTTTCCTTACTCTGTATCCTTACGTCTTCGACCGCAAAGCAGTCCGTTAGGGTATCTCTACGCCATGCCCTCCCAGCGTTTGCTTCCCTGTCGCACCTGATCAGTCTACCGCCCAGCCATGTCCCGCAACGTCCTTTCGTTTTCCCTTCTGCTGGTCTTTGTCGCCAGCGCGGTATTCGGATCCGAGAGCGAGCCAGCCGAGGATCCGATTAACCCGGAGGAAGCCGCCGTCACGATCGGCTCCTCCTCTGGCACTTTTTCTGGAAAGCTTAACGAGGTAAACCGGGCGCGCAGTCGTGGTGATTACCCCGGTGCCCTCACGCTCGCCCGCGCCAGCGCGCTTGAAGCCGAGCAAGCCCGCGACACCGCCGCCCAGGCCGCATTCCTCTTTGTGCTGGGAAGAACCTACTGGAGTGTCGGCGATTTGCCCGCCTCCATCGAGACCCTCCAGCAAACCCTTCGTCTGGCTGAGCCCTTGGCAGACCCCGATCTCCTCTCTTCGATCTATAATGCCCTCGGCCTCTCCTACACCGAAGCCCGGGAATTCGATGCCGCCGCACGTCACTTTTCCGAGGCTCTGCGCATCGCCGAAAGCTGGGGTGACCGCTCCCGCATCGCCTATGTGCTCAACGGCACCGCTAACAATCTACTCGCCCGGCGCGACTACTCCGCCGCGCGCACGCTCCATCTCCGCGCCCTAGCCCTGCGCGAGGCCATCGAAGACCGAATCGGCGCCGCCGATTCCATCACCAACCTCGGCACCATTGACCTCGCCACCGGCGACCCGTCCGCCGCCCTCGATGACTTCCGGCGGGCTCTCGCCACCTACCAAAGCATCAACCAGCCCCGTCGCGTTGCCAACGGCCACCGCCGCATCGCCTCCGCCTTGCGCCGCTTGGGCCGTCTCGACGAGGCCATGGCCGAGCTGCACACCGCCTTGGATATCGCCGAGCCCCTTAACAGCCCCGCCGTGCTGGCCGGCATTCACCGCGAACTTTCCCGCACCCACGAGGCCCGTGGTGAACTTCGCTCCGCGTTGCTCTACCAGCGAAACTACGCCGCCGATAGCGAAGCGTTGCTCAGCGAACAAAGCCGGTTGCGAGTCGTCGAACTGGATGCCCGCTACCAGGCCGAGCGGCGGGAAACTGAAATCCAACTGCTGCGTCTCGATCAAGAGGCCAAAGCCGCCGAACTCGCCCGTCGCCGGCAACAAAACGCCCTCCTCGGCGGCGGCCTCACCCTCGTCCTTGGCCTGGGCACGGTCGTTTACTTCGCCCAGCGCGCCCGCCTCCGCGCCGAGCGCTCCGCCCGCGCCGCCGACGAACGCGCCCGCGCCGAGGCCGAACAGGCCGCCCGCCTCAAAAGCCGCCTTCTCCAGATCGCCGCCCATGACCTCAAAGCTCCGCTCTCTGCCGTATCCGCTTCCGCCCTTCGCATCGAGCAGCGCCCATCCGAGACCAGCTCGGTAGTGGAGCTCGCCCGCCACATCCGCACCGACGCCGCGCACATGGGCGGCCTGGTGCGCGAGTTCCTCGACTCCGCCGCCATCGAGGCTGGCCGCATCCAGCTCCAGCGCGGTCCCGTCAATCTCCTCGCCGCCGCTCGCGACGCGGTGGACGACTACCGCCCCCTAGCCGAGTCCAAACGCCAGCGCATCACTCTGGTGCCCGCCGCCGACCCCGACGCCCTCCCGCACGTCCTGGCCGACTCCGCCCGCATGCGCCAGATTTTGGATAACCTCATCGCCAACGCCCTCAAGTTCACCCCTTCCGGCGGCAGCGTGGAGGTGGGCGTAGGCATGACTGGACGCTTTGTCTTTGCAGAGGTTCGCGACAGCGGTCCCGGCCTGAAACCGGAAGACCTTTCTAAAATGTTCCAGCCTTTCCAGCCGCTCTCCGCCACGCCTACCGGACGGGAGGCCTCGCATGGTCTGGGTCTGTTCATCACCCGCGAGCTGGTTTCGATGCACGATGGCCTGCTCGAAATCGAATCCCAACCAGACCAGGGCGCTACTTTCCGCATACTTTTGCCGGCAGTAGCCTAGTATTCTGTATCTCGGATTTTTTCGGATTAGCCATAGAGCCGAGCCGGCGCCCTGACACAGAGTTCACCGAGGAAAGGAAAAACTGGTTCAGTTCTCTGTGCCCTCTGTGTCGGAGCTCTGTGTTCTCTGTGGTAAAAACTCATCGATAAAGTTTACGACGGCGTTCCGAAATTGTGGGTGTTGCTGCATCCTAGCACGCACCCTCACTCCGCCACCGCCGCCGTGCCTGGTCGCCTGCCATCTGGCACTCCCGTTCGCACCCCGGTGACAAGATCCACTACGATGGTCTCGGCGCTGCCCTGCGTGCCCGACCAGCGGGGCGGATCATTCGGGTAAAGTTTGCGCAATCGCAGTTCGTGACCTTTCGCTTTTAGTTCGTAGATCACCGCTTCGCTCGCGAAGCCGGGCTCGTGGGTGATCGCATCCGGCAGCCACTGATGGTTGAACCGTTTCGCCGCCACGGCGTCGGCCGGTGTCATGCGGTGATCAATCAGGTTAGTGATGACCTGCACCACCGTGTTGATGATCGTCGCCCCGCCTGGACTGCCGGTCACGATCACCACCTTGCCGTCGCGCAAGACAATCGTCGGCGTCATGCAGGAGAGCGGGCGTTTGCGGGGCTGGATCGCATTCGCCTCGCCTTGCACGAGACCGAACGCATTCGGCGTGCCGGGACGCGAGGTGAAGTCGTCCATCTCGTTGTTGAGCAAAATGCCCGTTTCGCCCGCCACCACGCCACAGCCGTAGATGCCGTTGATTGTGTAGGTGCAGCTCACGACGTTGCCCGCCGCATCCATCACCGAAAAATGCGTCGTCTCCATGGACTCCGGTTTCGTCGCTTCAGTCGCAGCCGAGAGCCCGCCGCCGAGCGTTTTACTCGGAGTGGCGCGCTTCGGATCAATAGTCGCGGCGCGCCGCCCCAGATAATCGCGATCCAGCAGCTCCGAAACGGGGATTTTCGTGAAATCAGGATCACCCAGATAAGCCGCCCGGTCCGCATAGGCGCGGCGCATCACCTCGACGAAGAGGTGGATTTTTTCCGCTCCCGCCGGTGCCAGCGAGGCGACGTCGTAGCCTTCCAGCATCGCCAGCATCTGGAGCAACGCGATGCCGCCGGAACTCGGCGGCGGCATCGTAATCAACTCATATCCTCGATACTCCCCTCGCAGAACAGCCCGCTCCACGGCTCGGTAGCCCGCAAGGTCGCTTTTGGTGATGAGTCCGCCGTGCGCCGCCATGTCGGCGGCCAGCAGCTCGGCCGTGCGGCCAGTGTAAAACTCCCCCGGCCCTTCCGCCTGCATACGCCCCAACGTTGCAGCCAACTCCGGCTGGCGCAAAGTATCGCCTGCCGTATAATATTTTCCGTCGCGCAAAAAAATCCTCCGCGCCGCCGCGTTAGCCCCCAAAAGCTCGGCGCTCGCACTCAAATCCTCCGCCATCGCGTCGGTGACCTCGAAGCCTTTCTCCGCCAGCGCGCGCGCCGGCTCCACTAACTCCGCCCACGCGAGTTTCCCTGAGCCCATCCGCTCCAGCGCCATCGCCAGGCCCGCCACCGTGCCAGGCACTGCGGCGGCCAGGTGGCCTTCGGTTGAGCGTCCCTTCACCACCTTCCCCTCGCCATCCTGATACAGGGTGCGCGTCGCCCCGCCAGGTGCCGTTTCACGAAAATCAAAAGCCGTCGCCGTGCCGTCCGCCAGCCGCACCACCATAAAGCCGCCGCCGCCAATGTTGCCCGCGCGGGGGTAGGTTACTGCAAGCGTGAGCGCAGTCGCGACCGCCGCATCCACCGCGTTCCCTCCTTTACGCAAAATAGCCGCGCCAGCCTCCGCCGCATGCCCTTCCGCCGCCACCACCAGTCCTCGCGAAGTGGTCACCCCCGGCGACACGGAAAAACTCTTCAATGGTATGAAAAATACCGCGATCAGCAGAGCCAGCGGGCGCGGTGAACTCATTTGAGGATGTTCAAAAACCAGGTGATATTGAAAGAATTGGTCAAATCGACGAGCAGTCCGCCCACGGTCGGGACGATCAAAAAAGCCCGGGGTGCCGGGCCGAAGCGTTTGGTAAGCGAATCCATGTTCGCCACCGCATTGGAAGTGGACCCAAGCGCAAAACCACAAAAACCGGCAGTCATAATCGCCGACTCATAATCGCGACCCATGCAGGGAAAGACCACCCAACGCGCAAACAGCGCCACCACCAGAATCTGGGCCGTAAGAATGACCAACATGGGCCCCGCCGTCCCGGCCAGCTCGACCAGATTCAAGCTTGCCATCGTCATCGTCAGGAAGACCGCGAGCAGCACCGCGCCCATCATGTCCACAACCCGGCTGTCAATCCACTGAAGTCCCGCGAGGTCGAGGGCGTTACGCACCAACAGCCCAACCAAAAGCGCGCCCATGTAGGAGGGGAAGAGCAATCCCGCTTGCTGCAAAACATGACTCAGCCCGGCGCCTAGTTTGATGATCACAAACAGGCCGGCGACGTGCAGCAAGGCGACGCGAGCGTTTTTTGCCAAGGCGCGCAACAGGTCCAGCCAGCCCGCATCGCTCCCATCCGAATCGTGAGTGGCGAACCGACCCTTCGCGCCCTCGCCGGGCTTCAAATTGTGCTTTCGGATCAAACTGGTCGCCAGCGGCCCGCCGATGAGACTACCGCAAACCACCCCAAAGGTTGCCGCCGCCGCCCCGACCGTCGCCGCCGCCGGAAACCCAGCCTGAACAAAGGTCTGCGAAAAGCCCATCGCCGTGCCATGCCCTCCGGTCAAAGTGAGACTGCCGCAGATGATACCCAGCAGCGGGGATTCACCGAGGAGTTTGGCCAGCGCCACACCCGCCACGTTCTGAAAAACAGCGAGCACCGTCGCCACCACCCAGAAAACCACCAATCCACCGCTGCCGCCCTTGACCAGCCGCCAGGTCGCATTGAGCCCGACACAGGTGAAAAAACCCACCAGCATGGGAAGCGTGAGATTTTTTGCCCCGCCCGCGCCCCATTCGAATCCGGGCGTAACGACCCAGTTCCAAAACGCCCAATCAACTTTGGTCACGAAGTTGAGTTTCAAAACGCCGAGGAGACCTAGAACCAAAACCAACAGACTCACCGCCAATCCGCCCACCACCGGCGGCGGCAGACTGAATCGTGAAAACCAGGCCACCCTGCGCTGCACAAACTCGCCCAACAACAACACGGGGAATGCGAGAATTAACAGCCACCAGGGGGCAAGGGTAAGTGTCATGAGATAAGAAGATTTATGTTTTTTCCAAAAGGCGCAGCAAGCGCACCGTTTTGAAATATCATAACCCAGGCCTTTGGCCCATGTCATTGCGTAGAAGTCCGCAACGTCGCGACGATGGTCTGGTTTCCCTTTTTGGTTTTGCCTCCCACTGTTCGTGTCGCCTTCCGTCGGCAGACTCACTTTTTCACCATGCAAAAAATCAAAGTCGCACAGTTCGGTCTCGGCCCTATCGGCATCGAATCACTCAAGCTCGCCGCCAGCCAGTCTTGGCTCGAGATCGTCGGAGGTGTGGACATCGACCCGGCCAAGATCGGCCGCTCTCTCGCCGACCTCACTGGCGTGCCCGCACTCGGCAATGCACAGGTCTATGCCTCGCTGGCCGAGCTCTTCGCCGTAGTGAAGCCCGAGGTCATTCTCCACACCGCCGGCTCCAGCGCGTCCGCCTCTTTCGCCCAATTGAGACCGGCCCTCGAAGCCGGCGTGAGCGTTGCCTCGACTTGCGAAGAGTTGATTTTCCCCGCTCTCAAAACGCCCGAGGTCACCGCCGAGTATGATGCCCTTTGCCGCCGCACCGGCGCGCGTGTGGTCGGCACGGGGGTGAATCCAGGTTTCGTCATGGACGTGCTGCCCATCACGCTCACCGGCGTAAGCCGTCGGGTGGATTCGATCTACGTCGAACGCGTGGTCAATGCCGCCACCCGCCGCCAACCGCTTCAGGCCAAGATCGGCAGCGGACAGGATCCCGATGCCTTCCGCGCCAAATTCGCCGCCGGCAAAGCCGGCCACGCCGGCTTCCAACAGTCGCTCGCCCTCCTCGCCCACTCAATGGGCTGGATGCTCGATAAAATCGAGGAGACGTGCGAGCCCATGATCGCGCCAGGCCCGATCACGACGAAGTTCTTCACCGTCGCCAAAGGCCAGACCTGCGGCCTGCACCAGCGCGCCATCGGCACCGTCGCGGGCGAGGCAAAGCTGATTCTGGATCTCCAGATGTTCCTCGATGCCAAGAACCCGCACGATACCATCGTGATCGCCGGTGACCCGGCCCTCCACCTCACGCTGAATGGCGGCGTGGCGGGCGACTCCGCAACGGTGGCTTCACTGATTAACATCGTCCCGCGCCTGCTCGCCGCTCCCGCCGGCGTCCGCCTGATGACGGAGTTGCCAGTGCCGGCCTGGGTAAACCCGGCAGCGTAACGCTCCGCTCCGATAGTAGCGAAACGACGGCGTCGTTTCGTTCCGCCTCACGCGTCACTCCCCCCCGACCGAAGGTCGGGGCTACAACGGGCATGTCCTCATCCCAGCCCGTTACGAAGGCACCAGCGCACGAGAGAAGGCACGTCCCGCAGTCCAAGCTTGGCCAGAATGCGCGAACGGTGCTTCTCCACCGTGCGCGTGCTAAGCCCGAGCTTATCGGCCACTTCCTTGGATAAAAATCCGCGCACAACGAGTCGCACCACTTCTTTTTCACGCTCGGACAGCGCCTCCGCTCCCATCCGCGGCAATTCCAGTTCACTCCCGATCGCAGGCACCGGTGGCGGCACTGCCGCAGAGAAAAACATGCCTCCATCGAGCACCCGCTGCACCGCCCGTTCTATTTGCTCCATGGGCGAGCTTTTATCCACGAAGCCAGCCACGCCCAAGCCCACCAGCTCAGCCGGCAGACTCGCATCGGGATGGGCCGTTAGAACGATTATTTTTAACTGAAGTCCCTGACGACGCAGTTCGCGTATAACTTCACGGCCATCCGTATCCCGAAGGTAGAGATCCACGATCAGCAAGTCCGGAGCATATTCGAGACACGACTTCAGCCCGTCTTTGCCGTCCACGAAATCACGCACTACACAGGGCGCGAAACGGCGGGTGAGCGCATCCTTTAGTAATTCACGAAGCGTTGCGGTATCGTCAATGAGGACAAAGGAGAGGGCGTTCGCGCCGGGTAATGCAGCCTTGGCGGTCATAGAGATCATGGTGCTGGACCGTGAATAGTTCGCAAGCGCGATGCGTGGCGTAGTGCCACGCAACCCTCGCCGGAGCTTACCCGTGAAGCGAAGGCTGATGCCGCGTTGAGCGAAAACTGCCGGCAACATACCGGAGTTGTTTCGCGAAATCCGTGGTTCCAACTTTCGCCCGTTGGGCAAACCTTGAGTCATGTCTGAATCCGCAACTCCATCCGACGCCCGCGGTCGCTTTCTCGTCCAGCTCCGCGCCGCCATCACCACCGGCACCCTCGTAAAACTCACGTTGGGTAGACCCCTCCCGCCCGCCGCGCCGGCCTCCTTGCGCAATCTCTACGTCCGCCCGGTTACGTTGAAGGCCGGCCTTCAATTCGCCTTCCTTTGGCGCCACGCGACTAACGATATCACTAAAAACCATCCACCCGCCGAGACCGTGGCCGAATTGGAAACCTTGCTCGGCACCACCTTCGGCGACGCCCATCTCTTCACTCCGCTCCAAAGCTACCAACTCCAAACCCTGCCTAATGGCCGCTTGAAACTCATCTCGCGTGCCGCCACCGCCGCCCCGCCGCCTCCTCCCGCGGGCAACGACCACGCCAAGGCCCACCCGATCTCCGCCAGCGCACCCTGGCTGCACGCCCTCGGCGTCACCAACCCCCACGGCCAACCACGCGAGGGCATGGCGGGTAAGTTTCGCCAAATCCAGAAATTCGCCGAGCTGCTCACCCATCTGCTGATCGAGGCTGGCCTCCGCACTTCCGTCGCCGCCGACGAGTCTTCCTATCCCCCGTTCGACGCCACCGCTCCTGACGTGATCCGCATCGCCGACATGGGCTGCGGCAAGGGCTACCTCACTTTCGCCGCCGCCGCCCTGCTCGGCGACAAAGCCGATATCACCGGCCTCGAGCGCCGCCCCGAACTCGTCGCTGAGTGCAACCGCCTCGCCGCCGCCCACGGCTTCGCGCCGCGCCTCCGTTTCATCGCGGGCGACATCCCCGCGCCGTCGAGTAACGCCAGTGCCGCCACCTCGCCCGCCGCCGCATCGCTCGACGCATTGATCGCGCTCCACGCCTGCGACACAGCCACCGACGATGCCCTCGCCGCCGGCATCGCAGCCGGTGCGCGCCTGCTCGTCGTTTCCCCGTGTTGCCACCGCGAGGTGCGCGCCCAGCTAACCGTCCCGCCCGTGCTCCACGACGCCCTCCGCCACGGCATCCTTCACGAACGCGAAGCCGAGATCATAACCGACGCCCTTCGCGCCCAACTCCTCGAATACGCCGGCTACCGCACCAAGGTCTTCGAGTTCATTTCCCCTGAGCACACCTCCAAAAACCTAATGATCGCCGCCGTGCGCGAACACGCACCCGACTCCGCCGAACTCGCCCGCCGACGCCCCGCCCTCGCCGCCCGCATCCGCGCCTACGCCGCTTTCTACGGCCTGCGCGAACAACGCCTCGCCCGCCATCTCGGCTTCGTGCTCAACCCCTGAGGTCTGAACCCGCACCCCTTCGGCCCGTGAGCAAGTCCGTCAGACGCTTGGCTTCACGACTAGGAATGGCGTCTTCGCAACCAGGGGCGAGAGCGCACCTCCGCCCAGACGCGTTCCGGCTGGCATCGGGCATCCGCGCAGAAACTCCGGCGCCGGCAAGAGGCGTCCGCCGGGGCGTTGCAGGCGATGCACCCGCAGCAGTCCCTCGCCCGTGCCGATCAATAAACCGCAGGCGTCAGCCCCCGCCACTATACCCGGTTCCGCTTTGCCCGGCACGGCGTCAGCCACGCCGAATTTAATCGGCTGGCCGGCGTGCTCCGCCTGCGCGGCGGGCCAGGGGTTGAGGCCGTTGATGCGCGCGGCGAGCACGGCGGCGGGAGCAGTGAAATCCAGCGCGGCGTCGGCCTTGGTGAGTTTGCGGCAAAAGGTGGCGGCGGCCTCATCCTGCGCCACAAACTGGAGCGTGCCGGCGGCCAGGGCCGGCAGGTTTCGGGCGAGTAGCGGCGCGCAGACGGCGGCGAGCTTTTGCTCTATCTCCAGCGCGGTATCGAGCGTCTCGATACGGACGGCCTCGCGGTCCGCGACCGGTCCGGCGTCGAGGCGGCGCACGATGCGCATGAGGGAAACGCCGGTTTCGCTCTCGCCAAAGGCGACGGATGTCTGGATGGGCGAGGCGCCCCGATACTTCGGGAGTAGCGAGGCATGAAAGTTAAATGTGCCGAGTGGCGGGATGGCGATGAAGTCGTCGCGCAGGATGTGTCCGTAGGCCATGACGAGCGCGAGATCGGGCGCGGTGGCGGCGTAGGCCTCGCGCACCTCGGCGGTGATTTTATCCGGCTGGTGGACGGGCAGTCCGCGGGCCAGCGCCCAGGTCTTGATCGCGTTGGCCTGCACCTGCTGGCCGCGCCCGACCGGGCGATCCGGCTGGGTGTAGATCGCAATCAATTCCACCTGCGACGCGCCCTCCCCTGCCAGCCACTCAAGCAGCGGAAGCGAGATGGCGTCGGAGCCGAAAAAGACAGTGCGGAGGCGTGGCATTGAGCGAAGAGGCTGGGAATCGCGCCGCGTCATTTCAACCGTCAAGGACGGCGGGCAATTTGTAGAGCCGCACCCGAGGTGCGACCCTCCGTTCGGAGATCCGAGTGAGCGGGGCTCTTAGCTCAGAGCGTCTTTAACCACTTCGACACCTCGGCCTGCAGAGCGGCGAAGGCACCGTCGGTGGACGGTTCTTTGAGTCCGTCAAAGAGGGTCCAGTGTTCGACGTGTTGCACGGAGTCGCCAGGGGCAATTGTCGTGAGGGGGCTGAGCGTTTCGAGCTCGATCATCTTGCCGTTGGTGAACAACTCGAAGGGGCACTCACGATCTGGATACGCCGCGCCCGCGATGAGCTTGGCGGTCTTCACAAAAGTCGTGCCGCCGTAATAGTAGGCCGACCAGCCAGGGTAGCCGGTGATACCCAGTTTTTGGGCGAACTCGAAGGCAGGCACATCCACGCCGAAGAAGTCACGGTGCAGATCCCAGCCGTCGAGCGAGAGATCGGTGTAGGTCCAAGGCACGAGCGAGTAGGCGGGCAGGAGGTCGCCGCTCGCATGGTCGCCTTTGGGGAAAAGCGGAAGCACGCCGTAGCCGCCGCCGCGGAGCATGGTGAGCGCCCAGCAGGCGGTCTCCACCGGCCAGAGGCCTTGGTTGGTGAGGGCGTGGGTAACCTTGATGGTGCGCTCGCCGAGGAGCTCGATTTTAACCGCCTTCTGAATGCCCGTCTTGGCCTCGACTGGCTGGGCGAGGGCGATGCCGTTTTTAACCGGCTTGAACGCGCAGGGCTCGTCGTCGGGTTGGTAAGTGCGAACGAGGTGCTCGGGCGCGTGCCAGAGGCGGTGGCCTCCGCGTAGCATGTAGCCGTGGTAGGGCTTCTCGTCGGCGGGGAACTCGAGGAAGAGGTTGCCGGCCTTGCCCTTCTTGGAGCGCAGGGAAGTGATGCGAGGTCCCACGCCGGTGGTGACTTCGAGGGCGAGTGCGCCGGTTTCGAGACGGAGCGCGGCCGCTCCACGGAAATTAATCGTCGATAACTTCATACTTAAAAGCTTCGCCCATGCCCGCATCTTCGCGGACCTCGCGGATCTTCCACTTGGGCACGTAGGCAGGGCGCTCTTCCTCCGCGCGGCGATTGGCCTCGAGGGCGGCCTTGCCGGAGTAAGCGGTGCCGGGTTCGTGCTTGGGTTTGCCGACCAGGTCGAAATAGACGGGGCAGCCGTCGAGGCCGAACTCCTTGACCATGCCGGCTTCAAGGTAGCGGCGGTATTGCTCGGAGAGGCGGTCTTCGCGGTTGCAGAAAAGTTTGATGCGGAACGGCCGGTGCGTGGTGTGCGTGGCGTAGTAAACGCGGAAGCGTTTGCCGCCGATGGCGGGCGGCGGGTTGCGATCGCAGAGGTAGCCGAGCAGCGCGTTGAGGCGGCCGGTGGGGAGTTTTTTGTCGAGCGTGCGGTTGAGCTGCACGGCGGCGTTGAGCATGCGGTCCACCTCGTAGCCGCTCATGGCGGACACGAAAAGCACCGGCGCACCGGGGGTGAAAAAGAGGCTGGAGCGCAGGGAGCGTTCGTATTTGAGGCGGTATTCGCGCTCGGTTTTATAGCCGTGAAGGGCGGCCTCGGGCGCGCAATCGGGCTCCATCTTGCGTTTGAATGCGTCGCGAACGACATCCCATTTGTTAACGATAATGATGACGGGCTTGCGCTCCTTGATCGCCTCGCCGGCGATGGCCTTGTCCTGCGAGGTCACGCCGTCGATCGCGTCGAGCACAAGGAAAACCACGTCGCAGCGCTGGATCGCATCGAGCGAGCGCAGGCGGGCGAAATACTCGACTGGCGAGGCGAGCTTGGTCTGCGCCTTGATACCGGCGGTATCAATGAGACGAAAGGGATATTCCTGGCGATTACGGCCAAGAAAAACGAAGGGAATCTCAACCGCATCGCGGGTGGTGCCCGGCACTTCGCTGACGATGAGGCGATCGCTGCCGAGGAGGCGGTTGCTTAGGGAGGATTTACCAACGTTGGGCCGGCCGATGAAGCACACGCAAAGGGGTCGCTCGGGAGTCGGGCCTTTGCCGCCGCCCATCTTGACGGAGCGGGAGCCCTTGGTGGCGTCGCCCTCATTTTCGGCGTCGGCGTCGATGGCGGCGTCGGAGTCGGATTGAGTATCCTCGTCGTCGGCGAAGGGTTCGCCGGAGTTCGGATGCTCGCCGGCGGCGTAGGTCGCGACAGCTTGGGAGGCGAGCGGGGTGTCGAGTTCGCCGAGGCGCTTGGCGATGAGCTGACGAAGGTCGGCCTCGCCACGCCCGTGCTCGGCGGAGAAGCGGATGGGCTCGCCAAAACCGAGACGGTAAACCTCGCCGAGGTCGATCTTATCGTCGTTAAAGTCGGCCTTATTAAGCACGAGGATGACGTTGCGTTTATCGCGCCGGAGCATGGTCGCGATCTTGGCGTCAAGCGAGGTGACGGGCGCAAGGCCATCAATCACGAAGAGGATG